>Ga0126378_10003900_pt1 | contig 11318 bp, 6 predicted proteins | sample PanSoiMetPlot_23_FD_92587 | JGI IMG/M metagenome (GOLD analysis project Ga0126378, IMG submission 92587) | Tropical forest soil microbial communities from Panama - MetaG Plot_23 | ecosystem: Environmental > Terrestrial > Soil > Tropical forest > Bulk soil | place: Panama | collected 2016-02-17
TCCGGGCTGCTTGCTTGCCGAGGTTCTTCAGGCGCATGTCCACCGTGGTCAGCGGCGGCCGCCCGGTCGGCGCGAACACGTCCCAGTTGTCGTAGCCGACCAGGGCAATGTCGTCCGGTATCCGGCGTCCCGCCTCGCGCAGGGCGTCCGCGACGCCGCGCGCGATCTGGTCGCTGCCGCAGAAGATGGCATCAACGGCCGGCTGGTGGCGCAGGACCGTGTACGCCGCCTGGCGGCCCCATTCCTCGCTCCACTCGCCATAGTGCGCCTCGCTGCCCGCCAGCGTCAGCCCTGCCTCGGCCAGGACCTTCCGTGCCCCGGCCGCCCGGAGCCTGGCGGACAGGAACCGCTCAGGGCCGGTGACGTGGGCGATCCGGCTGCGCCCGCCGATCACCAGATGACGGGCCGCCAGCGCGCCGCCTTGCTCATCGTCGGGGATCAGGGAGAGATCAGCCGCGTCGTCAGACTGGGTCATGACATACACAGCGGGCACGGGGAGGCGACGAGCTATCGGCGGCCTCGGGTCGGTCCGGCGTCCGGTGACGATGATGCCGTCGACCTTGCGGGACAGCAGCGTACGGACATGGTGGTCCTCGCGGATCGGATCACCCCGGCCGTCGCACAGAAGCACAGACATCTGGCCGGCGCCGAGCGCGTCCTCCGCGCCCAGCATGACCGGGATCGTGAACCGCCCGAAGCTGTCAGTCGTGATGAGCCCGACCGCGAAGCTCCGGCCCGCCAGCAGCCCGCGGGCGAGCGGGCTCGGGCGGAAACTCAGCTGGTCGGCCGCAGCCAGCACCCGGTCGCGGGTCTCGGCGCTCAGCCGTCCTGTGCCGTTGACGGCCTTGGAGACCGTCCCGATCGATACTCCGGCCAGGACCGCAACGTCGGTAATCGTCGCCACTCTGCCGTCCGGCATCTGGGAAATCCCTTTCGCATCCCCCACCCCGACGAGCCAGTTCCTTGATGCGCGTCGGACGCAGTGACCTACGAGATTACCTCATACGTAGCCGTATGACGCGGTTGACGCGCGCGCGGGGGCCACTCTACGGTTAGGAAAAGGCTTTCCTAACTTTCCCTTCGTCGGTCATACCGGCATCCTCGGAGGACCTGGTGCGATGAGAACTATCAGGTACCGATTCACGGTTTTACTCGGCGCGCTGGTCGCTGCCATCGCGCTGGCCACGCCGGCCTACGCCGCGCAGAGCACAGATCCGACAGCGACGAGCGCGACTTTCGATCCGCTCCCCAACCTCCCGGTGAACACCTGCAATGATTCGACCCTGCCCCGTGACTACGGGACGAACTTCCCGGTGCCGAGTGATCCGAACGGCTTCGGCTTCGCCAACCAGACGGCCATCGGCTGGGAAGGTAACTTCTACGCGCCGATCGCCTACCTGTCCGGCTCCTACTTCGCCCGCGGCGTACCGGCCCATTACCAGCCGCGTCGCACGATCTATTGCGGCGCGATGTACTCCTTCTCCGTGTACGACTACGGGCTCGCCTCCGGGCAGGCGCCCGCACCCGGCTCGGTCCAGTGGACGATGGCCGATGGCTACCTGCCCGCGCTGACCACGTCGTTCACGCGTAACGGCGTCAAGGTCTCCATCACCGACTTCGCCGACAAGCAGTCGATCGCCGGCAGTCCCGTCGAGCTGATGTACACGCGAGTGTCGGTCACCAATGAGGGCTCAGCGGACGTGACCGTGCCTGCGGGCCAGTCCGGACCGAATCTGGTCACGCTCGGCAGCGCGCCGGACACTGTCGCCGCGGGTGAGACTGTGCACCACGACTTCGTCGCCGCCGTCGACACGTTCGGGACCGGTGCGGCGCTCCCCGACACCACTACGGTGGAATCCGACGCGCAGTCATATGACAGTGCCTTCGGGCACATGGCCAGCTACTGGAACCAGCGCCTGTCGGCCATTCCCACACTGTCGCTGCCCAACGTGGCGCTGCCGAACACCGGCGGGCTCGCCAGCCCTGGTGACGCGATCGACAACGCCTTCAAGGCGGCCTTCATCTACACCAGGATCGTGCAGGTCGACAAGGCACCGTTCTCCGGCGCGAACAACTATGACTGGCTGCTCAACCACGACCTGCCTGGCATCCTCGACAACCGCTTCGCGCTCGGCGACTTCACCGATGCGCAGAACCTGCTACTCGTGGGCCGGGTCTCGGAGGACCCGAACTTCGACGAGGTCGGCGCCAACTGGTACTGGGACGGTGTCTGGCGTACCCCGGTCGCCTGGGCACAGTACCTCGAGGGGACCAGCGACGTGGCGTTCGTCAAGCAGTACTTCCACGATGACGTCAACGGCCCAACTCAGTGGGGCCCGAGCCTGTACACGATGATGCACACCGACTTCCTGTCGCAGCTCAATCCGAACACGAACTACCTCAGGTTCTCGTTTGACAACGACTCGGGCGGCAGGTGGCTTTTCGACGACGAGACCGCGCTGGCCGGGCTGTCGGCCTACGCCTACATCGCGACCCGGATCGGTGATCCGGCCGAGGCGACCTGGGCCCAGAACGCCTACACCAGCCTGCTGAACGCGACTAACGCCGGCCTGGCGGCCAACGAGCAGGCGAACGACTTCAACTTCCTGCCGTGCGAGGTGAACGTGCCGGTCACTCAGGACCGCTGCGGCGCCGCGAACGACGCCAACTGGGCCTCCCAGCTCCTGTGGGGCGAGAACGCCTGGACTGTCTTCCTGCAGGGCGGCCAGCTCAACGGAATCCTCGGCGACCCCGCCCAGACCGACAACATGTACCAGCTCGGGTTCGCCCGGCTGCAGGGCACCGGCGTGCCTTACCCGTCCTTCGGGGCGTACACCGGCTACAGCGTCGCGCTGAACACCGGGTACGCGGCGGCGGCTCTGTACGGCAACTCATACAGGGACCTACCGATCACCAGCTACGCCTGGCAGATCGCCACAACGACCGGGGGCCCGAACGCCTGGTGGGAGGCCAACGGCTCGCCGCCCAGCCCGAGCAATCCCTGGCAGGGCAGCCATGCCGCGCCTGAGTTCGGCGCCGTCCCCTACGCCTGGCCGATGGCGGGCCAAACTCAGACGCTGCTGCAGTCGCTGGTCGCCCAGGGCCTGACCACGGCGAAGAACCCGGACGGTTCGCTCTCCTACCACAACGCGCTCTATATCGGACGGGGCGTGCCGGACGCCTGGCTCGTCCCCGGCCAGACCATCTCAGTCGGCAACCTGACCTCGTCCTACGACGTCAGCAACGGCAACAGGGCCACCTACTGGGTGCGCATCAGCGTCGGCGGTGACCAGGCTGCCCCGCTCGTGCACGTCCACGTGGGCGGGAACGCTCCCGGTAACGACATCCAGGTCCAGCTGCCTGCGTTCGCCGACGAGGGCGTTAGCGCCGTCGCCGGGGGCAGCTACGACGCCGCCAGCCACACGGTCACGATGAACGGCAACGACACGCAGATCCAGCTCGGCGACGCGAGCCGGCCGGCCATCAGCGTCAGCGTGGCCAGCACGGTACCGGGCCAGCACAACCAGCCTGCGCTGACCGCCGGCACGGCCACGACCGCGACGGCGACCATCACCAACACCGGTCAGACTGAGCTGCGCAATGTGACCCTGACCGCGGAGGTCCAGCAGGGCTGGACCGTGCAGGCGACCACGCCGGCCAGCTTCGCGACCATCGACCCTGGCGCGACTGCGACCGCCACCTGGTCCGTCACGCCGCCAGCCGACGCCAACGGCAGTGCCGGCCTGGTCGTCTCGGCGGATTATGACGCTGGGCTTGGCACCGCGCGAACGGCCAGCGCCGAGCAGTGGATGTCCGTTCAGCGGCCGCTGCCGCTCCCGCCAGGGGCGACCGACCTGGCCCTGACGGCGACACCGTCGGCGTCGTACGCCTCGCCGTGGACAACGATCACGGCTATCAACAACGGGATCTACCCCATCCAGTCCAGTGACGACAGCGACCTGACACCGTACTGGGGCACCTGGCCGATGGCAGGGACGCAGTGGATGGAGCTGGACTGGAGCCAGCCGATCACGACCAACGCAAGCTCCGTCTACTTCGCTGACGACGGCGGCGGCCTCCAGCTGCCGACTTCCTGGGTCGTCCAGTACTGGGACGGATCGCAGTGGATCAATGCGACGAACACGAGCGGCTACCCGGAAGCGGACAATGTCTTCAACCAGGTGACGTTCGACCCGGTCACCACGACCAAGCTGCGCGTATCGATGGTGTCCGCGCCGACAGCGGGCGGAGTGGGCGCGATCCAGTGGATCGTGCCCAGCATCCCCGCATGACGGCCTTAGTGAACGGGAACGCCGCCAGCTAGCTGCGACGGCAAGGCGCAGGCACGAACCGGGCCAGCGCCGGCCAGGGGCACAGATCCCCTGGCCGGCGCTGGCCCTGGAGTGCTGGCGGCTCACCGGCCGCGATCCGCGGGCCGGGGGTCCAGCTCAGCTGTTCTCAGCCCTTGAGCGCACCAGAAACGAGGCCGCGGACGTAGTAGCGCTGCAATGCCACGTAGGCCACGACGCACGGGATCATGGAGATCACGGCTCCGGCAAGGAGGAGCCCGTAGTTGATCGCGCCGTAGTTGCCCGACTCGACATTGATCAGCGACACGGGCAGCGTGAAGAGCGAGTCTTTTGTCAGGAACGTCAGCGCCGCTAGGAACTCCGTCCAGGAAAACAGGAACGCGTACAGGGCAGTTGTTGCCATGCCGGGCAGGATGAGCGGCCTGAGCACAGTCGTGAGCGTGCCGAGAACAGAAGCACCATCAACCCGCGCGGCGTCGACCAGTTCCCTGGGCACCTGCAGAAAGCTGTTGCGCATCACGTAGACGCCGAATGGGAGATTGAAGGCGGTATAGAACAGAGCAAGTCCGACCAGGCTGTTGAGCAGCCGGAGGAAGTGCATCTCGACGAACAGCGGGATCAAGATTGCCTGGAACGGAACCATGAAGGCCACGAGCACCAGCCCGAAACTCAGCTGAGATCCGGGGAATCGGAACTGCGCGAAGCCGTAGCCAGCCAGTGTCGCGACAACCGCGGTCACGGCCGCAGTGAGCAGCGCGACGATCAGGCTGTTCAGGACGTTGCGGATTATGTCGTCCTGGCCGGACAGGAGCGCCTGATAGTTGCCGAATGTGAGATGGCCGAATGACGCTGCCGACGGCGGCTGCGTGACTGTCGTCTCCGGCTGCAGCGACCGGAATATCTCCCACAGCAGCGGCACGACGAACACCGCGCTGACACCGAGGCCCGCAGCCAGGTACAGCACGCCTCCGCCAGACTGGCGACGGCCGGCAACAGCCTTCCGCTGAGTGCGCTGGGCCAGCTCGCGTCCGGCAACTGCGACGTCGCCGCGAGCGCGGTGGGTCTGCTGACTCCGCGTCGTGGCCATCAGTCCTCGCCACGCTGCAGGAAGCGGAACTGGGCGAAGCTGATCACCCCGACCACGATGATTAGAACGACGGACATCGCGCTGGCCAGACCGATGTCGAAGCTTGAGAAGCCTGTATTGACGATCGACATAACGACCGACAGCGTGCTGGTGCCCGGCCCGCCCATAGTCATGATGTAGAACTGGTTGAAGGCCAGGAATGAGCCGATAACCGAGATCACCAGACTCAGCACGATCGATCGCTGCAGCAGTGGCATAGTTACCCGGCGCTCGGCGCTCCACCAGGACGCACCATCGACCTTGGCGGATTCGTACAACTCCTCCGGCACGCTCTGCATCCCCGCCATCAGCAGCATCATGGTGAGACCCGCAGCGAACCATACGACGAGCACGCAGATGGCAGTCAAGGCCAGGCCGGTGTGCACGAGCCACGCCGTGGTGTCCTTGACGATGCCGAGCTTGCCGAGCACAAAGTTCGCGGTGCCCGACTGCGGCTGCAGTTCGACTACGGCCATGTAGCTCTCGGTCGTCAGCCCCACGATGAACGGCAGGAATATCAGCGTGCGGATCAGCACCGCCCCCCGCCGGTTGGACCGCACGAGGACCGCGAGCGCGTACCCGATGATGAGGATCGGAAGCGTCACGATGGCGGTGTACTTCAGGGTGAACACGATGGACTGGATGAACAGCGTGTTATGGAGCAGGGCCTGATAGTTCGCGAGTCCGATGAAGTTGTACGAGCCCACGAGCGGCCAGTTGGTCAGCGACATGTAGACGCCGAAGCCCAGCGGAATCAGCGTGAAGACAGCCACGAGCGCCAGCGCCGGGGAGACTAGCAGGAGCCCGGTCCGGGCCCGGCGTCGTGCCGCGCCTGTTAGCCGACGCGAACCCGCAATTCCCGCTAGGGTCATCCGCTGGCTCCTGCCTTCCGCCCTGGGTCATGTCCAGTTCTGCATCGCAGCCCGCCGGCTGGCCGGGCCACGCCTGGCGACGCGACCCGGCCGGCACGGCAGGAGCCGATCACGGAGTGCTGCTGAGCGCCGACTGGATGCCGGACTGCCCTTCGCTCACCGCCGTGTCCATCTTGCCGTTGTAAACCGCATCCTCGAACATCTTGAACCACGGCGAGCCCGCGACGTTGAACACGGCGTTGTAGGCGAGCGTGTACTCGACTGAGCCATTCGCCAGCGCCTGCAGCGCCACTGCGTCGTACGGATTCTTGGTCTTGAAGGCGGGGGTCAGCACGTCAGTGCGTATCGGCGTATCCCCAAGCGACGGAAACTCCTCCTGCTGGTGCTGCTGGAGTACCCACTGGACGAACTCCCAGGCACCCGACGGGTTGCTCGCCCCCTTCGGGATCACGAAGTCGTCTCCGCCGTCGAACGTTGCCCCGCCGCCACCGCTGACCGCAGGCAACGGCGCATCCGCGAACTCCGAGGTCGGTGTCATCTTCGTGGCGAAGGCGTAGGCACCCGGCAGGATGCCGACTTTCCCTGCCTCGAAGTCTGCACCCCAGGTCAGACCGTTCTGCGTCTGGTCAGCGAGTGGCACGAGGTGCTGAGCCCAGAGCTGACGGTAGAAGCCGAGGATCGACTTCAGCGGCGCGTTGTTGGTAACGTTCGCCGTTTGCGAGCCGAGCGGACCGTTGATGACATGCTGGCCCGCGGCCCAGATGGACGGGAGCATGGTGAAGCCAAGGCAGCCCTGACAGTTCCCGGCGAAGGAGAAGCCGGAGATGCCATGACCGAGTGCGTTGATCTTCTGAGCGTCGGCGAGGATCTCTGCGTAGCTCGTCGGCGGGGAGTTGGGGTCGAGTCCGGCTTCGGAGAAGAGCTTCTTGTTGTACCAGAGCACGGACAGGTCGGCGAGGTACGGAACGCCGTAGTACTTGCCGTTGTCGGTGGCCAGCTTCAGGTGACCCGGGCTGAGAGAGCTCTTGAACGGGAGTGCATTGACGTACTGCGTGAGGTCCATCAGCGCGTTCTGGTGCATGAAGAACGGCACGTTGATGTCATTCAACCCCACGACATCAGGCACGGAGCCAGCCCTGATGGCTGTTCCCAGCTCGGTGACTGCCTCGTTCGGCAGCGTCAGGTGCAGCTGCACCTTAAGGTTCTTGTGAGTTGCGTTGAACTGGGCGACCATCGCCTTGGCCACCGGGTCGGTGGCCTGCCTCGCCCAAAAGTGCACCACGCCCGTGGCGCCGACGCCAAACGACTTCGTCGTGCTGGCGGGCCCTGACGAGCCACACGCCGAAAGCGCCAGCGCCGTGAAGGCAGAGGCGGCCGCCATGACCGCGACCGGCCTGATATGACCACGTCCCATGATTATCTGCCTCTCCTGCTTAAGTTCCGGACGCGCCTGTACATGTCGTCAACCTCCTCAGTGAGGGTTTTCACTTGTTGCGGCGGGAACGAGGCCGGCGTGCGGCCGGGTCCCTAACTGGTGGCCGGACTGTCTGACCGGCTCAATGGCATCCAGATCCGCATGGCACGCCCGTCCCGGTTGTCCCACTGGAAGTACGGGATGGCGACCGCTGTCGCCGGGCGCCCGCCTGTGCTGGTATCCGGCTGCGGCAGGTAGGGAAGCCCGTCGTCGCTGGCGGGCGGAAGCTGCAGTGCGTCAGCCTCGAGCGCAACTGTCGGGCCAACGCCGGGCAGAGAGATCATGCGCTCGGCAAGAGCTCCGGAGCTGATGGCAAGGTCCTCCACGCTCCCGGCTTGCTGGTCGGCTTGCTCGAAGCAGTACACGAGGGGCCCGCGCTCGAGAGCGACCGCGCCCCGCAGCGCGTCGACGCGCCGGCTGGCGTGCGTGAGCCGCGGCGTGAGGTCGAGGCTGCAGGTGAGCACGTCGCCAGGACGCCAGCGCCGCCGGAGGATCAGATAGCCGTGCTCATCCGATTCGGCGCTGACCGGCTGTCCGTTGTAGGAGGCAGAGATACCGCTGCACCATGCGGGTATTCGCACGGCGAGGCCGCACTCAGATCCTGGTGCGCTGCGGACGTGGAACTCAATGGAGCCATCCCACGGGTAACGCGTTGTCACGTCGACGCTGAGCATGTCACCAGCCACTGGCGCGGAGATCTGAGCTCCGGTCAGCTGGTGGAGGTAGAGAACATCACCCCCAAGGGTCGCGATGTAGTGATCCAGTGATGCGATCAGCCGCATGATGTTCGGCGGGCAGCACGCGCACGAGAACCACTCGCGCCTCCTGCCAGGATCGTCGTTCTCGAAGTGGTCGGCGCGGCGCTGAAGCGGATTGACGTAGAAGAACCGCTGTCCGTCGGCAGACAGGGCGGCGCCGAACCCGTTGTAGAGAACCCGCTCCATCAGATCCGCGTATTTTGCGTCGCCGGTGGCGAGCAGCAGCCGCCAGCTCCAGTGGAAGCTCGCGATGGCGGCGCAGGTCTCGTTATACGAGCGGTCGGGTGGGAGCTCGAACGCATCGCCGAACGCCTCGCCCGAATGCCGGGAGCCGTTACTCCCCGTCAGTGCCGTCTTCGTCGCGACCATGTCCTCCCAGCGGGCGATGGAGGAGGCCATCAGATGGGTATCGCCGGTCTCCACCGCGACGTCGACCACGCCGCTCTCCAGGTACAGCGCCCGGACCGCGTGGCCGGCCAGGGCTGTCAGCTCGCGAACCGGCACGGCATCCTGCAGATACCGGCTGCCGAAGCCGGAGTCACCGATGAGGCCATGGCCGCGGGCGTCCACGAACTGGCTGGCCAGCTCGAGGTAGGCGGGCGTTCCCGTCTGCCGGTACAGCTCCATCAGCGCTGTCTCGATAATCGGATGACCGTCGAGGCCGCCCTGGGTGCCGAGGAACGTGCTCACCAGATGGTCGGCGAATCGCCGCGCGACGCCGAGCAGTGTTCCGCCGTTGAAGCTCCGCGCAGCTGCCACGCCCGCCTGGATAAGGTGACCGGCGCAGTACAGCTCGTGACTCGACTCAAGCCGTGCATACCGCGGCCGCCCGGTCACCTGGACACACGAATTGAGGTAACCGTCATCTTGCTGCGCCTTGGCCACCAGGGCTGTGGCCTCCGCGGCGAAATCAGCGAGTTCCGAATCGCCTGTCCGGCCCAGTTCCCAGCTAATCGCTTCCAGCGTCTTGTAGACGTCGGAATCCATGAAGGCCGGACCGCGGTATCCGGTGTTCGCGCCGGAGCTGGCGAGCCGCAGGTTGTCGAGGTTGCCTGCCGCCTCCAGCTGCCGGAGGGCGAGCGGCAGGCTCGCCGCACGGTTGCGCTGCTGCCACTGTTGCAGCAGCCCGTCAGCCAGGTGAACGTCTTGCCTGCTGAGTGGCATGTGCGCCACCGCAGCACCAGGTGTGGGGCGCACCGGCCCGTCAGTCGCTCCGGCGTCAGCCATGTACCTGGCTCCCGATTCCTAATCCGAATCTGCTAATCATGGCGGCCGTTCAGTCGGCGTAGAGGTGAGCTAGGAATAGGTTTTCCTCAGAAGCTAGAGTCCATCCTGCGCACAGTCAAGCCCTGTACATGGGCTGATTTGGTGAGGTAAGAAGACTTAGTGAGCCGTTCTGAGATTGGAGCAACCGGTTGCCTCCTCCTGCCGAACCTGGCGCCGAGTCCAGGCGGCCGACCATCAGGGATGTGGCGGCACAGGCCGGCGTCTCCATCGGCACCGCGTCGAAGGCACTGAACGGCCAGGGAAAGCTGCGGCCCGCTACCAGGGACAGAGTTGCGGCGGCCGCTCGGGAGCTTGGCTTCGCGCCGAACGTCCTAGCGAAGGCGCTGCTGGCCGGCCGGACCTACACGGTCGGCCTGATCACCACGGATAGCTTCGGCCGGTTCAGCATTCCAGTGATGCTCGGCGCCGAGGATGCGCTGGGCGCCGGCCAGATCTCGGTCTTCATGTGCGATACCAGAGACGACCCAACCAGGGAGCGGCAGTACCTGAACATGCTGCTCAGCCGCCGGGTTGACGGCCTGATCGTTACCGGGCGGCGGATCGAGCCCCGGCCCAGCATCGGCACCGCGCTGGGCATCCCCGTTGTCTATGCGATGACCCAGTCCCTGGATACGGACGAGCCGGCGATCCTTCCTGACGACTACGGCGGAGGCCAGCTGGCTGCTCGCAACTTCATCGAGACCGGCCGCTTGCGGGTCGGCCATATCACCGGTCCCGAGCGCTTCCTGTGCGCGCGGAAGCGCGCGAGCGGCTTCTCTGATGCACTCAAGACCGCGGGAGCCGAGTTCTCGCCACACGACGTGCTCTACGGCGAATGGAGCGAGCAGTGGGGTCGCGAGGGCGCGAACGTCCTGCTTCGCACCGCGCCCGACGTGCAGGCCATCTTCTGTGGTAGCGATCAGATTGCGCGCGGCGTCGCTGCCACGCTCCGGATGCTCGGGCGCCGAGTCCCTCAGGACATCGCGCTCATCGGTTTCGACAACTGGAGGCCGATGGCGCTCGGCTCCGAGCCACCGCTGAGCAGCATCGACATGTGCCTTGAGGATGTCGGCAGGACCGCTGCCGAGCACTTGCTCACCGCCATTAACGACTCGCCCACGCACGGGGTGCACACCGTGCCCTGCCGGCTTGTCGTCAGGGAGTCAACAGATACTCAGATGCCTTCTCCGGTGGGGTAAAGGGGTCGTCGGGCCCGGCGTCAGGCCCGCGCAGGTGCGCAGGCTGGCGGGCTGGAAAGACTTACCAACATGGATAGCCCTGAGCCGCGTGCTGCGCACTGGCCCGCGCACCTGCCTGCGGGTGCGCTGCGTGTGGTGCGGTGGAGCACGCAGTATGACCAGACAGTGATCTTCTACCGGGACGTCCTCGGGCTGGCCGTGCTGGAGACTTTCCAGGACAGCTATGGCCTGGACGGGACCATCCTTGGCCTTCCCGGCGGCGAGGTCCACTTGGAGATCGTCCGCTCGCCGGAAGCGCAGTCCCTGACGGGAA
>Ga0126378_10003902_pt1 | contig 11318 bp, 14 predicted proteins | sample PanSoiMetPlot_23_FD_92587 | JGI IMG/M metagenome (GOLD analysis project Ga0126378, IMG submission 92587) | Tropical forest soil microbial communities from Panama - MetaG Plot_23 | ecosystem: Environmental > Terrestrial > Soil > Tropical forest > Bulk soil | place: Panama | collected 2016-02-17
CAGCCTGGCGGCGTCCCGGCTGCGACGAGGAAGCCCCGGGCGCCGCGCACGTCCGCCGTGGCGGCCGCGGCGCTGCCGCGAGCGCTGGCGCCCCGGCAGCGGCAGCCCAGGGCCGATCAGACCGGCAGCGGCCACTGAGCGGCTCGCCTGACCACCGCTCGCTACCCCATCAACGGACCGTTGATGGGTTTGGAGCGCCAGCAACGGTCCGTTGATGGCGCTGGCGGGTCAGGCTCCGACCGGCACGAACGCGCGAAATCAGGCCGTGGCGGGCTCAGGAGCGCTGATCCGCTTCCTGGTGACCGGGTCCCTGGTGACCTTCTCGCCGCCTGAGGCGTCGATGTAGCGGTCGATGATCCCGATCACGTCCTCGCCCTGCTCGACGATCGTGCCCTGCTCCAGCCAGATCACCCGGTTGCAGGTGTCCTCGACCTCTTCCAGGTCGTGGGCGACGAGGAAGACCGTCCCCGCCTGCCTGCGCAATTCGTCGATCCGGGCGTGGCTCTTGACCCGGAACTCCGCGTCCCCGGTCGCCAGCGCCTCGTCGATGAGCAGGATCTCGTGACTCTTGGCGGCCGCGATGGCGAATCGCAGCCGCGATCCCATGCCCGAGGAGTAGGTCTTCATCGGCAGGTGGATGAACTCGCCTACCCCGGAGAAGTCGACGATGTGCTGGAACTTGTCCTTGATCTCCCGCTTGGTCATTCCCATGGCCAGGCAGCCAAGCACGACGTTCCGCTCGCCGGTCAGGTCCTCGAGCAGGGCCGCGTTGACCCCGAGCAGCGATGCCTCGCACATCGTGTACACGGCGCCCCGCTCGGGGGGGAGCAGCCCGGCGATCGCCCGGAGCAGGGTGGACTTGCCTGCCCCGTTCCTGCCGATGATGCCGACCGCGTCACCCCGGTAGGCGACGAACGACAGGCCGCGGATCGCATGCACCTCGCGGATGGACGGGCGCCGCTTGCGGCCGACGATCCGGAACAGGGCCGTGGCGGCGGTGCCGCGATCGCCCCCGGCGCCGTAGACCCGGTAAACCACGTGCAGGTCGTCGACGACGACCGTCGGCTCGGTCGACTGAGGATCAGCCACGGCCATAGTTCACCTCCTTGCGCCAGAAGAACCAGAAGCCGAGGAGCAATGCGACGACCGCCCAGCCCGCGCCCAGCTGCCACAGGTGGGTCGAGACGAACGTGGGGTGGCAGTAGGCGCTGCCGTACTGGCTGAGCGAATGCCCGTGCGGCGTGCCGTTGCTGACCGCCTTTGTCGCAGTGTCCCAGGCCTTAGTGCTCACTCCCGCGGGCTTGCCGGTGCCGGCCCACGCGTAGCAGTTCGCCGCGTTGTACGGCTGGGCGCCGAAGGCGCTGGCCCGCTGCGAGGCCAGCAGCGAGTTCCGGAACAGGGTGATGTAGATGGCTGCGGGGTTGAGCTGCAGCAAGGTGGTGGCCCAGCCGTAGTTTTGCGCGTGCTGGACGACGACCTGCTGGACGCTGTAGATGACGCCAGAGACGTAGAGCCAGGTCCGCATCAGGAACGGCAGCAACTGCGCGAAGTCGTTGACCCTGGCTCCGGTCCTGGCGGCGAAGAGCCCAATTCCCGCGTTGAACATGATCAGCAGCAAGGTGGCGGGAATGACGAGCAGCCAGTTCCAAGTCAGCGGTTCACCGCGGGCCAGCACCAGGCCAAAGAGCACGACCAGGGACAGCAGCATCTGCTGCAGCTCGATCATGACGTAGGCGAGCGGCAAGGATGCGCGCGGGAACTGGAGTGCCCGGATCAGCGGCAAGCTGTCAGTGATGACCTTCGAGGTCGAGATGAACGTTCGCTGAGTGAAGCTGAACACGAACACGCCCGTTACCAGGAAGACCAGGTAGTCGGGCACGCCACGGCTTACGCCCTTGATCAGCAGGCCGAAGATGAGGAAGTAGACCCCGGCGTTCAGCAGGGGCGCGAGTATCTGCCACAGTTGCCCGAGCTTGGCCTCGGTGTACATCGCAATGTTGCGCGCGGTGGCGAAGCCCATGATGAAGTTCCACCGGCGGGCCAGCTCGCGCAGGTACAGGCCCAGGCGCGGCCGCTCGGCGCTCGGCTTCAGCCCGTGCTGTGCCGCCAGCGCCGCGAGCGAGTCGCCGGGCACGTCAGCAGCAGCGCCGTGCTGGGCCGCTGCCGGGACTGCGCCGGTCTCGAGCAATTGGCCTGGCGATTTGAGCCTGGTGGATCTCATCGGCGCCGACTGTACCCGAGGCACACCGCCCGCAGTGCTCTGGCACGCGAGGGTCGCCCGGTTCCGCGCACCGCGGCGGCGTTGCTCCGGATAGAAGTAACAATTCGATAAACCAAGCTGCGGCCAACGACCGCTCAGCAATGCCCAATCCCTTCTTCTGCCAGTCACCACGTGCCAGGCTGCGATGCCTTGCCTGAGGCCGCGCTCGCCAGGTGATTACCACCTCATTGCAATCCGGTTTCCCAGACGGCCGACCCGGGCATCTCACCGACCGCGGCGTCGGAATTTCGTCCGGCCGCGGGCCGGGGCAGGTGCGCTAGGAGGTGAGGACGGCGAGCGTAGTGCACCTGCCGAGGGCGCCGACGAGCGTGTCTGTCGCGCGCCGGGCACTATGCGACGAGCTAAAGGCGATAGGCGTCTTCGAGGCTGCCGTATCCGACGCGGCCCTCGTCATTAGCGAGTTGCTGAGCAACGCGATCTTGCATGCTTACCCGCTGCCCGGCGAGCGGCTTCAGGTCGCGTGGGCGCTGAACGGCGCGTCGGTCGAGGTGGCGGTCAGCGACGGCGGTAGCGCCACGATCCCGCACGAAGGTCATCCACCGCCGTCGTCGGTGTCAGGCCGCGGCCTTGAGATCGTCGCCCACCTTTGCCTCAGCTGGGGCGTGCGCACGGACGAGGTCGGCGTGACGGTCTGGGCGGTGCTGCCTGCGCCCCGAGACGACGCCGACGCGTCCCGCGCCATTGCTGGCCAGCCGGGCCCGCGCACGGTGGGCGCCTGAGCGAAGCGGATCGCCGCGCTCAGGCGTAGCCGGTCCCGCAGCGGTGATACTGCCTGGAGGGTGATGTCCCTGCTGCCCTGGTCATCTGGGGGAGGGACGCGAGCAGGGGGGATTGTGGACTATCGCGTCGGCGCGACCCGGGACCAGCGGGTCGGTGCAGCCGATGGCCACCGCATTGGCGCGGATCACCGGACGGCCGACGGCTACCGGGCGGGCGCGGACAGCGAAGTGGGCCGCTTGCGGAAGGCTCTGGTGCATCGGCCTGGGCCAGAGTTCCGCCGTCTCACGCCACGCACCTGCCGCTGGCTCGGGTTCGCCGACCCGCCGTGGGTGGCGCGCGCGCAGCAAGAGCACGACGCGTTCACGGACGTGCTCAGGGGCCACGGCGTGGAGGTGCTTTACCTCACCGAGCTGCTCGCCGACGTCCTTGAGTACAGCTCGGCCCGGGCGGAGGCAATTGCCTCCGTCCTGGCCAACGCAGATCTGGGCGACGGGCTTCGGGCCAGCCTCGGCGGATACTTGGAGCGGCTGCCGCCGCAAGATCTGGCGGGCGTGCTGATCGCCGGCCTGACGGTTGCCGAGCACGGCAGCGGGCACAGCCTGGTCTACGACCTGCTCGACCCGCAGGACTTCGTTATCGAGCCGCTGCCCAGCCTGGTGTTCAGCCGGGACGCGAGCTCCTGGATCGGCGACCAGGCCGTGGCGGCGAACCTGCCAGGGACGCGCCGCCGTGAAGGCGCGCTGCTCGCGACGATCTACCGGCATCACCCGCAGTTCTCCGGCCTCAGGCAGCCCTACCACGCGGTGCCTGACCGGCTGCATGGCGGGGACATCCTGCTGCTGGCGCCAGGCGTGGTGGCGCTCGGCGTCGGGTCACAGACTGCATCCGCCGGAGCGGAACGACTGGCCAGTCACGTGCTCGGCGAGGAGATCGCGCACACGGTGCTTGTGGTTCCGCTCGGTCAGCGCAACGGCCAGTGGGCGCAGCGTACATCGGGCGTGTCGCAACTCGCCATGGCGTGCACCGTGGCCGACTTGGGCACGGTGGTCATGGCGCCCGCGCTGGCGTTCGGGCTGACCGCGCTGACGATCACAGCATCCCAGGGCTCGCTGGCGGTGGGCAGGCCCAGGCCGTTCCTGGAGGCGGCGGCCAGGGCGATGCAGTTGGACCGGCTCGAGGTCATCGACACCAGCCTGGATCCGGTGGCCGGCACCACCAGCCAGTGGGATGACGCGGCGAACGCGCTGGCGCTCGGCCAGCGGGTTGTCGTGTGCGATGAGCGGAACGCCGACACCAACGCCCGGCTGGCGGTCGCCGGCCTGAGTGTCGTGACGGTGCCGGTCACCGAACTGGGCAACGCCCGCGGCGGCTCAGCGAGGTACGGGCGCCGCGGCGGGCCCAGGTGGATGTGCACCCCGCTCCTGCGAGATCCCGTGGCCGTGGCGGCCACCCCGGACCCGGATCCCGCAAGCCGCGAGGTTCCACCCGTCCGGGTCGCGCCGGCTCCAGAGGCCGAGCGGCAGCGGGGCGAGCTCGCGCCGCTCGGGTAGCGCCAGCTTGCGCGCTACTGGTCGGACCTGCGGCCTGACCAGCGCCCGACCCGGAAGACGACCAGGCCAAGCACCACGACGAGCCCGATCCAGAACACTAGGAACAGCGTGTGCAGCAATGCCGCGAACACGAACCACGCGACGACCAGCGCCGCTATCGCCGCGACCACGTACCAGATGACGCGCGTCATGTGTTCCAGAGTACGCGATTCGGAAAAGGCCGCAGGTACCGTAGCCGCTGCCGAGCCAGGGCCGGCGCAGGTGGTGGTTCGGAACGCCGGCGAGTAATGTGCGGCAGGTGGAGCTTAAGGTCACAAGCCGATCCCAGGGGGAATCCGTCGTCTTGTCGGTGCAGGGCGAGATCGACTTGTACACGGTGCCCAGGCTCCGGCAAGAACTCGCCCGGGTCCTGACCGACGGAGGCCCGGTCCGGCTGGTGGTCGACCTGTCGGGAGTCGATTTCTGCGACTCCACAGGCGTCAACGCGCTCCTCGCCGCGCATCGCCAGGCCCAGGACACCGGTGGTGACCTCGAACTCGCCGCGCCGCGGCCCGCAGTCAGGAAGATCCTGCAGGTGACCGGACTAGAGACGGTGTTCACCGTGACCGAGAGCCCGTCCGAGGCGGTCGGCAGCTAGCGCCGTCCGCGACCTGGTTAAGATCACGGCCCCGCGAAGACCTCGTTAGGATCGCACCCATGCCGCCCGGCAGCGACCTGGCCGTCGTCATCCCAGCCAGGAACGAGTATGACCGGATCCGCGCGACCGTCCAGGCCGCCGCGCGGATACCGGGCGTGGACATCGTCGTGGTGGTCGACGACGGCTCCGTCGACGGCACGGCAAGCGCCGCCGCGGCAGCGGGCGCGATCGTCACGAGGCACGCCAGGCGCCGGGGGAAGGCCGCCGCCCTGGAGACCGGCGCCGAGGCGGTGCGGATGATCGAGGCAGAAAGGGCAACTCCGCGGCGCGGCAACGGGCAGGCGAGCACCTCGGCACGAGCTGCGCAGCGGCGGGGACCAAGGCACCTGCTGTTCCTCGACGCCGACCTGGCGGAAACGGCCGAGCGCGCGTGGCCGCTGGCCGAGCCCGTCCTGGCCGGCCGCGCCGACATGACGATCGCCGCGTTTGCCGAGCGGGTGCGCCACGGCGGCCACGGGTTGGTACTCGGGCTCGCTGGCGCCGGCACGGAGCGAATTACCGGCTGGCGCCCCGCAGAGCCGCTGAACGGCCAGCGCTGCCTGACCCGGGCCGCCTTCGAGGCAGCCAGGCCACTGGCGCCGGGGTGGGGCGCCGAGACCGGCATGACCATCGACCTGCTGCGCAAGGGCATGCGGATCGTGGAGGTCACGGTCCCGCTCGCGCACCGGCCAACCGGCCGTGACATGAGCTCTCAGCTGCACAGGGCGCACCAGCTCGTAGACGTCGCCCGGGCGCTGGCGAATCGCCGGCCGTGGCAGCCGGCGGGCGGTCCGCTCGGGCAGGCGGGCTCGGCGCGATGACCGGCCGGTGCGCCTACCTGGGGCCACGCGGCACCTTCTGCGAGCAGGCGGCGGCCGCGCTGCATCCGGCCGGACGGCGCGCGCTGGTTCCCTTCGCGACTATCGAGGCGACCCTGGACGCGGTACGCGGCGGCACCGCCGAGCGGGCGGTCGTGCCGATCGAGAGCTCCGTGGAAGGCGGCGTCAACGCGACGCTGGACGAGCTCGCCGCGGGAGCCGCGCTGCAGGTCACGGCCGAGGTCATCGTGCCCGTCGCGTTCGCCCTGCTGGCCAGGCCAGGCATGGTGCTTGACGACATCAAGGTCGTTGGCGGGCATCCGGTAGCTCAGCCGCAGTGCAGGCGCTGGCTTGCCGAGCACCTGCCCGAGGCGAGCTGGCGGCCTGCTCTGTCCAACGGCGAAGCGGCGCGCCAGGTCGCCGATGGCGAGATCGACGCCGCGCTGGCCGGTGCCTTCGCCGCCCGTCATTACCGGCTGCGGGTGCTCGCCGACCAGGTAGGCGACAGTGCGGGCGCAGTGACCAGGTTCATCGAGGTCGCGCCGCCCGGCCCGCCACCCATGGCCACCGGGGCGGATCGCACTTCGGTCATCGCGTACCTGGCCGATGATCATCCTGGCGCGCTGATGGACATACTGGGCCAGTTCGCGTCGCGGGGCGTCAACCTCAGCCGTATCGAGTCGCGGCCCACGGGCGAGGGCATGGGCAGGTACTGCTTCTTCATTGACTGCGAGGGCCACGTGGCCAGCGCCAGGGTAGGCGAGGCGCTTATGGGCCTGCGGCGTATCTGCGCCGATGTGCGGTTCCTCGGCAGCTACGGCCGCGCGGATGCCGGAACCGAGAGCACAGCCGCAACGCCGCCCGACGCAGATTTCACCGACGCCGCTGACTGGCTCGACCGGATCAGGTCGGGCTCGCGGCCATGACCGGGAGCGGGGCTGGCCCAGACTGACGCCCTGCTAGAGGTAAGGACCAGAGGTACGCGGCTGCGACTCCTCGGGCGTCGGCGCCATGCCGGGCGGCAACGCCCTGCGCATCTGCTCGAGCTGCGCCCTGGCCGCCATCTGCTGCGCGAACAGGGTGGTCTGGATGCCGTGGAACAGCCCTTCGAGCCAGCCGACGAGCTGTGCTTGCGCAACTCTCAGCTCAGCCTCGCTCGGCACCTCGTCCTCGGCGAACGGCAGCGAAAGCCGCTCAAGCTCGTCGACCAGCTCGGGCGCGAGCCCGTCCTCAAGCTCCTTGATCGAGCTCTGGTGGATCTCCTTCAGCCGCGCCCGGCTCTTCTCGTCAAGCGGAGCGGCCCGGACCTCCTCGAGTAGCTGGCGGATCATGCTGCCGACCCGCATGACCTTCGCGGGCTGCTCCACCATCGCCATCACGGAGCGTTCGCCCTGCTCCGCCGTGCCATCGCTCTCCATGGCGACGCCGTCCGGACCAACTACGACTACCCTGGCCATCGGTTGCGGCCCGTTCTCACTCTCGCTCATGGGTCCTAGTCTGGCCTGCCGGCACCGGTGCCCGGCCCATCGGGTCCGGAATGTTATGTCGCGAGCAGGAGCTTGCCGACGTGCTGTCCGGACTCCATGGCGGCGTGCGCCCTGGCTGCCTCGCCTAGCGGGAACACCGAGTCGATGACCGGCTTGATCCGCCCGGCGGCGATGAGCGGCCACACCTTCGCCCCGACCCCGGCGACGATCGCTGCCTTCTGCTCCGGAGGGCGTGACCGCAGCGACGTGGAGTGCACGCTAGCCCGCTTGCGCAGCATCACGCCGAGGTCCAGCTCCCCGCGGGCGCCGCCCTGCAAGCCGATCACGGCAAGCCTTCCGTCCGGTGCCAGCGCGTCGATGTTCCGGCCCAGGTACGCCGCTCCCATGAGGTCCAAGATCACGTCGGCGCCGCGACCGCTGGTGAAGTCCGCGATCGCTTCGACGAAGTCCTCGTCCCGGTACGAGATCGCCAGGTCGGCACCGAGCTCTCGGCACCGGGCGAGCTTGGCGGGCGAACCCGCGGTGCAGGCGACCCGGGCACCGAGCGCGCGGGCGAACTGGATCGCGAACGTGCCGATCCCGCTCGCCCCGCCGTGCACGAGCACGGTCTCGCCCTCCGCCAGGTGCGCGATCCCGGCCAGGTTCGAGAACACGGTGCACGCGACCTCGGGCAGCGCTGCCGCGTCGGTCAGGGCGACCCCGTCCGGAACGGGCAGCACCTGCCCAGCCGGGACGGCGACCTGTTCCGCGTAGCCGCCCCCCGACAGCAGCGCGCACACCTCCTCGCCGACCCGCCAGCCCGTGACGCCGTCACCGAGCGCGGCGATCCGGCCCGAGCACTCCAGTCCCGGATAAGGCGAAGCGCCGGGCGGCGGCGGGTAATGACCCTGCCGCTGCAGGAGGTCGGCCCGGTTCAGGCCGGACGCGGTGACGTCGATGAGCACCTCACCAGCCCCTGCGTTGGGGTCGGGGACCTCCGCGATCGTGAGTACCTCAGGGCCGCCGGGTCTGCTGATGGTGATCGCGCGCATGCGGCCTATTGTCGCGTCTGCGCGACCGAGCACCGTGGCGTGTCAGTAGTAGTCGTCGCGGCTTCGTTCTCACGGAGCGATCGTGATGTTGGTAACCTTGTGAACATGGCTGTGAGGACGTTCAGCATCAGCATGGACGAGCGCACCTACCGCCAGGCCAAGGCCGCCGCCGAACGGGCCGGTCTGCCCATGTCGGCGTGGATGTCTAGGTCGGCGCGGGAGAAGGTGCAGCGGGATGCGGCCGCAACGGTCGCGGAGTTCGACCGGGGTACTGGCCATGCCTGGGTGGCATGGTCCGAGGCGAGCGAGCGCGATTTCGCCGCACCGGAGGCGGGCAGGGGCGCTGCGTGAATCGCGGCGACGTCTTCGCCCATAAGGGGCTAGGGCGCGCCGGGTACGTGGTGATTGTCAGCAATGACGGTTTCAGCGCCATTACGGGTCACCCTGTCGTGGTCCGCGTCAGCGATCGCCCCGACCTGACCGAGACCCCGTACATCGTGGCGCTGACGAGCGCTGATGCGGCGAGCGGGCACCTGGAGTCCTACTCCGTGGTGCGGGTGCGGCGGGATCGGCTGGGTACCGAGCCGGTCGGCCAGGTCTCCGCCGACACGCTGCGCAGGCTCGACGACGCGCTCGCGCTGCTGTTCGACTACGGCGGCTAGCCAGTGGCTGACGACGGGCGGGCCAGGCAGACCGCGCTGACGCATCTCGATCAGCCGTTGTTCGACGGCGCCGAAGCGACCAAGGGCGACCTCGTGGCTTATCTGGAGGCCGTCGCGGGGCCGATCGTCGAGCAGCTGCGTGCGCGGCCGCTGTCGGTCGTCAGGGTCCTGCGCGGCCAGGCGCCGTTCATGCAGAAGAACCTCCCCAAGTACACGCCGCCCTGGATCCACCGGGTGGCGATCTGGTCCCATGCGTCCAAGCGCGACGTGTCGTACGCGCTGTGCGATGACGCGGAGACCTTGATGTGGTTCGCCAACCAGCGGGCAGTCGAATACCACCCCACCCTGGTCCGCGCCGACGACTGGGACCACCCGACGCACCTAGTGCTCGACATCGACCCGCCGGCCGGGAACCAGCAGGTCGCAGGCAACTTCGGCCTGGCCGCGCGTGCGGCTGCGCTGGCGCGGCAGGCGCTCGACGACGCGGGCCTGGCCGGCGCGGTCAAGACCAGCGGGGCGAAGGGGCTGCATATATTCGTGCCTGTCGCCGGGGCGACGCTCGAGGAGTGCGCCGCGGCGACGCGCGCGCTGGCTGCCCGGGCTGAGCGGCTTGACCCGGCCCTCGCCACGACGGCCTTCGTCAAGCAGGATCGGCACGGCCGGGTGTTCATCGACTCGACGAGGGCGGGCGGCGCGACCGTCGCCGCCGCGTATAGCCCTCGGGTGCGGCCGGGAGTGCCCGTCTCGTTCCCCGTCGACTGGCCTGACCTGGCTAGCGTTGTGCCCGCCGATTTCCATCTGCGGAACGCGGCGGGCCTGTTGGCGGGGGCGGACGTGTGGGCGGACCTGCTGCCCCCGCCGCAATCGCTCGGCCCCGACCTGATCGCCGAGGGCCGTGAGATCCCCGTTGCCCGGGTCCAGGCCATGCACGAGGGCAAGCGCCGCAAGCGAGCGGCTGACAAACAAGCCGAGCAAGGCCGACAGGGCGACAAGCCGGAGACTTAATGGCTAGGGGAAGACTTCGCGGCGCCCCGTGACGCCCAGTCTTCGGGTAATCACTAAGCATTCGCCGTATGGCAGTCCCAGCTCGAAAGACTGCGACCAGACCAGTTCGAACCTGCGCTTCCCGGAGGTCCGGGTTCACCGGAACCGAGAGAGTTCCCGCGGCATCTAATCGCCGTGACGCGAAGGTTCAGGTCGGCGCTGGCGGCAGGCGCGGTGTTGATTGGCGGAGCGAGCGCGGCGTGAGGGTTTCCGATCACAGCCCGTTTTGCGACGTGAGCCCAGGTTCAGTGCTGGTCAGCTCGGATGGGCGCGTCATAACGCCTGCTGACCTCGGCGTTCCACGGCTCCTCCGGCTGGCTGGCGATTACGCAGCTTCTCGGCACCGCAAGTGATTCGCGGCTCAAGGCGGGCTGGCCGGGGACCGTCCTCCGCTGGCATCCGGTGCAATTGCCTGGTCACCGCGGCTGGCTTGCCGGGGATCGCCTTACCTGGTACGAGGGCGGCCAGAGCATCCTAATCGTGGTAGGAGGCCGCCTGGTTCGCCCGGCAAATCAAAGCCCCCAACTGCTGTTGGCAATCGCCCGCGGCCTCCGCTGATTTCGCTGCCACGTGGCTCCTCCGCTCATGGGATGGCGCTGGCTCGATCACCGGGAGCGGCATAGCCGTGGATTGAGGGCCAACGCACCGTGAGCACTACTGAGTCCTCCTCGGCGTGCCAGGAGTGGCTGATGCCGTGGAACACTACGTAGTCGCCTTGCCTGGCCAGGAGGACGGTCCGGTCGGGGAGTGAGACCCGGAACTGCCCGCTGATCAGGAGGAGCAGCGCGCTGCGCTTTTCACCAGCGACCCACTGGAAGCGCTGGTCACCGCGAGGGTGTATGGCCCACTTGATCTCGAGATCTTCACTGTGCCGAGCGTCATCGGCTGGCTTGAAATGCCCGAGTAGCCATCCGCGGTTCTCAGGAGCGTCCGCTTCGGCGTTGCCTACGTAGATCCGCTCGGTCATGCGCTCGGAGGCTAGCACGGCCGTGGCCGGGAGCTAGCTGCAGTGGCGCAGCATCTGCAGGGCACGCAGCGGGCACGGAGGG
>Ga0126378_10003903_pt1 | contig 11317 bp, 11 predicted proteins | sample PanSoiMetPlot_23_FD_92587 | JGI IMG/M metagenome (GOLD analysis project Ga0126378, IMG submission 92587) | Tropical forest soil microbial communities from Panama - MetaG Plot_23 | ecosystem: Environmental > Terrestrial > Soil > Tropical forest > Bulk soil | place: Panama | collected 2016-02-17
CCCTTCTTCTTGAGCGCGTCCGAGAAGGCGAAGCCGCCGTGACCCTCGGCCACCGGCCCGTCGAAGACGCCGTAGAGATTGGGGCCGACGCGGTTGGCGCCGCCTTTGTCGAAGGTGTGGCAGGCCGCGCATTTCTTCGCGACGTCCTTCCCCGCATCGATGTTCGCGGTGGCGAGCAGCGGGCCCAGCGGCTCGGGCCCCGCGGCCTCGCTGCCGGCGGCCGCGGGCGGCTGCCCAGCCGGTGCCGTCGCGATCGCGACGGCGCTCTTCGCGGGCACTTTGGGCTCGATGAGCTTGCTTGCGAGCAGGCCGGAGACCCATGCCACGATCAGCGCCAGCAGCACCGAGGCCACGATCTTGTTGATCTCGAACGACGACATTCCGCGTCCCTTCGGGGATGACTGAGGCGGCGCCGAAACCGCCCCACGCCGGCCCCGCGCCGCAAGGAAGAAACCGAATTTTCGCTGACAACTCAAACGAAATATGATTGATGCGGCCTCGGAGATGAGCGCTCAGCCGGCCTGAATAACCGGGTTTTCCGTGCGGCATAACGCCGCAACGCGGAACCGGAGGCGGGCGGCCCGCGCGTCCGCCTGCGAGACTCAGGGAATGCTGGCGTCCATGGCCCAGAAGCCCCGCAAGCCCATCGTGCTGATCCCGTCGCGGCTCGCCTCGACGCGGCTGCCGAACAAGCCGCTCGCCGACATTCACGGCGAGCCGATGATCGTGCACGTCTGGCGCCGCGGCATGGAGGCGGGCGTGGGACCCGTGGTGGTCGCCTGCGGCGACGCCGAGATCGCGACGGCGGTCGAGCAGGCGGGCGGCCGCGCGGTGATGACCGACCCGGCGCTGCCCTCGGGCTCCGACCGCATCGCGGCGGCGCTCCGGCAGGTCGATCCCGAGCGGCACCACGACGCCGTGGTCTGCCTGCAGGGCGATCTGCCGACGCTGGCGCCCGAGGCGATCCGCGTGGCGCTCGAGCCGCTCGGAGATCCCGCGGTCGACATCGGCACGCTCGCGACCGAGATCCACGACGCGGACGAGCGCCAGGCGCCGAGCGTCGTGAAGGTCGCGATCGCTTTCGCGCCGGGCCAACGCATCGCGCGCGCGCTCTATTTCAGCCGCACCGTGATGCCCTGGGGCGAGGGGCCGCACTACCACCACATCGGGCTCTACACCTATCGGCGCGCGGCGCTCGAGCGCTACGTGACACTGCCGCAAGGCGCGCTCGAGCGGCGCGAGAGTCTCGAGCAGCTGCGCGCGCTCGAGGCGGGCATGCGGATCGACGTGGCGCTCGTTGACACGCTTCCGCTCGGTATCGATACTCCGGCCGACCTCGCGCGCGCCCGCGAGATCCTAGCGCCACGCGGCTGACGCCGCCTCCCGACACGTCAAAGAGCCCATGCGACGCTCGCCCGCCAACACCATCGCGTTCCAAGGCCAGCCCGGCGCCTATTCGGATCTCGCCTGCCGCGAGGTGTTTCCCAATCTCGCCACGCTGCCCTGTGCCAGCTTCGAGGACGCGATCGCCGCCGTGCGCGCGGACCGCGCGCGCCTCGCGATGCTGCCGATCGAGAACTCGGTCGCGGGCCGGGTCGCCGATATTCATCACCTGCTGCCCGAGTCCGGCCTCAACATCATCGGCGAGCATTTCCAGCGGGTGAACCACCAGCTGCTGGCGCCCCAGGGCGCCACGCTCAGGACCATCAAGACCGTGCGCAGCCACGTTCATGCGCTGAACCAGTGCCGGAACCTGATCCGCACGCTGAAGCTGAAGCCGATCGTGGTGGCGGACACCGCTGGTGCCGCGGCGGAGATCGCACAACGCAGCGACCGCAGCGAGGCTGCGATCGCCTCCGAGCTCGCGGGCGAGATTCACGGGCTCGTCACGCTCAAGAAAGACATCGAGGACGCGAGCCACAACACCACGCGCTTCCTCATCATGTCCAAGAGCTCGCGCGTAGCGGTCCCCGACGGCGGCCTGATCATCACGACCTTCGTGTTTCGGGTACGGAACGTGCCGGCGGCGCTTTACAAGGCGCTCGGCGGCTTCGCCACCAACGGCATCAACATGACCAAGCTCGAGAGCTACATGTTGGGCGGCCGTTTCACGGCGACACAGTTCTACGCCGACATCGAGGGCCATCCGAAAGACCGGCCGGTAAAGCTCGCGCTCGACGAGCTCCGCTTCTTCACCCGCGAGATGAAGATCCTCGGCATCTACCCCGCGCATTCCTTCCGTCTGGCGGTGAACCAGGCGGAGGTGGATTAGGGCGCCGTTCCCCGACGACCCTCAACCTCTTCGTCCGCGCCGCAAACCGATCGCCTGCCCGACGGGAAGTCGAAGGGGAAACCGCTGCTGCCGCGCCTTCAGGTCCTCGAGCGTGGCGAGCGTCTTCGCCTCCAACGGCACGACCTTTCGATCGGTGAGGCTCACGTGAAGGTAGAGCACTTCCTGAGTCGCGGCCGGATCCGGGTCGTCGCGGAGCAGCATCAGAAACATCACGTGAAGCGCTTTATCCGTGAGATCGACCATGCGCAGGTAGACATCGACGGCCTGCGATTCGAAGATCTCCTTCTTGAAGACGACGTGCGACTCGGTCGCGAATAGAGCATGGTTCGTGCGCGCTTTATAGTCGCCGCTCAAGTCGAAACGGGGAAACACGGCTTGCGCCGCCTGCTCGAATAGAATCCCGTAGTACCCGACGTTCACATGGTTGTTGTAGTCGATGGTCTCGCGACCGGGATGAAAGGTGCGGCAGAACTCCAGTCCGTCGCGCTCCTTCGGGGGTGGTTCCATAGTTGCTCTCGACCGGCTGGCCTGAATTCTCGCGGTTCCCGCGGAGGCGTTCGTCAGTCTCCCGTGAAGCGAGGCTCGCGCTTCTCGAAGAAGGCATTGGTGCCTTCGAGGTTATCCTTGGTCATGGCGGTTTGTACGAGCGACTCGGTCTCGAAGGCGAGCACCGCCTCGAGCGACGACTCGAGACCCCGGTCGATCATGGTCTTGTGAAGCTGCACCGCCACTGGGGCGCGGCTGGCGATCCGCCGCGCAAGCCGCTCAGCCTCCGCGCGTTCCTGCCCGTCGGGCACGACGCGATTGACGAGGCCAAGGCGATAGGCTTCCTCCGCGTCGATGAACTCGCCCGTGTACGCAAGCTCGCGCGCCTTGGCGAGACCGATCTTCCGCGGCACGAAGAAGCAACCTCCATTCGTGATGGTGACGCCGATGTTGACCTCGGGGAACCCAAACTTGGTGCCCTCTGCGGCAACCACGAGGTCGGCGGCGAACACCACCTCGCAGCCCGCTCCAACCGCATAGCCCTGTACCGCCGCGACAACGGGAAAGGGCGCTAGCCGCATGTGCCGGGTCGTGTTCTGCAAAGCCTTCTGCCATTCGCGGAGCTGCGCCGGCGAGAGCTTGCCCGAGGCGATGTGCTCGTTGTGCTCGCGAATCTCGGCGACGTCGTGTCCCGCGAGGAAGGCACGACCCTCGCCCGCGAGCACCAGGCACCGCACGCCGCGATCCTCGGACAGCACGGCCAGGTGACGGCCCATGAGCTGCCAGGTCTCGATCGTCATCGCGTTGAGGCGATCCGGGCGATTGAAGATGAGCCAGGCGACATGATTGTCTCGGCGCAAGATGATGCGATCGTCCACGACTTCCTCCTCCAGGTGTACAGGTCAGCGCTTGAGTTTGAATCCGGCGGCGACTCGATCCCAGGTGGTGGGCGTGAGCCCGCGCTCCCGTAAGCCGAACTTCTGAATCTTGCCCGTGGGCGTCTTCGGCAACTCGGTCGCGAATGCCAGATACCGGGGCACCATGAAATAGGCCATGCGCGGCTCGAGGAACGCGATCAGGGTCTCGGGCAAGACTTGGCGTCCGGGCTTGAGCACGACGACGGCCATGACCTCCTGCTCGGTCTCGGCCGAGGCAACCGGGATCACCGCGCATTCCAGCACGTCCGGATGAGCGTTGATCTCTTGCTCGACCTCCATCGACGAGACGTTCTCGCCGCGCCGGCGGATCGCATCCCTGGTGCGGTCGACGAAATAGAGATTGCCCTCGGTGTCCTTCTTCAGCATGTCACCCGTATGGAGCCAGAGATTGCGCCAGGCATTCTCGGTCCAGTCCGGCCGGTTCCAGTAGCCGGCCATGGTGATCCAGGGGATCTTCGGACGCACCACGGCCTCGCCGGCGAGGCCCGGCGGCAGCTCGTTGTCATGCTCGTCGACGATGCGCACCTCATAGAGCCGCTCGTCCACCCGGCCGCAGGTCCTGTTGTCGGGCAGATCGAAGCCGGAGCGGGTCGGGCAGTTCATTTCGGTGCCGCCCCAGGTGGTCGAGACGCGGCAGTTGAAGCGTCGCTTGAAGGATTCGACTTCGGGTATCAGCGGCACCACCAAGACGCGGTCCAACGGATTATCGCCATCGTCCGGCTCGGGGGGTTGACGATAGAGGAGGTTGGCCATCGCCCCCAGCAGGAAGGAGCAGGAGGCACGATACCGGCGCGCCGTCGCCCAAAAACGCGATGCGCTGAAGGTATCCGGCAGGACCGCCGCAGCGCCGGCGATCGCCGCGGCGTAGATCACCGCCCACTGTCCGGCGATGTGGAAAAGTGGCAAGGGCGCATAGTAGATATCGGTGTGCCTGATCTCGATCATGTCGATGACGCCGCGGGCATACTCGTAGGCGTGGCCGTGACTGATCATCACCCCCTTCGATGGCCCGGTCGTGCCGGAGGTGTACATGATCGCGGCCTGGTCCCAGGGCGCCAGCCGAACCGCGGAGAATGTCTCGGTCTCGTCGAGGATGTCGCCAAACCGCACCAATCGAGCGCGCTCGAGCGGCGGATCCGTCGCGTCGCCATCGTGGAGCACGATCGTCTCGATACCCGAGAGCTCGGCCGCAATATCGCGGAAGCGTGGAAGATACTCGGCGTCGGCGATCACGAGCCGCGCCCGCGAATCGCTCATGACCCGTGCAAGGATGTTGCCCTTGTAGGCGCAATTGACGGGCACCTCGATGGCGCCAAGTTTGCCCAGCGCGCACCAGAGGCCGATGAAGTCGATCGAGTTGTTGAGCATCAGGAGCACGGTATGGGCACGCTCGACCCCGAGGCGCGCCAGACCGTTCGCCAGCCGGTTCGACAACCGGTCGACATCCCCATAAGTGAAGGCGCGCTCCTCGGTCAGCACCCAGGGGCGATCGGCACTGTCGCCCAGCCGCCGAGCAAGCACGTGAAGAAGTGTCGTTTCGGGGGTGCCGATGGCGGGTGCCTCGATCACCCTCTCGGCCATGGCAGCGTCCTCCCCCACGTCTCCGATGGCATGTCGCTGGTTCGCTCCGGAGCACGGATTTGCGACACGCACGATAGGCCGCAACGCGATCGACGAGCAAACAATGAGCGGCTCGTGCGCCGAGCCCCGGTAGCTATACGGCGACGCCCAGCTCCTCCCTGAGCCGCCGCTGTCCCAACGGCGTCACGGTGACCGCGCGGTCGTTGCGGCGGCGTCGGATCCAGCCGGTCTCGAGGAAGCGATCGACGATCGCGGCGCCGAGCGCGCCCGCGAGATGCGGCCGCCGCTCGGTCCAGTCGATACAGGTGCGCACCATCGGCCGCCGCAACGCCTCGAGCCGCGCGACATCGATGCCCCAGGAGCCGAGCAGCGCTTCACCCGAGCCGCGCCGCACCAACGCGAGCTCGCCGTCGGCACGGCGGAGCACGCGCCGCTGCACCAGGCCATCCGCGAGCGCGACGCCGAGCCGTCCCGCGAGGTGGTCATAGCACGTGCGGGCGCGGCGCAGGGGCGCGTCTTCCCCCATGATGCGGCGCGGCGACGGAAACACCTCGATCGCGAGATCGCTCAGCGTCTCCACCGCGTGCGCCACCGCCGGGCCGGCCAAGCGGTAGTAGCGGTGCCGACCCTGCTTCGCGACCGCGAGCAGACCGCCGTCGACGAGTTGGGTGAGGTGGCCGCTCGCGGTCGGCAGGGCGATCCCGGCGCGGAAGGCGAGCTCGGTCGCGGTCAGGGCCTCGCCGCTCATCAATGCCATCAGCATGGAGGCGCGCGAAGGATCGCCCATCAGAGCGCCGACGCGCGCGATATCGAGGGTCTCGGACATGACGCCATCCTATCCCGGCCGATGCGAGAATGGTTCGGCCTCGACCGAAGTATATAGGTTTTCACCGGCCGATTAGCGCCGATTCCGAGAAGATGCTACCAATGCCGGCATGGCAATTGATCCCACCTTCGTCACCACGGCCTTCGACTTGCCGGGCTATCGCATCACGCGGAACCTGGGCGTGGTGCGCGGCATCGTGGTGCGCTCGCGCTCGGTCATCGGCAGCATCGGCGCGGGGCTGCAGACTCTGTTCGGCGGCAACATCACGCTCTACACCAGCCTCTGCGAGCGCACGCGAGTCGATGCGTTCGAGCACATGATGGAGCACGCCGCCGAGCTCGGCGCCAACGCCATCGTCGGCGCGCGCTACGACGCGACCGAGATCATGTCGGGCGTCGCGGAGGTGCTCGCCTACGGCACCGCCGTCGTGGTCGAGCCCCTCCGCTGATCCGCTGGTTCAGGCAGCGTTGCGCCGCGCCTGCTCGGCCTTGTAGAGAGCGATCTCTTCGGAGAGCGCCTTCGCCACGCTCGGCCGCTCGAGCATGCGGTGATAGTACCCCCTGACCGCCGGCCATTGCGCGAGGTCGACGCCGCTGTAGCGGCTCCAGTTGAGCACGGTCGTCAGGTAGGCGTCCGCGATCGTGAAGCGGTCGAGCACGAACTCGCGGCCGTCTAGGTGCTTCGCGAGGTGGGCGAGGCGAGGTGGCGCCTTCTCCCGCGCATAGGCCTTGGCGCCTTCGGTGGCCTTGGGATCGAGTAACGGCACGAACACCACCTTGTGCAGCTCCGAGGTTGTGAAGTTCAGCCACTGCTGCAGGCGATAACGCTCCATGGTGCCGGCTTGCGGCGCGAGGCCCGAGGCAGGGTGGCGGTCAGCGACGTATTGCAGTACCGCCGGGTTCTCGGTCAGCAGTTCGCCCTCGTCGGTGCGCAGCACCGGGACCTGGCCCATGTCGTTGATCACCTGGAAATCCGCGCCGTCCTCGACGCGCTTGACCTTGGTATCGACCTGGATGAAGCCGGCCTTCGCGCCGATCTCATAGAGGGTGATGCGGGTCGCCATCGAGCAAGCCAGCGGGGAGAAATAGAGATCCATGGCCTCGCCTCCTCTCTGGGGGATTGATTTTTGTACCGTATTGCATGAAAATAGGCTGGTCAAGGGTTAACTTGCGAAATGGTACAAAAAGCCACGGCCAAGCGTGGACGGCCCCGCGCCTACGATCCCGAGCGGGCGCTCGCGCAAGCGACATCCGCGTTCTGGGACGCCGGATTCTCCGCGACCTCGCTCGACGATCTGAGCGCGGCCACGGGCATGAACCGGCCGAGCCTTTACGGCGCCTTCGGCGACAAGCGCGCGCTCTATCTGAAGGCGATCCAGGGCTACAGCGACCTCGCGCAGGCGGCGATGCAGACGGCGCTGCCCTACGACTGTCCGCTCCGCGATGCGCTGAGACTGCTCTACGACCGGGCGCTCTCCCTCTACCTCTCGGGCGGGCATGGCGCGCGTGGCTGCCTGCTCACCGGCACGGCCGCCACGGAGGCCGTGATGGATCCGGACATCCGCCACGCCGCGCGCGGCGCGCTCGAGAGGATCGACGGCGCCTTCGAGGCGCGCTTCCGTTTTGCGCGCAAGCATGGCGATCTCCGGGCCTCGGCCGATCCCGCCGTGCTCGCCAAGCTCGCCTCGGCCGTCCTGCATACGCTCTCCCTCCGCGCGCGGACCGGCGCGCCGCGGCCTGCTCTTGAGGCGATCGCGGCGAGCGGGGTGGATCTGATTTGTGGACAAACAAAAAGCGCGCGACGGAAAGCGGCCCGATAGTGCGTCTTTCGACTCGCGCCTTCGGCGCGGCTCAGGATGAGGATGGTTCTTTGTGTATTCTCCACGGTCCTCATCCTAAGCCAGGCCCGAAGGGCCTGAGTCGAAGGACGCACCGCCGCCCGCGACTACCGCTTCAGCCAGTCCTCGATCAGGCGCCGCGCGATCGAGTCGCGGCGGGGCAGGCGGAAGGTGTCGTCCTCGGCGTGGCCCAAGATGAAACCGCGGTCGAACCAGCGGGCGGCCTCGAGCTCTTCGGGGTCGACCTGAAGCTCCGTGGTGACGGCGCGGGCTGTGAAGCCCAGCATGATCGAGGCGGGGAAGGGCCAGGGCTGCGAGGAGTGGTACGTCACGTCGTCGACGACGATGCCGGTCTCCTCGCGGACCTCCCGGGCGACCGCCTCCTCGAGGCTCTCGCCGGGCTCGACGAAGCCCGCGAGGGTCGAGTGCTGGCCTTTGGCCCAGACCTTCTGGCGGCCGAGGAGGGCGCGGTCGCCGTCGGTCACCAGCATGATCACCGCGGGGTCCGTCCGCGGGAAATGCGCGGCATTGCAGCCGGCATTGACGCAGCGGCGGACGTGACCGCCTTCCTCGCTTCGCGTGGTGCTGCCGCAGACGCCGCAGAACCGGTGCCGGCCATGCCAGTGCAGGATGCCGCGGGCATAGGCGAGGAGCGCGCCATCGGGCCGCGCGAGCAGCGGTCCCACGCGCCGGAGGTCGGTGAACTCGATCGGACCTGTCGCGCCGATCGCCTCCAGTGGCGCCTCGCGGTGAGAGAGGTCCAGGGCGAAATAGGCGCGCTCCTCGCGCAACCCCAGCAGGACCGGGTCGCCCTCGAGCGAGACCAGTGCCTCGCGCCGCACGGTGATCGCGGCCGGCGCGCCGTCGGCGACGCCGGCCACAAGGTTCTGCCCGCGCCAGACGGGCACGAAGAGCGTTTCGGGGTGTGCGAGCTGCTGCGCCAGCCAGTCGGGCTCGCGCCGGCGATGGCCGGCTCGATCGAGTCCGTTCGCGGCGTAAAAATTCGGCGGTCTCATCGGTGGTTGGAGACTCGCACGACCGCCGTCACAAGGGCAAGCGCTCGGCCTTGCGTCCGAGGGTGCCCGGCCTGATATAGTGGCCTCGGGAGGTTGGCGGTGGACGGGCGTCTCGCCAACCCGGTCAGGTCCGGAAGGAAGCAGCCGTAACGAGTTTCAGCTCGGGTCGCTTGTCCAGCCTCCCACCCGCGCGCACGAGCGACGGTGAGCGCGCCTCGATGAGCGCTTCCCCATGATCGCCTTTCCATGACCGACAGCCAGACCACCTATCGCGTGCTCGCCCGCAAATACCGGCCGGCAACTTTCGCCGAGCTGATCGGGCAGGAGGCGATGGTCCGCACGCTCACCAACGCCATCGCGACCGGCCGGATCGCGCACGCGTTCATCCTCACGGGCGTGCGGGGCGTCGGCAAGACCACCACCGCGCGCATCCTGGCACGCGCGCTCAATTGCGTGGGTCCCGACGGCAAGGGCGGGCCAACCGTCACGCCTTGCGGTCAATGCGAGCCCTGCCGCGCGATCGCCGAGGACCGGCACGTCGACATCCTGGAGATGGACGCGGCCTCGCGCACCGGCGTCGAGGACATCCGCGACTTGACCGACGGCGTGCGCTACAAGCCGGTGGCGGCACGCTCCAAGATCTACATCATCGACGAAGTGCACATGCTCTCGAAGGCGGCCTTCAACGCCCTCTTGAAGACGCTCGAGGAGCCACCGCCCGACGTGAAGTTCATCTTCGCCACCACCGAGATCCAGAAGGTGCCGGTGACCGTGTTGTCGCGCTGCCAGCGCTTCTCGCTCCGGCGCGTACCGGCGGAGCTCCTCGAGGCACACTACGCGAAGATCCTCGATGCGGAGAAGGTGGCGGCGGAGCCTGCGGCGGTGACGCTAGTGGCGCGCGCGGCCGACGGCTCCGTGCGCGACGGCTTGTCGTTGCTCGATCAGGCGATCGCGCTCTCGGCCGGCGGCGCTGTCACCGAATCCTCGGTCCGAGACATGCTGGGGATCGCCGACAAGGGGCTGGTGTTCGACCTTCTGGAGACCGTGCTCAGAGGCGATGCTGCGGGCGCGCTGGGCCGCCTCGGCGCGCTCTACGACGGCGGCGCCGATCCCGTGCTGGTGGTGCAGGACCTGCTCGACCTCGTGCATTTCCTGATGCGCCTGAAGCTCACGCCCAACGCAGGCGAGGGAGATCCCGCAATGGAGGGCGAGCGCGGCCGCGGCCAGCCCCTGGCGGCAAAGCTTTCCGTGCCGGTGCTAGTGCGCTCCTGGCAGATGCTGCTCAAGGGCCTCGCGGAGACCCAGACCGCGCCCTCGCCGCTGCAGGCCGCGGAGATGGTCCTGGTGCGCCTCGCCTATGTGGCGGACCTGCCGGCGCCTGCGGATCTCGTGAAGGCGCTTTCGGGCCCCGGCGCCGCGCCGCCGGCGTCCGGTGTCCGCCCACCCTCGGGCATGAGCACAGGCACCGCGGCGCCCACCATGCTGGGTGGCGGCGCGGGCGCGCCCTCCGTCCGCCGTACGGCGGTGGGCGAGACCGAACCCGCGGGCGCGCCCCACATGGCACGGAGCCCCGAGCCCACGACCGCGCCTGCGCCGGGTCTCGAGCCCATGCCGCAGAGCTTCCTCGAGGTGGTGGCGCTCTTCGACCGCAAGCGCGAGGCGCTGTTGCGCTCGCACCTCTTCGCCAACGTGCACCTCGTGCGCTTTGAGGTGGGGCGTATCGAGCTTCGGCCGACCGAAGGCGCGCCGCGCGACCTCGCCAACCGCCTGGGCAAGCTGCTCGGCGACTGGACCGGCGAGCGGTGGGTGGTGAGTATTTCCCATAATGAGGGCGAGCCGACGCTCCGGGAGCAGGCGGCGGCACGGGACGAGACGCTCCGCCACGAGGCCGCGGCGCATCCGCTGGTGCGCGCGGTCCTCGACGCGTTCCCGGGCGCCCGTATCGAGGCCGTGCGAGACATGCGACCCGACGTGCCGCCGCCCGCCGACCCGGAGCCGCCCACCGATGACGCCGACGAAGGAGAGCCATGAAGAATCTCGGTCAGATGATGAAGCAGGCGCAGCAGATGCAGGCCAAGATGACGGAACTGCAGGCGCGCCTCGGCGAGATGGAGGCCTCGGGTCAATCCGGCGGCGGAATGGTGCAGGCAACACTCTCCGGCAAAGGCGAGCTGCGGCGGATCAAGATCGATCCCGCGCTCGCCAAGCCCGATGAGATCGAGGTGCTGGAGGACCTCGTGGTCGCCGCGGTCAACGACGCGCGCCAGCGCGCCGACGCCATGGTCGCGGAGGAGATGAGCAAACTCACCGGCGGCCTGCAGCTTCCGCCGGGGATGAAGC
>Ga0126378_10003904_pt1 | contig 11316 bp, 7 predicted proteins | sample PanSoiMetPlot_23_FD_92587 | JGI IMG/M metagenome (GOLD analysis project Ga0126378, IMG submission 92587) | Tropical forest soil microbial communities from Panama - MetaG Plot_23 | ecosystem: Environmental > Terrestrial > Soil > Tropical forest > Bulk soil | place: Panama | collected 2016-02-17
ATGAGTAAGGTCTATTGAGGGAATTTCTTCGGATTCGAATGCTTAGCCAAAGGCGACGGAACCAGCGGCACGTGTGGCCTCTAATTGTCATGCATCAAGTCCCGTCCTTTTGCAGACTTGTTTCCGAAAAATTTTGGTTGGACCTCTTTTTGAATCAGCCGGGCGGACGCAAGCCCTGGAACCATTCAGTATTGGAAGGTTTAAATATTGCTGCGCGGTGCGCGAGAATTGAGTAAAACATGGCTGAGGCAAGCGGATCCCAGGCGGCGAAGAGAATCGAGATGGCCGCCAACGTGGCGATCATACTGGCCTCCGCTGCTGTCATAGTTGTATTTGCACGGAACTTCACAAGAACGTCCACCGATGTTCTCCCCCCCATTGCCTCCGGAACCAAATTTGCCCTGAAAGACGCGCATTGGCGATCCGGCGAAAAGACGATGGTGCTCGCGATTTCCACTACCTGCCATTTCTGCAATGAGAGCGCCCCGTTCTACGACGAGCTTGTATCGCAGTGCAGGCAACAACGCGTTCGTACGATTGCCGTTCTACCTCAGCCTACGGTCGAAGCGGAGTCTTATCTTAAGGACAAAGGGATTGCTGTCGACGAGGTTCGTCAGGCGATATTGTCCGGTCTTCGGATCAACGGCACCCCCACTTTGCTGCTGGTTGACGGCGGCGGAATTGTCAGGAGCGTGTGGATCGGCAAACTGGAGAGTTCGGGAGAGAAAGAGGTTCTGGCAAAGCTCAGCCGCCCTTGAATACGGCGGGCGAATTGTGTCCGGGTTCCGCGAAACGCCCGCCGCGATAGCCGAGCGCATGTCTTTATTGGGCTTTATTAAATGACACCTACGTGACACGCAAACAGCCCGCAGCGGGCAGTAAGACGGTCACGTAATGACTCGGCCCGATGCTCTGCAACTCTCTTTGCTGGATGGAGTTAGAGAGAGAAGAAATATGGCGGAGAGGGAGGGATTCTATTACCGCCACCTTTGCTATCTCGCTGTGATACCTGCACTATGATTAGCCTTTTCGAGTGACCGTCTAGAGCTGGCTGCAGTTGATTCGCAGGGCCGACGCGTCTCGTTCGCGCAGGCGTTAAGCTCGTCGATTCGGCTTGAATCCCCAGGGTGTTCTATGCTATTTTGCGGCGACCTTGCGTCCCCGATTCCCGGCTAGCCATGGGCCAGCACGACCGTTCGACTGTGGAACGGCGTAGTTTGAAAGTGCGGACGTACGGGACCTGGGGAAAGCAATGTCACAGCTGTTCTCAACAGATCTGCTGCCCGTTTCAGATCGGATCGATGCCTGGCAGTGGAACGCTCAGCAAATATGCGGGAATTGCCGAGTTCGTCTTCCGAAGGCTTCCTTTCATGGTTCCATTGAGATACGCAATGTCGGCGGCCTGCCATTAACCCGGTTTTCCTCGAGCGCTCTTTCTTTTTCAAAGTGGCCTTTCGACGTAGCCACTCCGCAAAATCGTTCTTGCCTTGTGATTACGCAGATTGCTGGAGCGCGGCAATATTCGCAGGGCGGTGAAGAGGTTCTTCTGAGTCCCGGTGACAGCACCCTGATCGACTCCTGTATTCCGTGGTCTTCCACCTGTGAGACCAATTGTGTACGCCTCTATCTGCGCGTGCCCCGCTGGATGATGGAGAACCGGTTGGGCCTGCGCGAAATTCCGATGGTGCAGAAAATCGCCGGGACTAATGCGTTTGGAGCTACTCTCGCGAGGCTGGCGCAGGTACTTTTTGAAGACGTGGTACTAGTGGAGGAAGATGAAATGGCAGGCGCGTTGGACAATTACTTTAAAACGCTGGCCAGTTGCATTCGGGGATACGAACTCCATTCTACGGAACCGGCTCCGGAGTTGAGAGGACGGATCTCGCGTTTCATACATGAGCACATCGGGGAAACAACGCTAAGACCCTCGCAAATCGCTGCTGCCATGGGTATTTCACTTCGTCATCTTCATCGCGTATTTTCCCCCACCGGCAACTCGGTAGGAGATTACATTCGAAACCTGCGATTGGAGCAATGTCGCAACGATCTTCTCGATCCGCGACTACGGGATAAGTCGATCACTGAGATCGCATTCGCACGAGGGTTTTGTGACGCGGCACATTTCAGCCACACATTCCGGAACCACTATGGCATCTCAGCACGATCCTTTCGCGCGCGTCCATTGAAAGCCCGGAACCGCAAAGGCACGGTCTCGTCCGCGGATGTTAGCCGTGATCGCGATGACGCCCGACTGAATTGAGCGGCCTAGTGCCTTCCTAAGAACTCAGCCGCAAAGGAATCGACGGGTTTGGTTCTGCCCTGCCTGCCGGCGTCATCGATGCGCTGAAATGCATTCTGCATGTAGCGGACCGCGATCCAGCGGAAAGGCTCAAGCTCCCATTGCGGCGACTGCCTCTGGGTGATGGGCAATTGACTGAGTTCGGTGCCCTGGCCCGAAATCAATTCCGCCAGAATCCTTCCGGTCAGATTGGTCGTTGAGACTCCCTGCCCCGTATAGCCGCGGGCGCTCGCAATTTTCAAATCGCGATCGAAATGCGCCGTCGGCATCCAGTCGCGCGGCATGCCGACAGGTCCTCCCCAGGCATGAGTAAATTTGGTTTGCTGCAATATAGGGAACCACTCTCGCGTCAGCGTCTGGATATGCGCGTGGGTTTGGGCGTGACGATCCTGATCGTCGGAAATCTTCGACCCGAAGCGATAAGGAGCGCCGCGGCTGCCGAACAGGATGCGTCCGTCAGCCGTGCGAGTGAGATAGTCGACGGTGTAATTGCAGGACGCGACGCTCTCCCGGTCGTGCCAGCCTATCTGCGTCCACTGTTCAGAGGAGAGCGGTTCGGTCAATGAAATCAGAGAGTAGATCGGCAGGACCACGCGGTGAAGTTTTGGCAGTTGACTCAGGTAGGATTCGCCGGCCAGCACAATCGCCGTCTTGGCCCGGATTTCTCCGGCGCGGGTCACGACGCGCGGAGTAGGTCCGCCCTCGTAATCCAGAACTTCGGTCTGCTCGTAAATGGTTCCTCCGCGTTTCTCTATCGCGCGTGCGACACCCCTTACCAGTCGTGCGGGATGAATGCTCGCATTTTCGGACTGCAACAAGGCTCCGCGGACAAGCGTGACACGAATGCGTTCGGCGGCTTCCTCAGTACTTAACAGCCGAACCCATGAACCTATGCCTAAGCGTCCGTAAGCCGCAAAGGTCGAACGCAGCATGGGTAGCTGAGGTGCAGTGCGTGCGAGGGTAAGGACTCCTCCCTTATGAAAATGCGCATCGATCTTTTCCTCCTCGCACACACAGCCAACTTCTTCAACGGCGTCTTTCATGGCCAGCATGAGCGAACGTGCAGCCTCGATACCGTAGCGGCGCTCGAGCATTGCCGGGGTGACGGGAAATTTCGAGGAACACCAGCCGCCGTTTCTTCCAGAAGCGCCATAGCCGACGATCTGTTTTTCGAGTACGCACAGCTTGAGGCGAGGGTTTGCGCGCAATAAGTAGTACGCCGTCCACAGGCCTGTATATCCGCCACCCAGGATCGCGATATCCACGTCAGTGGAGTTTTGTAACAGGACGGGGCCTCAAATCTTCGCCGCAAGTCTCAAGCCAGAAACTGTATTTTGAGTAATCGATCATGAGACAGGCGTCAGTCGCGTTGTTTGCAATTCAGCCGGTGTGACTGGAAGTTTTCGTCGGGTAGCTCGGATTACCGCACCGAGAGTCGCCCAGAGTCCGAGCGCCAGCCATTCGTGCCGAGTGAAGTGTCCCGGAACGGAGGGCAGGATCTTCACCAGGATCATCACAGACGTGACTAGAAATCCAAACACTGCTGCGGCGCGGCCCAGGTTACGCGGCTTCATTTTGTAATACGAGGCGCAAGCGGCCATCCACCCGATCGCAACACTGATGGCACCGACCTCGAGGATCGGCACCAGCAACGCTTCTCCCAGAAAGATGATCAGAGCTGTGCCGACACCGACCGCAATGACTGCCGCTGACGGAGTTTGGTTTCGCGGATGGACCCGGCTCATTGACGGATTCAGCAGATTTCTTCGTGACATTGCGAACAACAATCGGGACGAAGCGATCACGTTGGCATTGAACGCCTGGATCAGCGCCACCATGGCGGACCCCATAATGAGGCCCACGATCCAGTGTGCACGCAGCGCGTCTTCGAAGGCGAGTGCTGTGGGGAATTGCCGGTTCGATTGCAAGCTCTGCCATGGAGCCACGTAGGAAACGGCAGAGATTACCACAACAAAGAAAATCCATCCGGAGAAGATCGTCATTCGTATGGCGACCGAGAAGTTCTTCTGGCCGAATCCGGGACTGGCCTCTTCCGCAACTTTTCCCACCGACTCGAAACCCGAGACGAGCCAAGGAACAACTTGCCAAACCAGCAGAATCGAGAGCCAAGGCGAGTGACTGAACAGGGGATGCAAGTTCGCGGCCGACCCATGGCTCGCTCCAGCGAGCGCGAAGATCGCGACGAGCGTCAGGAACGTGAACGTCGTGATCTTGCTCAATCGCGCGCTGGCCTGGATGCCGCGGTAATTCAGCCAAGTTAGCAAAACTGTGAGCGTCAGGCCCAGGAGCATGTGCGGGAGATACACCGGGTATCCGCCCAGGCGATAGAGTTCGACCGTATTGAGTAAGGGAAACAGATATCCGCTGATTCTTCCTGCGGCGAGCGCTTCAAAGGGGCAAGTCAGGAAATAACTGAGGAACATCATCCAACCGGTGGCAAAACTTACGGCTGGCGGAAAGAACTTGGCGACATAGGCGGCTTCCCCTGCGGCATCAGGAATTTCTCGGACAAGCTGGCCATAAACGTAGCCAATCGGTAGCAGAATCAGTGCGCCGAGAGTAAATCCGAGAGCCGCACCCAGTGGCCCGCCGCGCTTGAGAATATCGTCCATCACGACGAGCCAGGCGGTGCCTACCATGACGCCGAAGCCGAGTGCGAAATAGTCCACCAGGCGTAGTTTGTGTGCGAGTGTGGTCATGGAACGGTGAGCATTCGGCGAGACGGGTCGGTGCGTCGCTTCATACTAGAACTCAAAACGCAGCGCGAATTGCATAACGCGCGGCTGTGTCAGTAATCCTGTGTAATCTCCGAAGGAGGCTGGCACCTGCTGCAGGGAAGCAATGCACGCGCAAGCTTGGGTACCCAGGCCCGACAGTACATTGAAGCGGTGCAGGTTGGGAACGTTGAAAACCTCCCATCGGAATTGTAGGCTCTGGCTCTCGGCCGGTAACTTCCAACGCTTACTCAAGGCCATATCGAGTCCGGCAAAGCCATCCCCCCGTACCACATTGCGAGAGCCACTTCCTCCCGGGAATGGATGGATAAAACTGTTGTTGAAAGCCTCCACGGGATTGGGAAAAACGCTAACGGATCCGTCCGGCTGACGGAAATGCCCTGTACGCGGACGCGAGACCATCTGCGCAATCCCCTGCTCGTCCCAATCGGTGGGCCAGAAGTTTCCATTGTCCACCGTGAAGGGAAACCCACTGGTCCAACGGGCTATTCCCGACAGCTGCCATCCGCCGATAAACCCGTTCAGCACGGGAGTTGCACCGCCTGCGAAGCGTTGACCCTTTCCCAATGGCAGTTGCGCGATCCAGTTGGCATTGATCTGATGCGTCGTATCGAAATCCGATACTCCACGCCGTGCGTTCGGATTGAATGCATTGACCAGGCGTGTTCCTGGCGCGCCTACGTTCACGCTGGAACTGAACCCAAGCCGTGTGGCCGAAGAGGAGATGTCGATCGATTTCGAGAAGGTGTAGTTCAGATCAAATTCCAAGCCATGGCTGAGTTGCTTGTGCAGGTTCGCCTGCAAGGCGTTATAGTTCGACTTACCGATCGAGCTCCATGCGTACTGCGTGGTTAGCTGGTTGTTCAGCATCTCCCCCGGCTTGCCGTTGAAGAAGTAATAGTTTCCTGCGTCGTCGGAGAGGTAGTAGTAAAGATCAATGTTCGACATTCCTACAACTTCATTTCCCGGATATGCGCCCGTACCAGTGAACAGTCCATACACTGCTTGGATCAGGTTGGAATCCAGACAAGTCGGATTCGCTTGAGAAACGACGCAGCCGTTGTTACTGAAGTAGACGACGTAGTTGTTTCCGAGGAGAGGGCCGAGCATATCGTGCCAGAAAGCAGCGGTGGGACCCACCTGCGCGTCAGTCACAGTATTGGGTGCAACCCCCTGACGTGCCAATTGCGAAATGCGCGTGGCAGCCTGGTAATAGTCAATCTTCGGATTCTTGGGATCGACCAAATCGAGCGGTTGCCGGAGGTCGCGCTGGGTCAGCAGATTTCGGCCGAAGCGTCCCACATATGCTAGTTGCAGAGCCAACTGATGCGGTAGCTCGCGGGCGATCGAAAAATCAAATGTGTAGGCATACGGCGTCTTCATCGACTGATCTACGCCCCAAGTAATGGCCTGGCTCGTGGAGTTTGGCGTCTGTGGGAACTGACCCGGTGGTGGATCGAAGAAGATCTGCAGACGGTTCCCCAGTGTGTTTTTTGGAATGGTGTTGATGTCGGTAATGCGAGGGGCTCCATTCGCCGTGTCGTACGGGTAAGTGGTCGCGTAAGTGGGATCGGTTAAATAACAGCAGGGATTCTGCACTGTGGAACTCAGGCCACCGGGTGCGTTCGCGTCGAATGTGCTCAACAATTGCATACCTGAGCGGTCATAGACCTTGCCAAAGCCGCCGCGGATCACCGTTTTGTCATTACTCCCAAAGAGCTTCTTCAGCCATCCTCCCTCAGGCCTCGGGGAGAATGCCACTGAGATTCGCGGTGAAAAATCCGATTTTTCCAGGTCGTAAAAGCCCCGACCGTTGTTGGCGGGTCCACCCAGGATGAACGAGAGCAGGGGGATCGAGTTGTAGCCTTGTCCCTGATTCATGTACTTCACCATTTGGTTGAACTCGGTGCCGGCGTTGAATGCCCACGACGGACATCCGGTCGTCGGATTCACGCTGGCTTCGCACGTCGGTGTCGCCTGGTATCCGTTTACCTCCCAGGGAGCGGGAAACAACGACCATCGCAGACCGTAGGTGATGGTCAAATTCGGTTTCACTCGCCAGGAATCCTGGCCGTAAAACTCGTACCAGTTCAGCCCGTATTTCCGTCGGACCGGGTCTCCCTCCGCCTGATTCGCACCCGTCTTGTCGTAATTCGTGTTCCTGACCAGATCCGAGACCATCCCGAGTAGTCCGAGCATCGGCAAGTCGTACTGCGGAGTCGATGCCGGCTCGGGGAGGCCGATGTAGTAGGGATCAAGGAGGCTGCCTTGGGTAATATCAGTGCGCGTGTTGGCGAAACCCGTGGGGGCCATCCAGTTCGTGGCACCCTTGCCGACGCTGAACGAGTGCTGATAGCTGATCCGGGGATCGCGGGCGAAGCCTACGTTCGCCCCAAACTGTAGGGCGTGGCTTCCCTTTGTATAAGAAAAATCGTCGAGCAAGTTGTGCGAGGGTGTCTGTGCATTGTGGCTGTACACGACCCCTTGATCGAGGCCATAGAAGAGATTCCAATGTTGGTAGGTGTTGCCGACAAATCCGGTACTCTGGCGGGTAAATCCCCAGTGAGCCGTATTGACCATCGTGGGCCTGAGTACCGCCGTGTATCCGACAACAAAGCCCTTGCTGTGATCCGCAACGGTTTGCTCTGGCGGGGAACCGGGCAAGAAGGGAGCCTGCGGATTGTTCAAATTCTGCAGTGCGCCGCGCCAGAAAAGATTGTGCTTCCCATTGCTGCTCAGGTGATAGTCGAGCCGGGCGATGAAGGCGTTGTTGTCCAGACTGACGGGGGCGCGGAACCGGAAGCCGGAGTAGTTCAGTCCATCTCCCACCGAAGTGTCGTTCGTAGCAAACTGCGGTTTGCAGAAGGTTCTATCCCAATACCCGGTGCTGCCGTTCAGCACCGCCAGATTGATCCCGGGCCCCTGATGGTTGTAACCAGTCAGACCTGTGGCCGCCAGATTGTTGGCATCAAGGTTGGCGATGTCCGTCGGGTACATCGTCGTGATGCTTCCATTCACATTCGTGTATTGCAATTCCCCCAAACAGAGAGTCTGCGTGGGAATCGTTCGTACGGTGCTTTCTTCCTCCCGCTGTCTGGTGCCTTCGTAATTCGCAAAAAAGAAAAGCCGATCCTTCTTTAGGGGTCCTCCCAGCGAGGCGCCAAAGATGTTTCTGAGCAATTTATTCGGCGAATTCGGTTGATTGCTACGCGCTTCGGCTCCCTTCACGAAGTAGTCATTCGCACTGGTGATGGTATTGCGGTGATACTCGTAAAGCGATCCGTGGAATGCGTTGGTACCGCTTTTCGTGACTAGCGCCACCTGGGCGCCGGATCCTCCGCCTTGATCGGCGTTGTAATTGGAAGTTGTCACGCGAAATTCCTGCACGGAATCGAGCGTTGTCGGCAGTACAGACGTAAAGGCGTATCCGCCAGACTGATCGTTGACGTCTACGCCATCCAACGTGACGTTGCTCTGGTCGCTGCGCGCTCCATTCACCGCTCCGCTGCGGGTATCCTGATCCTTATCTATGTCCGGACGGTTGCCGGTGTAAGCCACGCCAGCTTGTAAACTGAGAAGATCGGGGACATTCCGACCTTCAATAGGGATTTGCTTTACCTGAGTCTCGCCGAAGGAGTTGCCGATCGAGGCATCCACCATGTTGAGAATTGGCGCCTCGCTGGTGACAGTGACGCTTTCCGTAGCAGCGCCGAGTTTCAGGACCACGTTCGCGGTTGCCGGAGTGTTAACCAGCAACTGCAATCCATTCTGTTTGTATTGCGCGAACCCCTTGGCGGTGACGTTAAGAGTGTAAGTGCCTGGAGGAAGTGCCAATAGGCGGTAATCGCCCTGCGCGCCAGTCATCAGAGTCCGCTGAATCCTGGTTTCGTCGTTAGAAACGATCACCGTCGCTCCCGGGACGGCGGCTCCGCTGAGGTCAGTCACAGTTCCCTGCAGTGAAGTGGACGCCGCCTGCCCAAAAGCGCCCGTTACGATTAAGCAGATCATCAGAACACCACACGCCTTTAAGCCGTACATGGGCTCCTCCAGAGCCGGGCGGCATGATTCCACATCCGAGTCAATGCGCCGGCGCATTTTTGCCGAAATTGTACGCTTAAGGTCCCAGATCACTTGTCTAGGAGTGACATGGGTTGACGAATGCATTGCAGGCGGTCGCCAATTTTGCCTTCTAGCAGATCTCTTGACGGTGTTCCTGTGGCCGATCGTCGGCATGAATCGGGCCATACAATCCTGTTGACATTGTTCGAGAAGGCAGGGCGTAGGCTGTGACGAACGATAACCTCTGCGAAACGGCCGCCTCTCGGGCAACTGCGCGGAACAAGCTTGCAGCGGCACAAAGGGCAAGGTGGGCACGTGCGAAGAGGGCGAATAGGACGGCTTGATTCAAGCTTATGGACGCGATCCTAGAACAACTCACGATCCAGTTCAGCACAAAATCCGATCCGTGATAATGCCAGTCTGCCGCCCACAGTACAGCTCACACGTCCCGCAACATCGTGGTTGCAGCGGCTTCTTGGGCCCTTTGAACCTGTGACACAATTGCGCCGATCTGCAAATCACTATGCTGACGACCGATTACGCTAGTCAGCGGCGATAGGAGCACACAGATGCCAAAGGAATCCACAGACGAACGGAAACTGCGAGAGCAAGGATTCATCCGGATCGACAGGTTTTGTGATGCGATGGACACATGGGCCCGGGTATGCCAAAAAGAGCTACCCACCGATCACGAACAAACTCGCCGCTGGCGCGAAGAGTTCCGTGAGCATTGGCAGTTCATACGCTTAGCGATCGCAAAGAGTTGTCTACTGGATCGCCTCATCTACGGCAGTGAACAGCTTCGTAAGGAGATGTGTCCGACTCACAAGGGGCGATGGAGCGGCTGCAATATCTCGGGGGAGAAGCCTTGCGAATGCCAGCACGACACGTGCATTACTGGCTGGTTGCCAAATCCAGGCGACCCAAAGTCGGGGGCATCATTCCGGGTGACTTTAGACGTGCGCGAACGGGCACGACGAAAGGGACCACGCGTTCAGTAGTTTCCGAAGTATTCGTAGATCGCCGCCTGGTTTGGGATCTTCTGACCTTGGAATGTAGTTTGACGGTCTAGCTACGAACCTTAACCGTCTAGGCGTTGACGATTCCGTGATTCAGCGCATCCTGAGACACAGCCACGTTGCGGTGACGCAAGCCGGCTACATCAAGACGGCGAGTGGGGACGCAAAGGCCGCAATGCAGAAACTCGAAAGCGCCTTAAATGACACCTACGTGACACCTAAACCTACCGATTCCGCCACAAAACGGGTCATGTAACAAGAGGGCCCGATGCACCCCTAACTCTCTAGGCTGGTTAGACTTGGACACTTAAACGCTGGCGGAGAGGGAGGGATTCGAACCCCCGATACCCTTTCGGGTATGCCGGTTTTCAAGACCGGTGTATTCAACCGCTCTACCACCTCTCCGGCTCTTTTCGATCGTACTTCGCGATTGCGGGCAACAGAGGAGCCCAGAAACGTCTGGACTGTTGTGACCCTAGTTTACATGAGGGGCTCGGTTTGCGTTCCGGTGGGAATTCTGGGGTGGTATTAACCAGAAGGGGTTAACCATCAATGTCCGGCCAACAGCCCGAACGCGCGCGAGTGAAACTCCATCACTTCCTCGAAGTGCGATAAGAAATAGGTGATGTCGTGATCACCCGGATAAGAGTGAAATTCATGCTTCACGTGCTCTTTCATCAGTTCTTCGTGTAACGCCGCCGCTCCCTTTTCAAAGCCGTAGTTGTCCGCCTGTCCGCAGTTGAAATAGATCGCTTGCCGGCGCAGAGCCGCCGCGTTCTTTTTCGCCAGAACCAGAGGATTGTTCTCATTCCAATGTCGGACATCAATCGGTTTGCCGAAGACTGGCGCCAAAACACTTAGCAGCGGTGCACCAGACTGCGACGCTGCATTCAACTGTTGCGGGGATTCGGTTATCAAGGCCGCGCTCTGAGTGCTTACCGCCGAAAACAGTTCCGGATGGGCAAATGCAAATCGCAGCGCACCATAACCTCCCATCGAAATCCCACTGATGGCGCGGTCGGCGCGTCCGCCGTTGATATGGTATTTGCTCTCGATCTGCGGCATGAACTCCTGCAGGAAGAAATCGCCGTAGCGCACCGAGCCATCGGCGGAATTGATGTAGAAGCTTCTCCTGCCCTCAGGCGCCACAATCAAGAAGTCGCCCATCTTGTGCTGCTTACGC
>Ga0126378_10003906_pt1 | contig 11315 bp, 9 predicted proteins | sample PanSoiMetPlot_23_FD_92587 | JGI IMG/M metagenome (GOLD analysis project Ga0126378, IMG submission 92587) | Tropical forest soil microbial communities from Panama - MetaG Plot_23 | ecosystem: Environmental > Terrestrial > Soil > Tropical forest > Bulk soil | place: Panama | collected 2016-02-17
GTCCATCCCCTTTGCCGTGAGCAGGTAAATCAGCTTCCGCCCGTCGGACGGATCAGGCTCCGCGCGGATGATTCCGTACCCCTCCAGCCTGCGCAAACGGTCGGCCAATATGTTCGACGCTGGTCGTTCATAGGAACCCAGGAATTCCTTGAATGTCCGGCGCCCCAACAACATCATGTCGCGGACGATCAGTAACGACCACCGGTCGCCCAGCATCTCTACGGAAGCATTTAGCGGACAGCCCGACCGGCGTTTCAAATTTGAAGTTTTCTTCGGCACTTCTCTACGCTAGCATTTTTCACTTGCATTTTGCAAGTGAATTGCGCACACTACCGATGCGAATGGTCCATTACAAACAAACGGGGGACAAGAAATGAGCCAGTCAGCGACGAAACAATCGTCCGCAACGAAACTCGAACCGCGCTTCGAAAACGGCAAACCTCTGCTCATCGCAGGATTAAGGCAGAGCTATGCCGCGGCCGCCATGCGCAGCCTTCCCGCGCAATGGCAAACCTTTGCGCCGCACATCGGCAAGGTTCCCGGACAGATCGGCCGCACCTCCTACGGCGTCTGCTGGCAAGCGCCTGATAGCTCAAACATCGAGTATCTGACCGGCGTCGAAGTCTCCACCTTCGCCGGCATGCCCGACAAATTCACCGTGGTAAGCCTTCCCGCCTCGAAATATGCGGTGTTTCCACATCGCGACCATGTTTCAAAACTGTATGAGACCTGCGATGCTATTTCCCGGTGGCTGCCGGAATCCGGCCACCAGTCCGCCGCCGCTGCCGACGCTGAAACACCCGCCTTCTTCGAACGTTATAGTGAAGAATTCAATCCGCAAACGGGGATGGGCGGCATGGAAGTTTGGGTTCCCCTCAGATCGTAAGCGGAACGGCGAACGTGTGCGGCAATCGAGCTGCAATTGATTCGTGTTTGCCCAAATGCGTCTGTGCGATAAAATGCGCATTTCCGTCTGCCACGCGCAGGAAAAACAAGAGCTTTCTTCAGAAAGGATGACCGATGAGCGGAGTTCGAGTCTTGGTTGGCACACGCAAGGGCGCATTCATTCTGTCGTCGGATGGCAAGCGCGAAAAATGGGACGTCAGCGGCCCACATTTTGCCGGCTGGGAGATCTACCATGTGAAGGGATCGCCCGCGAATCCCAACCGCATATACGCGTCGCAAACCAGCGGCTGGTTCGGCCAAATCATTCAGCGCTCTGATGACGGTGGCAAGACTTGGATTCAACCGGGCACGCCTCCGGGAGAACCGACCACCGGTCCCGGCGGCATGCCCAAAGGCGAAAGCAACAAGTTCGTCTACGACACTTCCGCCGAAACGGGTGCGCCTCTCACGACGCATCAGTTTTACGACGGCACCCAGCATCCTTGGGAATTCAAGCGCGTCTGGCACGTCGAGCCTTCGCTCACGGAGGCAGACACCGTCTACGCGGGCGTCGAAGACGCTGCCATTTTCCGTTCGAAAGACGGAGGCAAGTCCTGGCACGAGCTCTCCGGCCTTCGCGGCCACGGCACCGGTCCCAAATGGCAGCCCGGCGCCGGCGGCATGTGCCTGCACACGATTATTCTCGATCCGGGCGATCCCCATCGCATTTACATCGCAATTTCGGCCGCTGGCGCTTTCCGAACCGATGACGCCGGCAAAACCTGGAAGCCCATCAACAAAGGCTTGCACTCGCAATACATCCCCAATCCCACCGCTGAAGTGGGCCATTGCGTCCATCACGTCGCCATGAATCCAAAGCGCCCCAACGTTCTCTTCATGCAAAAACATTGGGACGTCATGCGCAGCGACGACGCTGGCGACAACTGGAAAGAGGTCAGCGGCAATTTGCCCACCGACTTCGGCTTCGTCATTGACATTCACGCTCACGAACCTGAAACCATCTACGTCGTGCCCATCAAAAGTGACGGCGAGCACTATGTCCATGAAGGAAAACTCCGCGTTTACCGCAGCCGCACCGGTGGAAACGAATGGGAAGCTCTCACGAAAGGCCTGCCGCAAAACCATTGCTATGTTAACGTGCTGCGCGACGCGATGGCGGTGGACTCGCTCGATAGGTGCGGTATTTACTTCGGCACGAGCGGCGGCCAGGTTTATTGTTCGAGCGATGCCGGCGACAACTGGGCGCCCATCGTGCGCGATCTTCCGGCCGTTTTGTCCGTCGAAGTGCAGACGCTCCGATGACCGTTGGGCCGACAGCCAAGATTCGCGTCATTCTTCCGCCGCACCTGCGGGCGCTGGCGCACGCGGGGCGCGAAGTTACCATCGAAATCGCCGGTCAGGTCACAGTGCGCTCGGTTCTCGACGCACTCGAGAGGACTTATCCGATGCTCGCGGGAACGATCCGCGACCACCTCACGCAGCAGCGCCGTCCTTTTCTCCGGTTCTTCGCTTGCGAGGAAGATCTTTCTCACGAATCGCCGGACACTCCGCTTCCTGAGGCGGTCGTTTCGGGCAAAGAACCGTTGCTCATTCTCGGCGCCATCGCGGGGGGTTAAGCCGGTGTCATTCAAACTGCTGTCGCCGGATGGCTTCACTCCTGTCTCAGCTTCGGCGATGAAAAATTTCTTGGAAGCTTTGTCGAATTACGGTCCGGCCGTTCGTCGATATCGTGAAGCTCCCGGAGAGCATGTTCGCTTGCAGGACGCGAGAATCCCACAAACGGACACCGGAACGAAGAGGATGACCTTTAGTACATCTAAGGCTTTTTGTTTCAATGGTTTAGGAACCCCGCCAGCGGCACACACCGTGCGACGGTTTCCTAATTAATGCCAGCAGAAAAGGAATTAGGGAGGCGACCGTGATTCTGAAACCGCAACTACTGTTTCAAGACCTCCGCGTAGCGGTGCGTTCGCTCAGCCGCTCCAAGGGGTTGGCCTTCACGGTCATCGCCACCCTGGCCCTCGGTATTGGCGCCAACGCCGCCATTTTCAGCCTTGTGCGCGGCGTCCTCCTTCGGCCGCTCGTTAACGCCGACGAAAACCGGCTCATCTACATTGAGCAGACCGCCAAAGGCCTTGGGCCGGGGGAAGCCAACTGGTCGGTCCCCGAAATCCAGGACTTCAAAGCTAGCATCCACTCGGTGAGTGAGTTTGGCGATTTCTCGACCGTTCCCATGACCATGGTGGGCGTGGGTGAGCCTCGCCAGATTCAGGCCGCTGTCGTCGGGGGAAACTATTTCGAGACCGTTGGACTTCGCCCGGTCCGCGGTCGCCTCATCGGACCTCAAGACGATGGTCCAAAAGCGGCCGGCGTCGTCGTTTTGACGTATCCCTTTTGGGCCACCGCTCTCAAGAAAGATCCGAGCGTTATCGGCAGGCAGGTCCGCCTCGACAGCTTTGACGCGCGCACCGCCACCGTTATCGGCGTGCTCGAACCATCCCTCCCCTACCCCACCGATACAGAAATTATCGCCAATGTCGTTATGAGCGCGCATCACCTCGACGCCACCATGGTGACCGGCCGCGTCCATCGCATGACCGAACTCTTCGGCCGGCTCGCTCCCGGCGCCACGCTTGAACAGGCTCGCGCCGAACTGCGATCCGTCTACGCCACGATGAAGAAAGACCATCACGAAGCTTACCCCACTAACGGGGATTTCCAGGTTGACGCAAGGCTCTTCCGCGAGCAGGTCACGTCCGACGCCCGGCCAATCCTGCTCGTTCTTCTCGGGGCCTCTGCGCTCGTCTTCATCATTGCTTGCTCCAATGCGGCCAACCTCATCCTCGCTCGCACAGTGCGACGCGAAGGCGAGTTGACGATTCGTGCAGCCCTCGGCGCCAGCAGCAGCGCTCTGCGCCGGACGCTGCTGGCCGAAAGCCTCGTCCTTTGTGTCGCGGGGGCCACGCTTGGGGTAATGATCGCTCGTCCCCTGCTCGAAATTCTTTCGCGCTACGCTTCCAAGTTCTCCGTTCGCGCTTTGAACCTCACCGTTGACTCGAGCGTGCTCTGGGTTGGCGCGGGACTCGCAATCATTGCCGCGGTCCTCCTGGCCTACGTTCCTCGTCTCCCCAGTGCCAACGTTTCGCAATCCCCTGGACTCGCCAGCGGCAGCGTACGTATCACCGGCAGCACCAATCGCCGCCTGCGCGCCTTTGCCGTCGTTCAGATTGCGGCTTCCTTCATGCTCCTCGCCGGCGCCAGCATGCTGCTAAAAACACTCATCGCCATGCAAGCCGCGCAAACGGGCATGGACACACGTCAGGTCCTCGCGATCAACGTTCCGGTGATGAATTACCACAAAACGCCACAGCAGGTTGTGGATTTTTACAAGGAAACGATCCGCCGCGTCGACGCCTTGCCGGGGGTGACCAAGACCGCCTACGGCATGTCTGCTCCGTGGCGCGATGCCGGCGCTTTCGGTCCCGGAATGCAATTCTCCGGTGATGGACATGACCACACTGTCGAAAATGACCCGCGCGCGCACTTCCGCGTGGTTTCCCCTGGATTCTTTGCTTCGCTCGGCGTTCCCATCCTTGCCGGCCGCGATTTTAACGACCTCGACACGCAATCGAAAGAGCCGATCGTCATGGTGAGCGAGACTCTGGCCAAGCGCATGTTCCCCGGCCAGGACCCCATCAATCGCCATGTGTATTGGACCGACCCCGTCTTGCAATTCCTCCCTGGGTTCAAGAGCGAGCAGCTGCGCATCATTGGCGTCGCCACCGATATTGACGATCAAAACGTCGTTCCGCAGCCCACTCTCACGATTTACAGCACGTTTAATCATGGTCCGATGTTCAACGGCCGCCTCTTTATCCACACTAGCGTCAATCCGTATTCGCTGGTGACGCCGGCCACACAAGTCATTCGGGGTATGTCCGCCGAGCAGCCCGTCGAAAAGGCCGCCACGCTCGAGGACATTCGCGCGGAAGTTCTGAAGCCTGATCGCCTGAGCACGGTGGTTTTCGGCATCTTCGCCGCAGTAGCGCTCACGATTGCGCTGGTTGGCGTCGCTGGGGTTCTGGCTTTTTCTGTCAGCGCCCGCACTCGCGAGTTTGGCATCCGCCTCGCTCTCGGCTCGCCGCCGCAGCGCCTCCTGGCCGGAGTCATCGCCGAAGGTGCGGTAATGGCAGCCTTTGGTTTGCTTGCCGGCTCCGTCGGCGGGTTCTGGCTCGCCCGCATTGCCCAGGGCTATATCCCCGACCTGAAAATGCCCAGCATTTTGCCCGTGGTCGCCTCGGCTTTCGTGTTGCTGGCCGCAGCCATCATCGCCTCCGCTATGCCAGCCGCTCGAGCCGCGCGTGTGGACGTGATGGAAGCGCTGCACTCCGACTAGTTTTGCAATAAAAAGCGGCGGCCAGTTGCGCCCGGTTTTCTTGGGCGTGCGCGAGCCTGTTGACCGTGCTTGTTTACCGTTAGCCTCGAACGGCCCCGGGGTGCGCGGGGATTCTCGTCCCGCTTTTCCTTCTTCGTTTCAGCCCTTTGTCCTTTCACAAAAGCTGAGGGGTAAGGCTGTCTCGTAGGGCAGGCCTGCAGCAAGAGCCCCATACTTTTCAGGTGCGTACTTTCCCTTATCTCAAGAGGACAGGCGCGCTACGGCTCACAGGGCACTTGGTGGGTCTAGCCCGATCAAAGACTCGCCTGGCGAAGCCGGCAGCGCGCCGTCCCATTTTTAATGCCCCAGAGCGAGGCCGCAACCAGGATCCGCCGCGTCGCAAGTGTGTTCAAGCGCGGTCACCAGCCCTCACCAGCCTGTTGACGCCCAGCTCCTAGGGGTGCGGCACAAACGGATAGATTTCATCCGCTATCCAATAATTCTCAAACAATATCGCCAATAACGTTCCCACCACCCAGATGGCCCAACGTTGCCGGTTCCACACGACGCTCGAAGTAGCGTTCTGGATCAGGATTTCCGCAAGGTACGCCGCGCAGTAACAGGCGTTCGCAAGCAGCGCCAGCACCGCCATGATCCCGAACGACTCGAGCGTCATGGCCGGCCGGAAATGCGGCCACGTCTTTACCAGCCAAAGCACCGCCACTCCGAACAGGAGCAGGTTGTAAACCAGCCGCCTGGGCTCCCAGAATCGCGCCGCCTCCATCAGCCCTTTCCACGGCGACGGCTCTTCGGACCGCGCGGCTGATTTCCCACTTCCCGATAATGGCACTGGATTTTCCGTTTCCATTGCAGGCCACTCCTCTCCGGTGCGTTGGCTGAAACTCGCGGGAAAGCGCGTCTTATGTTTCGTGTACTTTACACTACAAAGTACTTCACGTCAAGAAGAATCTCGCGCGCGGTCACGCGCAAGGCAAGCAACAAGCTCGCGGACTCCAGGCCTTACGTAGAGCTGACTCTTCATTCTTAGATTCTTCTGTCGCGATTGCCCTTCCGGGCGGCATCTTCCCTTATACTAATCAATGAATTCGAACACCGGAGGCCTTCATGTGCCGCAACATCAAAACCCTCTTCAATTTCGATCCCCCGGTCACCCCGGAAGAAGTCCGGGCCGCGGCTCTCCAGTTCGTCCGCAAAATCACGGGCTTCAACCATCCCTCAAAAACCAACGAAGCGGTTTTCAATGCCGCCATTGACGAGATCACCCGCACCTCCACGCGCCTGCTCCATGCTCTCGAGACCAGCGCGCCCCATCGCAACCGCGAAGCCGAAGCCGCCAAGGCTCGCCTTCGCGCAATCGAAAGGTTTGGATGACGCCAAAGCCGGCCTTCGGAAAGCAGGCCCGCGTCGTCGCCATTTGAGAGAGATCGCCTCAATTCGGCATGCCAGCCCGTAGTCGGCGGCCAGGCTCGTTTCCGGTTCCCCACCTCAAGCTGTCTCCCTCGCAAGATTCGGAGTATCAATCGTTCTAAGGGATAGGAGGTTCAGAATCGCCCAAGTCATTGTGTAAGGCGAGGCTCCGGTGTATCTTACGATTCAGCTTCGACGTACGGCACGACAGTATGCCTGGCATGCGGAACCCGGCTCACCTGCAGGCGTACCCTACGCGGGCGGAAGTGCGACCCAGCGGGGGAAACCACTACAGGAGAGACCACCCTCATGAAAGCTGTCGCTTCGTCCTGGCTTCGCCTTCTGGCCTCAGCTCGTTCAACGATTCGCCGACTCTCCCCGCTCGTTGTTCTCCTATCATTCACCGCGGGAGTACTGGCCTGGGCGCAGTCGCCACCCCCCTCGCCCATCAAAGTCGTTAACCTGATTCCCGCGAGCCTGAGCGGCGAAACCAATCAAGATAGCGAGCCGTTTCTGGCGATCCAGAACGAGAATCCCCAAGTGATGGTCGCGTCCGCATTCACTCCCAATCCGTTTTCGATGACCGGCAACGCGCCGGTCTATGTTTCGCAAGATGGTGGAAAAACCTGGGTGCTCAACGCGATTACCCCCGTTCAGCGCATGACTTGCGACATTACGCACGCCATGGCCACCGGTGAGAATCATCCGCGGGGCGACCTGCACGCGGGCACGCTGGCCTGCGCGTCGGGAATCACTCTCGATGAATCGGAATCAAACGACGTATCGCTGAGCACAACGATGAACGTCCAATCCACCCGCGGCAATGTGGATCAGCCATTCGTGCGTGCGCTCGGTGTCGCCAGTGGCGACCGCATCTATGTCGGCATCAATGATTTCAATCAAGCGAGCGGTCGCACGGCGACCATTGACGTGTCCGTGGACGGGGGCGCGACCTACAAATCCATTCCCATCGAAGCACGTAAGACCGCTGGGCAGGATGGCCCCTCGGTACGTCCCGCAGTAGCTAACGACGGTACGGTGTACGCCGCATTCTTCGGTTGGCGCAAATTCGACGGCAAAACCGCAACCAGCGACATCGTAGTAGTACGCGACGACGCCGCAGCTACCGGGGCCAATCCTTTTCAAGTGCTGAAAGATCCCTCGGATAAACTCCCTGGCCGCATCGTTGTGAAGGGCGTTTCCATCCCCTGGTCAAACGCGCCCGCCATTGGGCAGGAGCGCATCGGCTCGACGCTTTCCGTCGCCGTGGACCCGAATCATAGTGGAACGGTCTATGTAAGCTGGGCCGATAAGGGGAGCAAGGGGGACATCTACACGCTCCATGTGCGCAGCTCGACCGACCGCGGCTCAACCTGGTCCAAGGCGGACCTGCCGGGCACCACGATCCATAACGCAACCAACGTCGCTCTCGCAGTCGCCAACAACGGCGTTGTGGGATTTCTTTATCAGCAATTGGCCGGCGGACGTTGGGTCACGCATCTGGCGCAATCGCACGACGGATTTATGACGGCGCGGGACTTCATACTGGCCACCGTTCCCGCGGATCAACCGGTGGAACAGTTTCTGCCGTATCTCGGCGACTATGATTATCTTCTCTCGGTAGACAGCGAGTTTCGCGGCGTTTTTTGCGCCAACAACACGCCGGACTTCGCAAACTTCCCTCAGGGCGTCGTCTATCAGCGCGCCGCGGACTTCACCGCCAAGACGCTCAGCGATGGCACAGGCAACCTCGTTCCCATTTCTATCGATCCATTTTATTTTAGCGTTCCGGTGATTCCATGAGGTGTGCCTGCCAAGAAACGAAAGAGAAAAGCGCGAAAGTGCAGACCAAGGAGGTACCTATGAAGATTTCACCCCTATTCATCGGGGCCGGCTTGTTACTGGCCTTGTGGGGCGCTGCAAAGGCCGCTACGCCGCAAGTCACCGACCGGGCCGCGCTGGCAACAAAATCGAGCATCATTTTTTCGGGAACCGTCAGCCAGCTCGCGGCTACTTCCTTTGCTGAGGTGCCAAAATCCTCGCAAACGATCGTTGTGAAGGTGGATGCGATCGCCAAGAAGCCTGCGGCAGTGTCCCTTAAGAAGGGTGACAACGTCACCGTAGAAGTGAAAGATGCTTCCGCCTTTCAAGAAGGAACGCACGCCACGTTCTACACCGACGGCTGGATTTTCGGTTCGGGCGTCGCGGTCAAAGAATTGGGGCATGAAGTTGGGACCGCAGGCGCTGAAACTGTTCCCGCCCCGCCCGTGGAGATGAAAGCGCACGGGCAGGACCCGATCACCGATCAAGAATTGCTTGATCGCATGAAAGCTTCGGATTTTGTGGTGGTTGGGCGCGTCACAGACATTCACAAGTGGAACGTCCCAAAGCCGAAATCCGGAGCGCCCTCGCGCGTAACCGAACACGACCCCGACTGGCACGAAGCCGTGGTAGAAGTCCAGTCGGTGCTGAAGGGCGGAAAAGTAAAAGGCAGCAAAGTCATCGTGCGATTCCCCAATCGCAATGACGTGGCCTGGTTCAGTTCTCCGAAATTCGCAAAAAACCAAAGAGGCATCTTCTGCCTGAACCGGGACCAGTCGACCGGCGTGCCCTCAACGAAGATGGGAGGCCAGCAAGTGAACGTGTACACTTGCCTGGGGCATGGGGACGCGCTGCCGATCTCGGATGAGGCGCGCGTGCGGGCCCTGCTGAAGAACCAGTAAGAGGCTCGCAACAGTTTCGCCTCTCCCGGCCGGGGAAAATCGCATGCGCAAATACGCTCCTCTCGGAGCGCTTCTTACCTTCATTTGTTTTTGCGGAAGCCTTTTCTTAGGATGCCAGGGACGCGCCGGCGCTGCGCCGGCGCGTCTCGACCTCCTGCTCCTTGGCGGGCAGATCGTAGATGGAAGCGGTTCCGCACCTCGCGCCGCCGATGTCGGCATTCGCAGCGAACGCATCGTGTTCCTCGGCGATGCTTCCAAGAAAAAAGTCACATCGGAACGCACGCTGGATGCCCGCGGGCTGATCGTTTGCCCGGGCTTCATCGATCCTCACACGCACACGATGGAGGATCTCTCCAGCCCCACGCGCCGCGGCAACGTGAATTATTTGCTGCAAGGCGTTACCACCGTCGTCACCGGCAACGATGGTGGAGGCTCGCCTCACATCGCCAAAACTCTCGACCGGTGGCAAAAACAAGGTGTCGGCACAAACGCTCTCCTTTTAGTGGGCCATGGCGCCGTACGCCACGAAGTCCTTGGCAACGCTGACGTCCAGCCGACGCCCGAACAATTGGAAAGCATGAAAGCGCTCGTGCGAAACGCGATGCAAGAAGGCGCGTTCGGCATGTCAACGGGCCTCTTCTATGTTCCCGGAAGCTTCGCGAAAACCGAGGAGGTCATTGAATTATCCAAGGTCGTCGCCGCCATGGGGGGATATTACGATTCGCATATGCGGGATGAAGACTCCTACTCCATCGGGCTGCTCGGCTCGATAGAGGAAACGATTGGCATCGGCCGCGAGGCGAAAATTCCGGTGCACATCTCGCATATCAAAGCGCTCGGGCCGCAAGTCTGGGGCAAAAGCATAGAGGCCATCCAAATGATCCAGAAAGCGCGAACCGAAGGCGTGGACGTCACCGCCGACCAGTACCCTTACACCGCTTCGGGATCCAGCCTGGTTGCGAGCCTGCTTCCCGCGTGGGCGCAGGAAGGGAAAGGCGAAGAGATTCTGGCGCGCCTCGACGATGCCGCGCTTCGCCCTCGCCTTCTTAAAGAAGTTGAGGAAAATCTCAAACGGCGCGGCGGGGCCGATTCGCTGCTGTTTACTTCCCCGGAAGCGGCGGAATTGGTTGGCAAAAGGCTCTCCGACATAGCAAAGGAAAAGAACCTGCCGCCGGTCGAAGCAGCGCTCGTTATTATGCGCGAAGGCAAGCTGGAAGGGCTTGCCGTCGCTTCGTTCAACATGAATGAAGACGACGTGATTCGCTTTATGAAGCAGCCCTGGGTCATGACCGGGTCGGACGGCTCGTATGGTCATCCGCGCATGTTCGGTACGTTCCCTCGCAAACTGCGCGGTTATGTCTACGACAAGAAAGTGATCACTCTGCCGTTCCTGATCCACGTCAGCAGCGATTTGACCGCGAGGACGATTCGCATCCCAGAGCGCGGCCTGCTGAAGACCGGTTACTTCGCGGATGTCATTGCCTTCGATCCGGCTACCGTTCGAGACAAATCAACGTACGAGCACCCAAACGAGCTCGCCGTCGGCATGAAATATGTGATCGTAAACGGAAAGCTCGCCGTCGAAGACGGCAAGTACAACGGCGCCCTCGCCGGCCGGCCCCTTCGGAAAGAGACTGAAGCGAACTGATGGAGGCAGTTGCTGGCTAACGCGCACGGATTTCCCTCAGAAAAGAAGCCTTCCCATCACAGAGGCTGCGTTTCACAACGGATCAGGTTGTAGTGGGACGATGACCTTTTAGGGGGTTGGAGGCGCGGGGCGGAATCGAACCGCCGATAAGGGTTTTGCAGACCCTTGCCTTACCACTTGGCGACCGCGCCGCAGAACGCTCGATAGTAATTAGTTGTAAGTCCTAAGTTTGAAA
>Ga0126378_10003907_pt1 | contig 11314 bp, 12 predicted proteins | sample PanSoiMetPlot_23_FD_92587 | JGI IMG/M metagenome (GOLD analysis project Ga0126378, IMG submission 92587) | Tropical forest soil microbial communities from Panama - MetaG Plot_23 | ecosystem: Environmental > Terrestrial > Soil > Tropical forest > Bulk soil | place: Panama | collected 2016-02-17
GACTACCGGGAGCTGGACGACAAGGAGCTCGCTGCGCTCTGGGAGTCGCAGGCCCGGTCGCGCTGACAGGACAACTCTCCGTCAGCGCGGCGGCTGTTATACATTTGCTGTAGATATCGGTTCGCCGTCCACCCAAACGTCCCCCATGCGTCCACGCAGAGCCTCCGTCACCAACGGCGTCGTCAACCGGCGTATGCGGCTGTCGCACCAGACCATCCTTCTGGCCATCCTGGCGCTGATAGCCGCCTGGATGATCGGTTCTCTCATCCAGGAGATCGCTCTCGACCGCTCCCTCAGCCATCAGGCCAGTGAGCTGCGCCAACAGAATGCCGCGATCGCAGCGACCAATCAGGGCTACCAGCGCGACATCGCCGACGTCGCCTCAGGCGCGGCCGCTGAAGAGGAGGCCCGCAAAGACGGGTATGCGAGGAGTGACGAGCATCTGTACATCGTGGCCACCCCCCCGCCGCCCACTCCGGCGCCCCACCCAGCGGGTGCGAACGCGCCCAGCGGTGCCGAAGGCGTGTTGCATGCGATCCTGCGTTTCCTGACAAGCCGGCCAGGCTAGTCCGTCTTCGGGCGCCAGCGGGGCGGCGGTCCTGCACCGCGCGTATACTTGGCGCGCGGGGTGGAGCAGCGGCAGCTCGTCGGGCTCATAACCCGAAGGTCGTCGGTTCGAATCCGACCCCCGCAACTAGCTTCACCAACTCAAAGGGCCGGCCCGGGAGCCGGCCTTCGTCGTTCATGGGCGCATCCTGGTCACGGAATGGTCACGAAAGACACCGGTAGAGCCACGCCGCTGCGGCGAGCCGGTCCACGGCCCTACGCGCCGGCGACAGCCTCGGTGCGGCCCTTCCAGTACGGCGCGCGGAGCTCGCGCTTGAGCAGCTTCCCGGCGGCGGACTTCGGCAGCGGCTCGGTCCGCAGCTCGATCTGCTTGGGCACCTTGTAGCCCGCGATCAGCTCCCGGCAGTGCGCGATCAGCGCCTGCGGATCGACCTCGGCCCGCGGCACGACGACCGCGTGCACGGCCTCCCCCCAACGGCTGTCGGGGATCCCGAACACGGCGGCTTCGGCGACCGCGGGATGGCGGTAGAGCGCCTCCTCGACCTCGGTGCTGAACACGTTCTCGCCGCCAGTGACGATCATGTCCTTGGCGCGGTCGACGAGATACAGGTAGCCGCGGGCGTCCTGGTAGCCCAGATCGCCGGTGCGATACCAGCCATCGACGAGCGCCGCGGCGGTCTGCTCGGGCTTGTTCCAGTAGCCCGCCATCACGTTCGGGCCCCGCACCGCGACCTCCCCGACCTCGCCCACCGCGACCGGCGTGCCGTCCAGACCCACGATCGCGACATCGACACCGACCGCGGGCTGCCCGCACGAGCGGCACTGCGGCGGGTCTTCGTCGCGCAGGCGCTCCTCGTGCGCCAGCGTCGTGACGATCGTCGACGTCTCGGTCGCGCCGTAAATATGCAAAAGCTCCACCCCGGGGAACGCGGCGCGCGCGCGGCGCAGGGTCTCGGTCGCGATCGGCGCGGCGCCGTGCGCGATATGGCTCAGGCTCGAGACGTCCCGGGGGCGTGCGCGCTGCTCGTCGGTCACCGCGGCGAGCATCGTCGGCACCAGCACCGTGTGCGTGACCTGCTGCTCGGGGCCAGACCCTGTATCTGATGCCCATGAGCAGACCCACCCCGACGACCGCGGTGCAAACAAAGGCGGTTTAGTCGCCCAGCGGAGCGCCGGTCGAGCCGGCCCCGGCGCGGGCGTCGGTGACGAGCACGACCGGCAGCCAAGACCAGCACGAGCCGCCAGGTCTCGCGTCTCGGCTCCGGGCACGGCCGTGCGGAGGGCCTCTGCGGTCGCGGCCGCGGCCGCCAGATGGGCCGCGCCGATGGCGGCGATGAGCGCGGCCCGGTACCTGGGCAGCACGGACCGGCGGACGACGGCGTTGGCCTGCAGGTTGGCCAGGTGCTCCTCGGCCAGGTCCCACTCGGCGGCGGCCATCGCCTGCAGGCGATCGAGGAAGGTGCCGACGGCGGCGGTAGCGGGGCCATACAGGCCGCCGATGCGGGCCGGGTCCTCGCCGGGCTCCCGGCCGGCCAGCCGGGCGTAGCGGCGCCGGAACTCGGGCAACGAGAGGCGCCCCGACCCACGGTCGCGCTCCAGCCGCGTCAGGTCGGGCGGCTTCCACTCGGCAAGACCGCTGATCGCGCTCGCGATGTTGAGCTTCGGCGGTCACCTGCCGCGCCTTCCTGGCCGAGCAACGTGACCCACAGAATATGTCAGGAGAGCCTCAAATCTGGGCCTCGGCACCAGCCATCCACCGTCGAGTTTGTTCAAGGGCCGGGCCGTCGAGCCCGGCGACGATCCGAGCCCGGCGACGATCAAGGATGCCACTCTCGCTCACCAGGTCCTGGTAGGCTGCCACACTGGCATCGTGTCGATCGAGTCGTCGTCCGACCTCGCTGGCATGCGGGCGGTGGGCCGAGCGGTGGGCGAAACGGTGCGCGAGCTGCGGCGCGTTGTGCAGCCGGGGATGACGACCGCGCAGCTGGACGCCCAGGCGGCCGCCGCGCTTCGCCGGCGAGGGGCGCGGCCGGTACCGGCGACGTTGCTCGGATTCCCGGGCAGCTGCTGCCTCAGCGTGAACGACGAAGCCGTGCACGGCGTGCCGGGCCCCCGGCGCCTGCGGCCCGGCGACATAGTCAAGATCGACGTCACCGCCGAGCTGAGCGGCTACGTCGCGGACGCCGCCACCACCGTCGTCCTCCCGCCGGCCAATCGAAGGGCGGCCTCCCTGGCGTCCTGCACCCGCTCCGCCCTGGCGGCCGCGCTGAGGAGCGCCCGCAGTGGCCGGCCGCTGGCCGGCATCGGCGGAGCGGTGGAGGGGGAGGTTCGGCGGTGCGGCTTCCACGTCCTCCGGGAGCTGGCCGGCCACGGCACAGGGCGGACCATGTGGGAGGAGCCGTCGGTGCCCAACGTCGGCGGCCCGGCTCGGGAGATCCTGACCGAGGGCCTGGTCCTGGCCATCGAGCCGATCATCTCCGCTCGCCCGGACCGAATCGTGCTGGCCGCGGACGGCTGGACGCTGCGAACCAGGGGCGGCAGCCTGGCCGCCCACGTCGAGCACACGGTCGTGGTTCGATCCGGCCGGCCGCTCGTGGTGACGGCCGCCGGCTGACGGCAGCCATTTGTTCAGGTCCGGGCCGCCGGCCGCCGGCGCCCGGTGGGTGGAGCTGGCTGCGTGAGTGTGCGCCTGCGAAGCACGGTCTTCAGACCTGGGATCGTATTCGGGGCGGCGTGCGCCCTCGTTCAGGTCAGGTTCTCTATCGACCCACACATTGGTCAGGAGCGCCCCATTTCCATCAGGATGCGGGCAAGCTCGCGGTCCGCCGTGATGAATGGCAGGCCTCTCGCAAGAACCGTCGCACCTATCGAACCGTCGCCAAAGATGCCCGATGCCCTTGCCGCTGAGCTCTGAGCGCTCCGCGGATGTTGATCCGCGTGTCGACGCTACCCGCGTCGTCGATAACATCCATGCGGTTCGCAGCGCGCGGCATGAACAACCCATCGTTGCGGGCCACAACGTCACATAGCTCAGCCGCGCCGGTCCTGGTCATCACGGACACCTCGCCTGGGTTCATCAGGCCCTGCGCCTCCCTGTACCAGAAGACCCGCGTTCGTGTCGAGGACTGTCTGCTTGCCCCCCGCCGCTTCTGCGTCTGCGCGAATGGCGGCGACGGGCCCGTTAACTTCACCACCCAGTCCTACCACAGACCCAACGACGTCGGCCCCGGCCAGACCGTCAACGTCGACGCGGTCCTCCAGCTGCCCCGCGACCCGGCCGGCCCCGCCCAGGTCATCCAGGCAGGCCAGCTACGGTTCAGGAACAGGCTTTGAGCTGGGTCAGAACCGGCGCCAGAGCCGCGCCGTCGGTGCCAACGCTCCGCAGCAACGCCTCCACGGTTTCCCGATACTCTGCGCGGTGGCCCGGATACCAGGTCTCCAGATACTGGCTGTACCTGCCGATCAGGTGGAGCATGGCGTAGTCGTCATCGAGCGCAGAGGCCACGAGGTAGGCCGTCCGGAACTCGGAGCCGTCGCCGGGCGGCCGCTCGATCGCAAGCAGGATCCGGCACACCGCGGCTCCCTCAGGATCGACCTCGAGCAGCTCGTCGACCGCACGGGCGAGGGGGGCCTCGTTGAGAGCGCCCCCGCTCGCGGCGCCACCTTCGACCCAGGCCATCACGGTGTCGTGGGCCGCTCGGACCTGGTGAAGGACTGGGTCGGCACCGATTGCGCCCACCAGCGCATCGCGGTGGTCAGGCCGGCCCGTAGCGAGGAACCGCGTGAGATGTGCCGGCCAGCGGGCTGTGAGGTCGCCGGTGCCACGGGGCCTGCGCGGCAGCGCACGAGAGATGGCGGCATTCGGGTCGCCGTGAAGCACGTAGGCAGCCCACACAGCGGGGTTGATCCCCTGTGCGTCCAGTCGCGCGCGTGCCTGTCGCATTCCCTCTCCGACCGGTGCCTTCCACACGCAGCGGTAAAAGGCGGCCGCCACGAGTGGGCAGGCGTTGTCGGGCACACTGTCTAGGGCCCCGACCACACCCGGCGCCCCGCGTTCCAGCAACGCCAGAGCCCAGCCCCTCTGGCGACCTCCTTCGAGGTGCCTGACGCGGCCGAGCAGGCAGGCATTGAAGAAGACGAAGGGGACGCGAGCCGAGTCCGCGTCGGGGAGCGCTGTGGCGCTGACGGCGGACTCGGCCGACAGACGCAGGAACTCGCCGAGCTCGTCGGCGTATCCGTGGCCGATGTAGTGGACCAGGGACCGTTCGGAGAACAGGCCGACGGCATCGGCTGGCTGGGAGAGCTCGAGGTGCTCCGCGCGGAGGCCGAGCAGCGTCGCGGCACGCATCGCGATACGCACGTCCGCTTCGGCCTCTGCCAGCACGCCCAGCTCGGCGTCCGGCGCAGCCTGGGCGACCATCGCCCGGTCGTCATCCGACCACCTGCGGCTGTTCGGAGAGACCAGCTCCTCCAGGTACTGGAACGACGGACAGCGGACGACGACGTGCGTGGCACCCAGCCATCCTCCCTCGTGTCGGAGCAGCTCCAGCGGTATGGTGTCCAGGCCCGCGAAGGAGCTCGGCAGGTATACCACCGTCCGCGCCTCCAGGATCGCGCCGCGAACGTCGGCCGGAAGCGTCGACCAGGCCCGTGTCGCGTCGTGGATCAGCGCCTCCGACGGTGCGCTGTGGACCGCGATCTCCCCGGTGACAAGCTTCGCGCGCTCCGCCGCCGCCGCTCGCTGCAGCGCCGTAAGGGCGTCTGCGGCCGTCTCGTTGGAGACCGCCACGCGCCAGCGGACCTTCTCGGCTTCGTGGCCGCTGGATATGGTCAGGAACAGCGGCCACCTGCGGCCTTCGATCGAGACGCCGGGCTCGAGAACGAGCAGAAGCGTGTCGGGCAGCGTCTCGAGGCGAGAACCCAGCAGCGTGGACGCCCGGCAGAGCCGTGCGACAACGGGATCGGGATAGTCTCGCCCATCGCGCATGATCGGCCGATCGCCGCGGATCTCCTCGATCAGGCCGACCACCTCCTCGAGGTCCGCGCCAGCATCCTCGGCGAGCAGTGACAGGTGCAGCCGGCGGATGGCCTCGAGATCCTCCATCAATGCGCCGTCCGGGCGATCTAGTCGGGCCACCTCGCTCTCGAGGTCCGCCAGCAGCTGGCGCACCACCGATGTGTCGACCGCATGACCCGCCTCCGCCCGCGCCGCCATCAGCCCGGTACGCACACGAAGCGCGTCGGTGGTGTCCCCGATGGATTCCAGCGTCGCGGCCGCCCATTCGAAATCGCTCACTGCGTCGGCTGGCCGGCGCAGGCCGAAGAGGGCACGCGCCCGATTGGATCGCAGCTGGGCCTCCTCCCGGCTGCGCTGGCTGCCACGCGGGAGCCGGGCAGCCAGCGTCAGGGCGTCGTCAGCCAGCCCCAGCGCCCTGGTGAAATGCCGGGCGTTCGAGGCGGCGGAGCCGAGTGCCTTGTGCATCCCGATTTCGACCAGCACCGGGTTCCAGGTCGGGAAGTCCCAGCGATTGAAGCTTGCCAGGAGGTCGTTCGCCAGCCTGCGCGCATCGGAGTATGAGAGCGCCTCTGCTGTAAGCGTGACCGTCCGCGCCGCGATCTCACTCAGCTCCGGAACCAGCCGATCGATGAGCCACGTCGACACGGCAACCTCGAACACGGTCCCTCCGGCTGCCCGAGCCAGGGCAGCCAGGCGCTCAGGGCCGACGAGTACGGCGACCATCGCCGCCGCCGGCGTCAGTACCGCCCTGGTGACGTTCGGGCTGCTGTCGTCATGCGGTTGGAGGACGCTGCCCAGGTACATCCATGCTTGCAGCGCCCAGTCGGACTCCTGATACGCCTGAGCGGGCTCGCCGTCGTCCTGCAGGAGCTCTGCACTCAGAGCGGCGAGCTCCGCGTACCACACCGGGGCGTTCTCCGGTGTCCAGCCTGCCATTTCGGCGATGTCGCTCGCTTGAGTCAGGAGCTCCCGCGCCCGGGCGAATCTCCCGGTGTCCTTGCAGCGGTCCGCTTTCAGCCACAGCCGCCAGACCCGCTCTTCCGCCGTGGCTTTGGACTGGTCGTCGGCCTCCAGCCAGCCCGGCGGGAAGGCGCTCAGGACCTCTCCCAGGGCGCCCATCTACGTCGCGGCCCAGTACGGGAGCGCCGCCGTCGGGTCCGGATCGCGATAGGGGATGAAGCATCGTCCCGGAGGGAATGTGTAGGCCACCGAGCAGGTCAAGGAGGTGTGCTGCTCGAGCTGGAATCCGGCGTTGATCGAGCCGGCGCCCGGCACGGGCACGGTGAACCCGATATCCGCCTTCCGGCTGCCATCCAGCGTAAACGACTGTTCCCGTGTGACTGGGGCGTCGTGGCCGCGCAGGTCGATGGCGTTCACCGTGTCCACGTCGAACTCGGACGGGTCCGGCTCGTCGCCGCGACGGCAGTAGGGGCAGTCCGGCCAGGGGCGCACCCCACGCAGCCCGTAGCTGATGACATCCGTGGTCACCATCACCTCGGGACGGTCTCCCCCTACCGCGAAGCGCCGAACCGCGAGCACCACCTGCTGAACGATGCGCACGCACGACGCCCGTTCGGGGATGCCTTCCTTCAGCGCGATCGTCAGCTTGCGGCCACCGCCGAAGCCGAAGCCGAGCGCCCTGAGGGACACCTGGCGGCCGGACTGCTCGCTGCGCTCGAGTTCGAGCGCGGCCGTGCCGCCCGGCGGCACGTGGAGTACCAGGACGTCGAAGGACGCCGGTAGCTCACCCAGGTCATCGACTAGCGTGCGTCCGCGCAAGCGCTTGACGACTCCGCTCAGAGATTGGAGGACACCGCGCTGGCCGGGAACCTGCAGCCCGTCCGCTTCGAGACCCGACCGCAGGCGCGCGGCAGCGTCGTCCTCGTCGAGGTCGCCGAGGTCCCCCAGCCGGTCCGCGATCCCCTTCACGGGCTCGTCGCCAAGGATCGCCGCGTCCAGGCTGTCGTCTGCGGTCATGCAGGACCTCCTCGAGCGCCGCCTGACCGGTTCCAGGCAGCGGCAGGATCGATGCCGGCGTAATGCGCGAAGACGCGCACGAAGTGGCAGGTGTCGTGACCTTCGTGCGTGTTGGGGGGCCGATACCAGCGATGACAGAGGCTGGACCGATGGTGCTGGCAACCGTCGTGGTTGCAGTAGTTCCGTATCGGAACCCGTCTATCGAGGGTGAGTCGCTGGGCAGCCCCGTACACAGCCACCTCAGCCAGGGCGTTGCCAGCGAAGGCCGGATTCACGTCCAGGGCGACACCGTTGAGGTGGTGCACCAGCCCGCCTTCGCGTGAGGGGAAGATCATCACCGGCGGCAGCACAGCGCGGAGCTGGGGCTCATCGAGCCGTGGCAGGTAGAACGCGGGTCTGCCGAGGACCTCGAGCAAGAGGGACCGGCCCAGGCGCCGCATGGCCTCACGCAGGGGATCGACGACGTACGGCGTGCCCAGCGGCTCGCCGGCAGCCACCGCGTCCCAGTATTCCTCGAACTGGTCCCCGAATCCGAGGCGGTCGATCATCTGTGCAGCGGTGAGACTCTTCCAGGCCTCAGGTTCGTCAGCCGCCCACTCCGCAAGCTGGATGAACGCTGCGCAGGGATCGTTGCCAATGAAGGCGAGGAACGTGAGCAGCGCCATGAGGTCGCATGCGTCATCGTCTCCCAGCCGGCCGGTCAGGAAGTCGAAGGCTCGCCGGCGCGGAGACGCTGGATCCGGGTGCATCCGCTCGAGCAGCGCGCGGTGATTCCTGCCCAGGCGGACGCCGTCGGCCGCGCCGGCACCGATGTCCAGCCTGTTCGCCTCGAGCTCGGCAGCAGACTCGAGCAGGTCTACGCATGAAAGGCCACTCGAGTGCTGTTGGGCAAGGAAGTGCTCCTCCCTGTGGAAATCGCGCGCCGCGGCGTCGTTGACCTCAAACCCGCGGCCAGCCGCACTGACCGCGGCCTGCGCCGCCCTGAGGAGTCGCAGTCCGTGGTTCTGGAGGAGCGGGCTGCCGAGGGCCTGGAGGAAGTGAACGGTCCCGTGGTGGAAGTCGTGGAGCTCCAGGCCGTTGACCAGCAGCACCTTCTGGGCGACGACGTCTGCATATGTCTCGTAGTCGCCCCTGAGCACGAGCACGCCCGCCCACGGGAAGACCAGTTCCGTCTGCGACCCGAACGGATCTAGGCGGCGCTCAGCGCAGTTGCAGGCCGTCAACCGGAACTCCTCCTCAATGGTGGGGTGCACGGCGAGCATAGGCCGACGTGCGGTGATCCGCCAGGGACATGCTGGACCCGACGAAGCTGCAGTCCCGCCTTTCCTCGAGCATGCACGAAAGCCGGATCGGGGCTATGCGCGGCATAGCCTTGGCGGCGGTCCCATCTTGGCTGACCAGGAACCACCGACGATTCCGAAGGCGGGTTGGCGGCTTCGTCAGCCTCGCGGGTGGTTGTGCGTCATCTCATGTCCGCGCGCCCACACCGACACCCTGCGGCCATCGCTGGGGCAGGGACGGTCCCGGCCAGGTTTGGGCACCTCGTCGAAGCCACGCATTTCTCTCTCGTTATGGTCAGGGGCCTTACGCGGGTTCTTGCCGACCCACACCGGCCTCCCCTCTTCTCGAAGGCGCGCCAGCAGCCGGCCGGTGTTGCAGCCCGACCGAGCCCCGACTGCGGGGAGGGGCCTCATGCCGACCACGCTCAAAGTTCTCCACCTGCCCGCGCCGAAGCCGCCACACGTGGCCGTCCCTGAGCTCGTAGCCCGGCTCTTTGCCGCCTGCCGGCAACGGAGCCGGCTGAGCCCGAGCACCTTTGCCGGCACCCTGAACGACCAGGTGAGCCAGACGGCTCCATCCATACCTGACCATCGCCGCCATCCACGCAATCGAGGCGGAGGGCACCATGCGTTCCGACAGACTCGCCAATGCCCTGCTGTTCGCCGGCCTCGACCCGGTGGAGATCCCACGGGACCTGCTCGACCGGATCACACGGGACGCGCAGCAAGACCTGGACCTGACCACCTGGAGCAGCGCGTCAGCGACACCTACGGGCTCGGCTCAGCGGAGGCGTGGCAGGCGGCCCGCGGAGCGTCTCTTCGCCGACGACCCCGAGTCCCCCATCCCACCCGACGAGCGCACCGGGTTCACGGGCTGCGCTGGTTCCCGCCAGACCCAGCCTACCGGGTGACCGCCCGCCTAGAGGCCGGCGGCGGCGAACAGCTCACCAAGTCGCCGGCGCTGAGGCGGATCGGCTGGGGGCGGCCCTGGATCTCCAGCCAGGCGCTCCCCGAAGTCAGGAGGTGGAAGGCCGGACGAGAGTGCGCAGCGACCTTGAACCCCAGGGCGAGCTCATCTGGGACAGGCAGTAGACGGTCCTGGTGACGGTGAAGCGGAGGAGCATCTGACTCAGTTCATCCGGGTCCGCGAATTTGCCCACCGCCCGCATCACATGCGCTGGTGCTCGGGGACCTTCCGGCCGACCATCCAGAGGAAATACCAGGTCCCCGCATCTCCCATGAAGGCGAACTGCTTGTGGATCTCCCTCTTCGTGGTTTCGAAGTCGCCCAGGGAGTCGAGATACCGGCTGAAGCCTTTGTGTGTGGTGTCAAGCTCGAGCATGCGAGCGGCGTTGGAGCCGATGGCTTCGAGCTTTTTGCGGTTGCGTATGACGCGCGGGTCGCCCATCAGGCGATCGATGTCGGCTGTATTCAGCCTGGCGACTCGTGAGGGGTCGAATCCGCCGAATGCATCGCGGATGCCGGGCCATTTGGCGTCGACGACTCGCCAGCTGATACCGGTCTGGAACATGACCCGCGCCATGGCCTCGAGATAGCCGGATAGCTCCTTGGGCGGCCGGGGCTGCTTGTGCTCGGACATTTGAGGTGATCTTATGCGCCAGTAGCCCGAAGCGCGCTTGGCCAATCGGCCGGCATGGTTCGCCGATGCGCCAGTGAGGGCTTGACGGCCGGGGTACCTGGCCGAGTGGTCGTCGGTCGGCGCCTACCTGGACTCGGCGGAGGTGGTGGCGGCGGTGCGGAGGGAGCCGCGAATCCGCCCGCCGGTGGAGGGGGTGAGGTACACGGCCGCTCTCGACCCTGGCTACCTGCTCGACCGCTTCGCCATGGCGGTTGCGCACCGTGCCCAGGACGGCCGGGTGATCGTGGATGGCTGCTGGGCTGGCATCGGCCGGGCCATGAGCAGGTCATGGAGGCGGTGGCGGGCCTGGCGCACGCGTACGGGGTGCGGAGCGTGAGGACCGACCAGCACTCGCCGACACCGATCAAGGAGGCGCTGCGCCGGCGGGGGGTGCGCGCGGAGTACGTGCCCTGGACGAACGAACTGAAGGCGTCCGCGTTCGCCTCGCTGAAGACGGCGCTCAACACGGGCGGCATCGAGCTCCCGGACGACCAGGACCTCATCGAGGAGCTATGCAACCTGGAGGCGCGGCCGACCCCGGCGGGCTTCACCGGGATCGCGACCGGCCGGCCAGGGGCATGACGACCGGGCCATCGCCGTGGCCAGCTGCGTCGGCATCCCGGCGCCGCGGGTACGGAACGCGATCGCCTACCTGCACCAGCGCCTGGAGGAGGCGGGCATCCGGCCGCCCACGGCGCTAGCCGGACGGCTGTGACGTCCAGCTCACCGGCCGAGCGTCCCACTCCCACAGCAGTTCAGGGATCTCGGCCCTGGTCACCGGCCGGATGGTGCCTTGGGGCGCACGATCGTAGCTCACATGCCACAGAAGCGGGC
>Ga0126378_10003908_pt1 | contig 11314 bp, 11 predicted proteins | sample PanSoiMetPlot_23_FD_92587 | JGI IMG/M metagenome (GOLD analysis project Ga0126378, IMG submission 92587) | Tropical forest soil microbial communities from Panama - MetaG Plot_23 | ecosystem: Environmental > Terrestrial > Soil > Tropical forest > Bulk soil | place: Panama | collected 2016-02-17
AGAATGAGCATGGGGAAGGAGTCGGACCGCTCGCAGGGCTGGCAATTGGGGGGCAGAACCTAGCGCCGAACGCCGCGGCGAGAAACTCCATTCTTGGGGCCGCCGTTCCCCTTTTGCCCTCTCCCGCCTGGTGGGCGAGAAGCGTGGAGCGATGAGCGAGAGCCTTCTCTCCCGAATGCACGGCAATCTGGCGGGCACGGTCTGGCCGCCGGTGCTCTCCGGCAGGCTCGCCTCGCTGGCGGTGCTGGCCCGCGATCTGGAGCGCAGCCAATGGCTGCCGCGAGCCGAGATCGAGGCCCGTCAGCACCGCCAGCTCGTCGCCGTCGCGACCCATGCCGCGGCGGAGTCGCCCCATTTCGCCCAGCGCCTGGCATCGGCCGGTCTCGCCCCCTCGGATCTCGGCACCCCCGAAGGGCTCCGCCGCCTTCCCGTGCTCAGGCGGCGCGATATCCAGCAGGCGGGCGCCGTCTTCTTCTGCCGCACGGTGCCCGAGAGCCATCGCCCGCTCAGCGAGAGCCGCAGCACCGGCTCTACGGGCCATCCGATCACCGTCCAGCGGACCGCTGTCAGCCAGCTCCTCTGGTCCGCCATCAATCTCAGATCCCATCTCTGGTGGGGCCGCAATCTCGCCGGGCGCTGCGCCTATATCGGGGTCCACCTGGAGAACCTCGCAAGGCAGCCGCATTGGGGCCCGCCCATGGGCCGGCTTTTCGAGACCGGCCCGCTTCTCGGGATCCCGATCACCACCGACATCGCCGAGCAGGTCCGGTTCCTGGCGGAGTTCGACCCGGAAACCCTGGTCGTCTATCCGAACAATCTCGACGCCATTCGCCGCCATTGCCAGCGCAGCGCCATCTCGCTCCCGGGCCTTCGCCTGATCCTCACCATGGCGGAGGCCCTGACCCCGGAGATAAGGACTGCCGCGACGGATTTCTTCAAGGCGCGGGTCTTCGATTGCTATTCCTCCGGCGAGCTCGGCGTGGCGGCGCTGGAATGCCCGAGAGCGGCCTCTATCACCTGATGGCCGAGACGGTGCTGGCGGAAGTCCTCGATGAAGCGGGCGAGCCTTGCGCGCCGGGAGAGATGGGCCGCCTGGTGCTGACCGATCTCAGCAATTTCGCCACACCCATCATCCGCTATGAGCCGGGCGACTATGCCGAGCTTGCCGGGCCCTGTTCCTGCGGTCGCGGCCTCCCGGCGCTGGTGCGAATCCTCGGGCGCAGCCGCAACATCCTCCGGCTGCCCGACGGCCGCCGCTTCTGGCCCCGGCTGAACCCCATCAGGTACCGCGATCTGGCGCCCATCGCTGAATACCAGATCGTGCAGAACGAGCCCGACCTGCTGGAGATGAAGCTGGTGGTGGAGAGCCCGCTGACGGCAAAGCAGGAGGCGGACCTCGCCGATCTCCTGCGTCGTGCGGTGGGCTACCCCTTCCGCATCGCCTTCACCTATTACGAGGGGGAGATCCCGCGCGGGCCCGGTCGCAAGTTCGAGGAGTTCCTCTGCTTCTTGCCGGAGGAGGGGGAAGGCCAGAGCCGATGACCGAAAGCCTTCTTTCCGGGATCCGCGGCAATATTGCGGGCATGGCCTGGCCAGCCCTGCTGACCGGGCCGCTCGCTTCGCTGGTGGCGCTGGCCGGCGAGCTCGAGGAGAGCCAATGGCTGCCGCCCGCCGAGATCGAGCATCGCCAGTACCACCAGCTCATGGCCGTCGCGGCGCATGCGGCGGCGGAGTCGCCTCACTTTGCGCGGCGGATGGCGGCTGCCGGTCTCGTTCCCGCCGGCCTCGGCAGCCCCGAGGGGCTCCGCCGCCTTCCCGTGCTCAAGCGCCGCGAGGTCCAGCAGAGCGGTGCGGCGTTCTATTGCCGCAGCATCCCCGAGGGGCATGGGCCGATCAAGGAGACTCGCACCTCCGGCTCCACTGGCGAGCCCGTCGTCATCCGGCGCAGCGCCGTCAGCCAGCTCTTCTGGCGCGCCATCAGCCTGCGCTTTCATGTCTGGTCCAATCGCAATCTCGCCGGACGCTGCACCAGCATCCGGGCCAATCTTCCGCAGGTCTTGGTCCAGTCCGATTGGGGGCCGCCCATCAGCCGGCTCTTCGAGACCGGGCCGCTCCAGTCCATCCCCTCCAACACCGATATCCCCGAGCAGGCCCGCATCATCAGGGCGTTCGATCCGGACAGCCTAGTGATCATGCCCACCAACCTCGAGGCTCTCCGCCGCCATTGCCAGCGCAATAGCCTGGCGATCCCCGGCCTGCGGCTGATCCTGACCATGAGCGAGAGCCTCACCCCGCGAATCCGGGCGGCGGCGGAGTCATATTTCCAGGTCCGCGTCTTCGATTGCTACTCCTCGGGAGAGCTGGGCATCGCCGCGCTGGAATGTCCGCAGAGCGGCCTCTATCACCTGATGGCCGAGACGATCCTCATGGAGGTCCTGGACGAGGAGGGCAATCCCTGCCGGCCAGGCGAAACGGGCCGCCTCGTGCTGACCGATCTCAGCAATTTCGCGAGCCCCCTGATCCGCTACGACACGGGCGATTATGCGGAGCTCGGCGATACCTGCGCCTGCGGGCGCGGCCTGCCGGTGCTGAGCCGCATCCGCGGGCGGGTGCGCAACCTCCTGCGCCGTCCCGATGGCCAGCGCTACTGGCCGCGTCTGGAAGTCGACTTCTACCGCGAACTCGCGCCGGTGATCGAGCATCAGATCGTCCAGCGCGAGGCCGATCTCCTGGAGATGAGGCTGGTGGTCGAGCGGCCCTTGACGGAGAAGCAGGAGGCGGATCTGGCGGATCTTCTGCGCCATGCGGTCAGCTATCCGTTCCGCATTGCTTTCACCTATTACGAAAAAGAGATTCCCCGCGGGCCCGGTGGCAAATTCGAGGAGTTCCTCTGCCTGCTGCCCGATGACGCGGGCGGCGAAGCGGGCAAGGGTTGAGCCCGTCATCTTCGCGCCGCTAAACTGGAACGCGGGTCACGAAATGGAGCATCAGATGAAGCCTCGCGAGATCGGCCGGACCGGCCTCCATGTCACCCCGCTCGGCTTCGGCGGGGCCCCCTTCGGCAATCTCTTCGCGCCGGTGGCGGATTCCGATGCCCGCGCCGCGGTGGAGACGGCCTGGTCCAAGGGCTGCCGCTACTTCGATACCGCCCCCTATTACGGCTTCGGGCTCAGCGAGCGGCGCATCGGCGATGTGCTGCGCGGGCAGAAGCGCGACGACTTCGTCCTCTCCACCAAGGTCGGCCGGCTGATCCAGCGCGGCGCCAATAGGGATCCCATCGCCTCGCAGTTCCACTCGCCCATGCCGTTCCACGTCGTCTTCGACTATTCCTATGACGGCGTCATGCGCTCGCTGGAGGGCAGCTATCAGCGCCTGGGCCTGGACCGGATCGACATCATTCTGCTCCATGATCTGGGCGAGGCCGAGCATGGCAAGCAGCTGCCGCGCATCTTCAAGGGCGCCATGGAGGGCGGCTATCGCGCGCTGGCGGAGCTCAAGCGAGCCGGTCAGATCCGTGCGATCGGCATGGGGGTGAACGAAGTCGCCATCTGCGAGGAAGCGCTGCGCCACGGCGATTTCGACTGCTTCCTCCTGGCCGGCCGCTACACGCTCCTGGAGCAGGGCGGGCAGGAGGGGCTCTTCCCGGCCTGCCGGAAGCGCGGCGTCTCCCTCATCATCGGCGGTCCGTTCAATTCCGGCGTGCTGGTGCGCGCAGGACGGGCGGATGCGACTTACAACTACGCCGCCGTGCCGCCGGAGATCCGCGCGAAGGTCGATAGGCTGGTGGAGGTCTGCAAAATGTTCGAGGTCTCTCTGCCGGCCGCGGCCCTGCAGTTTCTCCTGGCCAACCCCGTCATCGCCAGCATCATCCCCGGCGCGCGCAGTGCGGCCGAGGCGGCAAGCCATTGGGCGATGCTGAGCGAGAAGATCCCGGAGGAATTCTGGGCGGAGCTCAGGCGGCGCCAGCTGCTCCATCCCGAAGTGCCGATCCCGAGCGAGGCCGCCTGACCGGCGGATTGTCATGCCCCCCATCGGCCAGATCGATTCCCACCAGCATTTCTGGCGCCTGGAGCGCGGCGATTACGGCTGGCTGACGCCGGCACTCAAGCCGCTCTATCGCGATTTCGGCCCGGCAGACCTCGCACCCTTTCTCGAGCGCCACGGCATCGCCGGCACCGTGCTGGTCCAGGCCGCTGCCACCGTGGCTGAGACCGAGTTCATGCTGGGCATCGCGACGGAGACGGCGTTCGTCAAAGGCGTCGTCGGCTGGGTCGATTTCGAATCCGCCGTCGCGCCCGCCGAGATCGACAGGCTCGCCGCTCATCCGAAGCTGAAGGGCTTCCGCCCGATGATCCAGGACATCCCCGATCCGGAATGGATGCTGTGCGCCGCGATCGGGCCCGCCATCGCCCGGCTGCAGCATCTGGGGCTCGCCTTCGATGCCCTGGTGAAGCCGCCGCATCTGGCGCCTCTGCGGCGATTCCTGCCACTCTATCCCGAGCTCTGGGTCGTGATCGATCACGGCGCCAAGCCCGACATCGCCCATGGGCAATTCGAGGATTGGGCGCAGGAAATGCGAGAGCTGGCGGAGGATCCCCGGATCTATTGCAAGATCTCGGGCCTGGTGACCGAGGCCGCTCCCGGCTGGGGGCCGGACGATCTCGCCCGCTTCCTCGACCTGCTGCTGGAGACCTTCGGGCCTCGGCGCCTCATGTGGGGCAGCGACTGGCCGGTGGTGGATCTCGCCGGCGGCTATGACCGCTGGCGCATCGCGACACTGGACTATCTCGCGCGCTTGGGCGAAGAGGAGCGGGCGGCCATACTGGGCGGCACCGCTGCCGAGGTCTATCGGCTGTAGAAGTCTGATCGAGGGAGTCGAAGTTGGATCGATTGAAGGGCAAGCGCGCGATCGTGACGGCCGCCGGCCAGGGCATCGGGCGGGCCTTCGCCGAGGCCTTCCATCGCGAGGGCGCCGAGGTCCTCGCCACAGACATCAACGAGGCGGCGCTGAAGAGCCTCGCTGGCATCGCCACGCGCCGGCTCGATGTCACCGACAAGGCGGCGGTCGAGGCGCTCGCCGCCGAGCAGGGTGCGGTCGATATCCTCGCCAATTGCGCCGGCTATGTGCATCAAGGGACGATCTTCGACTGCTCGGAGAAGGACTGGGACTTCTCCTTCGAGCTCAATGTGAGATCCATGTACCGGATGATCCGCGCCTTCCTGCCCGCCATGCTGGAGGAGGGCCGCGGCTCGATCGTCAATGTTGCTTCCATCGCCTCCAGCGTGAAAAGCGTGCCGAACCGATTCGTCTACAGCGCCACCAAGGCTGCCGTCATCGGCCTCACAAAATCCGTGGCGGCGGATTTCGTTGCCAAGGGGATCCGCTGCAACGCCATATGTCCCGGCACGGTGCAGAGCCCGTCTCTCGACGAGCGCATCCGGGCCCTCGGCGGCGATGAGGCCGAGATGCGCCGCGCCTTCGTCCAGCGCCAGCCCATGGGCCGCATCGCCGAGCCCATCGAGATCGCCCATCTCGCCGTCTATCTCGCCTCGGACGAGGCGAGCTTCACCACGGGCGCCATCCACATCATCGACGGCGGCTGGGCGAACTAAGTCAGCAAGCCTCGCATCGTTCACCGTCATGGTCTCCCCGGGTCAAGCCCGGGGGAGGCCATGACGGATGAAAGAGCGCGGCTTACCAGCTGCGGTGGTTCTTGTAGGATCGACGTGGATACCCGGGACAAGCCACGACAGGGCCGAGCATGACGAGAAGAGGGACGATCTGCATCCCGGCCATGACGGTAGAAAGGCGGCAACAACTAATATATTAGTATCTGCGAATTTCCGGCGACAGGCGCTGCATGGTCACCATTACAGGCTTTCGCGCTCGCGACATCCGCTTTCCCACCTCGCGCGAGGCGGACGGCTCCGACGCGATGAATCCCGATCCCGACTATTCGGCCGCTTATCTGGTGCTGAGCACCAACCAGCCGGGGCTCGAGGGCCATGGCCTGACCTTCACGCTGGGCCGCGGTAACGAGCTCTGCGTGGCGGCGATCGAGGCCCTGGCGCCGATCGTGGTGGGGCGCCCGCTCGCCGAGATCACCGGCGCCATGGGTGCTCATTGGCGCGAGCTCGTCTCCGCCAGCCAGCTGCGCTGGGTCGGGCCGGAGAAGGGTGTCATCCATCTGGCGACTGCGGCGGTCGTGAATGCCATTTGGGATCTCTGGGCCAAGAGCGAGGGAAAGCCGGTCTGGCGCCTGGTCGCCGGCATGACGCCGGAGCAGTTCGTGAGCCTGATCGATTTCCGCTATCTGAGCGACGCTCTGACTCCCGCCGAGGCGCTCGCGATGCTGAAGGCCAATGAGCCGGGCAAGGCCGCGCGCATCGCCGAGCTCGAGGCCAAGGGTTTTCCCGCCTACACCACCTCGGCGGGGTGGCTGGGCTATCCCGATGACAAAGTCCGGCGCCTCTGCCGCGAGGCGATGGCCGAGGGGCTCGACTATCTCAAGATCAAGGTCGGCCGCGACCTCGATGACGATCGACGGCGCTGCGCCATCCTGCGCGAGGAGATCGGCCCAGATCGCTTCCTTATGATCGATGCCAATCAGATCTGGGATGTGGGGCAGGCGATCGAGTGGGTGACGGCGCTGGCACCCTATCGCCCGCTCTGGATCGAGGAGCCGACGAGCCCCGATGATGTGCTGGGCCACGCCGCCATCCGCAAGGCGGTCAAGCCCCTGGGCATCGGCGTGGCCACTGGCGAGATGTGCCAGAACCGGGTGATCTTCAAGCAGCTCATGCAGGCTGGCGCCATCGACTTCTGCCAGATCGATTCCTGCCGCCTGGGCGGGGTCAACGAGGTGCTGGCGGTCCTGCTCCTGGCGAAGAAGTTCGGCGTCCCCGTCTGTCCCCATGCCGGCGGCGTCGGCCTCTGCGAATATGTCCAGCATCTGGCGATGATCGATTTCATCTGCGTCAGCGCCAGCATGGAGGGCCGGGTTTTGGAATTCGTCGACCATCTGCACGAGCACTTCGTCGACCCCGTGCGCATGCGCGCCGGCCGCTATATGCCGCCATCCGCGCCCGGCTACAGCATCACCATGAATCCCGCGAGCCTCGACCGCTTCGAATTCCCCCACGGCGCTGCCTGGCGGTAGGCTAGGGGCCTCCTGCGAGGCCGGCGTTTCCGCAGCGACAAAATTCGGTCTAACCTCTGCCCCGATGGGGAGAGCGGCGGTCGATCCGGCCTATGAACGCGCGCTCGCGGCGGAGATTGCGGCGAGCGAGCTGCTGCGCATGCGGGTGATCGCCGTGACCCTGGCGATTCTGCTGGTCGCCGATCAGGCCCTGTTCCTCTTTGCGCGCCCGGCGATCGAGCAGTTTCTCCAGAGACCGGTCCCGACCTGGCTGCCTTCGTGGGTCATCGGGTCCTTCCTCGCTTATGAGGTCGTAGCGCTGACCGTGCTAGGCCGTCGCCTGGCGCGCAGGAAAACGTTCCCGTGGTGGGCGCGATACTTCAACGCGTTCGTCGAGACCAGCCTGCCGACCGTGATCCTGTTGGCGATCAACTATCTTGCTGGTCCGCAGGTCGCCTTCGGCGCCTGGCCGGTGCTGCTCTACTTCGTCTTCATCATCGCCTCGACCCTTCGCCTGGGCTTTGCGCTCTCCGCCTATACGGGCCTGGTGGCCGCCGCCGGCTTCCTCGGCGCTTTCTTTTGGGCGCGCGGGGCGGACATCAGGATCAGCGATGGCCCCAACATCGTCAGCAAGGCCGCGATCATGATCATCGCCGGCATAGTCGCCGGCCTCGTGGCGGTCCGGCTGCGTGCCAAGTTCCGGCGCGCTCTGGAGGGGGCGCGTCGCGCGAGCGGGTGACCAACCTCTTCGGCCAGCATGTCTCGCCCGCGGTCGTCGATCGCCTGCTGGAGGCCCCGGCGGAGTTCGCCGGCGACATCCGGACGATCTGCGTGATGTTCCTGGACATCCGCGATTTCACCGCCAATTCCCGGGATCGGCCGCCGGAGGAGGTGGTGGAATTCCTCAACACGGCCTTCGCCTTCATGATCGAGGCCGTCGACCGCCATGGCGGCTTCATCAACAAGTTCCTGGGCGACGGCTTCATGGCGATCTTCGGCGCGCCCTTGGCGGATCCCGACGCCGCCAGCCACGCCGTCGCCGCGGCGCGGGAGATCCTGGCCGAGATCGACCGCCGCGGTCTGGCCGAGGGGCCCTGGCCGCTCCGGATCGGCATCGGGCTCCATATCGGCCCGGCCGTCACGGGCAATGTCGGCTCGCCGCGGCGCAAGGAGTTCACCGCCATCGGCGATACGGTCAACCTGGCTTCGCGTCTGGAGCAGCTCACCAAGACCTATCCCGGCCGTCTCATCGCCTCCGAGGCGGTGGTCGCCAGGCTCCATGGCGAGTCAGCGACACCGCTCGGCGCGGTGCCGGTCAAGGGCTATGCCGAGCCCGTGGGAATCTGGCGGCTGGACTGACGAGGCCCTTCCTACCCGAACATCTCCGCATGCTTCTTCAGCACGAGGGAGAGCCGGTCATAGGCATCGTCCAGGTGATGCGTCATGGCCTTGGCCGCGCGCTCCGGCTCGCCGCTGGCGAGCGCCTTCAGGATCGCCCGGTGCTGGGCGATGGCCTTGGATGCGTGCTGAGGCAGGGGCAAGGACAGGTAGCGGACCCGGTCGAGATGGGCCTTGGAGCGGTTGATGGTGGGCCAGAAGCGCTCATAGCCGCTGAGCTCGCTGATGGCGCGATGGAACGCATCGTCCTGGGCGATGAACTCCACATGCCGGCCGCGGGCCGCCGAGCGCTCCTGGAGCGCGATCAGATCCTCCAGCCGCTCCAGCGCCGCCTCGCCGACATTGAGCGTGGCGAGCTTGATGCCCTCGACCTCCAGCGCCCGGCGGATCAGGCGGCCCTGCTCCAGCTGGTGCCGATCGATCAACGCCACATGGGTGCCGGACTGGGGCTTGATGTCCACGAGTCGTTCGTCGGCGAGCTGGCGGATCGCATCGCGCACGGGCGTACGCGAGATGCCCAGGCGCTCGGTGATCTCCTTCTCGACGATGACCGCGCCGGGCGGCATGGCGAGCGACAGGATGGCCTGGCGCAGCAAGCGATAGACCTGATCGGGGATGGGTGTCGACCGGTCGATCCGCGCGTCCTCAGGCAAGCCCGGGCGCGCCGGCGCATCGGCCTGCCGCCGTGCCGATCTTGTCCCTGCGAGGACCGATTCCTCAGCCATCCACTGCTGCCTTCCCCGCTGCGCCGCCGGCTTCCCGGCATTGTCCGGACGCGGCGCATTCTGTCCACAGCGATAGATAGAATATTACTATATCAGATCGCCTCGGCTTCCGGACCGAGGACTGCCGCAGGCGTCATCGTGGTTCGGGGAATGACAGGAGGTCGGGACGCGCTTCCGCCGCCGATCGGAGGGGGAGAGCCGCGAGGCGCCGATCGGCGGCGGTCCAGGGTCTGTCACGGCCAGGGAGGTCACCGCGACAGGCCCGATGCGCGTAGTTACAACGCCCGACGCCTTGGGGGGTTGCGCCGGCGCCGTGTTGCGGCGCCGGGGCATGCTGGATGGTCTAACGAACCTGTGAGATCACAAAGCCGGTTCCCGCGCCCACGGCGCCGCCGATGGCGGCACCGCACCAGATGCAACCGCCGGTGAGCGCGGTGATGACGGTGCCGCCGGCAGCACCTATGGCGCCACCGCTGAGGGTTCTCTGCTGGGTTTCATTCATGCCCGCACAGCCGGCGAGCCCGAGGCTCAAGACAAGGACTGCGGCAAGCGCACGAGGTTTCATGACAATCGCCCCTTAATAACGGCCCCAAGCCCCCTTGATATAGAAACCGATTGCCCCGCCGCCGGTGGCAAATTGCAGGGGACCGTTGCCTCTATGCCACTGACGTCACGCTACTTTTTGCCACCAGCGACCGGAGCAACAGACTTTCGGAGAGATGGAGGGACAAGGACTTGGAACTTGTGGCAGGCTCCACGGCAAGCCAGAAGGAAATCAAAGGGGAGGCTCGTCATGATGTCGAAAGGACTCGCCGCGCTATCCGTCGCTTTCGTCGCGCTCGCGACGACGGCCATCTGGGCCAGGGACGCGGCCGCTGCCGGCACGCTCGATCGATTGCGCCAGGATAAGACGCTGCGAATCGCCTATCGCGCGGATGCCCCACCCTTCTCTTTTCAAACCGGCAGCGCGGAGCCGCAGGGCTTCATCGTCGAAATCTGCCGGGCGGTCGCCAAGAGCCTGACCCAGCAGCTTCAGCTCCCCAGCCTCAACATCGTCTATGTGCCGGTCACCGCCGAAGACCGGTTCGATGCGATCCGCGATCAGAAGGCCGACCTGCTCTGCGAGGCGACGACCGCCACCCTCTCGCGCCGCGAGATCGTCGACTTCTCCATCCCGACCTTCGTCGACGGCGCCTCGCTGCTGATTCGCACCGATGGGCCGCAGAGCCTTCAGGCGATGGCCGGCCGCAAGATCGGTGTGCTCGGCGGCACCACGACCCAGGAGGCGCTGAACAACTCACTGAAGGACGAGAACATCGCCGCCGAGGTCGTTCCCGCCAAGACTCATCAGGAGGGGCTGGGTCTCCTGGATGCCGGCACCATCTCGGCCTATTTTGCCGATCGCGCGATCCTTCAGTCTCTGATCAAGCAGAGCAAGGATCCTTCGAAGCTGCTGCTGGCCGACAATTATCTGACCGTCGAGCCCTATGCCCTGGCGCTGGCCCATGGCGATGAGGATTTCCGTCTCGCTGTCGACAGGGCGCTGAGCCACCTCTATCGCGAGGGCCAGATCACCGCCATTTTCTCGCAGAGCTTCCAGCAGGGAACCACCCCGAGCGGCATTCTGAAGACGCTCTATCTGATCTCCGGCCTGCCGGATTAGCGACGCCCCTCGTCCTGGCCGGGCGAAGTCCCGGCCAGAACGAAGGAGGTGGCTCAGTTGCCGCCGGTCTGCTTCTGATTATTCGGCGGCGGCAGCTTGTTGCCGTTGGTCACCATCTGCTGCTGCTGTTGCGGCTGGTGTTGCTGGAAGGTGAAGCCGCCCGCCTGCGAGAAGCTCCCGTGCTGGACGGTGCCCTGCTGCCCCTTAAAGGTCGCCGTGCCCTGCTTCCCCTTGAAGGTGGCCGTGCCTTGCTGGGCTTTCCAGGTCGCCGTGCCCTGATAGCCTTTCAGGCCGTTGGTGATTGCCTGGCCGTTGCGGGAAGTCTGGGGCTGCTTCTGCGGCGGCGGCAGATTCGCAAGGCGCTGGTTGTTGTTGCCCTGACCCGTCGC
>Ga0126378_10003909_pt1 | contig 11314 bp, 8 predicted proteins | sample PanSoiMetPlot_23_FD_92587 | JGI IMG/M metagenome (GOLD analysis project Ga0126378, IMG submission 92587) | Tropical forest soil microbial communities from Panama - MetaG Plot_23 | ecosystem: Environmental > Terrestrial > Soil > Tropical forest > Bulk soil | place: Panama | collected 2016-02-17
ATCGCGAGTTGACCGGCACCGGGTCGGACCGGGCTAGTCCTGCCAGGACTCGATCAGCGCTGGCAGGTCCGACAGCCGGCGAATCACGGCGTCGGGCCTGGCGTCTGCGCATGACGGCACGGCGGAGTGCGGGACCAGCACGGTCCGCATGCCCAGGCGCTGCGCGCCGTGAATGTCGTCGACCGGGCGGTCACCGACGAACACGCAAGCGCCGGGCTCCGACACGCCGACGGCCGCCATGGCCGCGCGGAACGCGGCAGGGTGCGGCTTGGTCCGGTCGATCTCGCTGCTATAGACGGCGGCATCGACCAGGTGCAGCACGCCGTCGCGCCGGAACACCCGGTCGTGCCAGTCCCGCGGCCACATCGTGTTGGAGAGCACGCCGGTCCTGATGCCGCGAGCCCGCAGGTAGCTGAGCACGTCATGCGCCTCAGGGTCGGTGTACGTATGCGGCTCCCAGACCCGGTAGTAGTGGGCGAGCAGGCCTTCGGTGGGCTCGACCTCGGCGAGTTCGAATACCTGGTAGATCGTGGCGCTGCGGTGCTCGGTGGCGCTGGCGCGCCACAACTCGGTGCTTGCCGCGCTCAGCGCGGCAGCCCGGACATGATGCTGATCGTCGGGAAAGTGCGCGGCGCATACTGTACGCCAGAGTTCGATCTCGTCGACCGTGTGCCAGGGGGTCAGCGTGCCGCCCCAGTCGAAGATCACCGCCTGCACCTTCACCAGCCGAGCATACCGGCCACAGCTGATTGGCGCGTACCACGTATCACCGGCATTCCGCCTTCATCTCGCGTAATGCCGTATGCAATACCTGGAATCCGGCAGCGATCCATGCCACGATGGGCGACGAGGACATTGCTGCGGCAGAGCGCGCAAGGGTTGGCGTGACCGTCGCCTGGATGTCGCTCCGAGTTTGATCCTGGCTCTTAGCGTGACCTGCCGAGAGCGCCGGCGCGGCCTGGCGTGCTCCCAAGGAGGAGTAGGAGGAGGATCGCATGCGGACTCACCACCAGGTAGGCCAGAAACCAGGCGCTAGGGCAAGAACGCTCCTGTTCAGCGCTGCCCTGGTCAGTGCGCTCGCGGTGGCCGGGGCGACGGGACCGGCGGCGTACGCCGCGCGGGCCGCGCACGGTGCAGTCGGCGCCGGCGGGGATCAGGGCAGCGACTGCCAGCTCGGAAATGGCGTCACCCACGTCATTCAGATCACCTTCGACAACGTGCACTTCTTCCGCGACAACCCCAACGTCCCGTCCGACCTTCAGCTGATGCCGAACCTGCTCCAGTTCATCGAGAACAACGGCACGATGCTGTCCAACAATCACACGCCCCTGATCGCGCATACCGCCAATGACATCCTGACCACGTTCAGCGGCCTGTACGGCGACCGGCACGGCATGCCGATCAGCAACGGGTACAACACCTACAACCCAGACGGGACGACCGATCCCGCAGGGTCGTTTGCCTACTGGACCGATCCCGTATTTGACGAGGCATCTCCGCCCACCGCGGGTCACGATGTCAACCCCGGGATGGTGTACTCCGGTTCGCCTCCGGCAACGACGACCCCCGCGCCTGCCCCGAACACGATCACTCCCGCTCCCTGGGTGCCCTTCACCCGTGCCGGGTGCGACGTAGGCGACGTGGCGACAGCCAACCAGGAGCTTGAAAACGCCGGCGTGGACCTGCCCACGGTGTTCGGGCCCAACTCGCCTGAGGTGGCGCAGTTCAACGCTGACGCCTCCTTCTTCAAGGACCCCGAGACCGCCGACTACGTCGGCATCGGCGTGCACTGCGCAGAGGACAGCCAGTTCTGCGCCAGTGCCCATGCGGTCAAATTTGGGCAGACCAGCCCCAGCCCCACCGCCGTGGCGGACGTGCTCCCGAATGAGCCCGGCGGCTACGACAACTTCCAGGCCCTGTTCGGCCACCGCTACGTGGCACCGCAGCTCGGCGCGGGCACGCCGAACCTGTCCCGCAACGGCTACCAGGTGACCAACGCCGGCGGCAACCTGGTCGACCTCAGCGGCAACCAGCTCAACGGCGCGTTCCTGTCCACGCCGGGCTTTCCCGGGTTCAGCAACATCAACGCCTCGCAGACTCTCGGCTACATGGCCGACATGCTGGAGTCCGGGATCCCGATCGTGAACGGCTACGTCTCCGACCTGCACGGCAACCACCGCATCCCCGGCCTGGCCGCGTGCGCGTCGGTGCGGAGCGGGGCCGCGCTCGGGCCAGGCAGCGCCTGCTACATCGCTCAGGCGCAGTACTACAACCAGGCGTTCGCGACGTTCTTCGCCAGGCTCGCCGCCGACGGCATCACCCCGCAGAACTCGCTGTTCGTCTTCAACACCGATGAGGGCGACCACGTGTCGGGCGCCAACGTCGGCCGGGCGATCCAGCCGACGCCGGCGAACTGCGACGGCGCCACGGTAAGCGGCGCGACGGTGACCCCGGATGTCCTGTGCACCTACCCGCCAGGATCGTTCGGCGAGCTGTCGGGTAACCTGACCGGTCTGCTCGCCACGCAGGCCAATAACACGACGCCGTTCAGCCTGGAGCAGGACTCCGCGCCGGAGTTCTACCTGAGCGGAAACCCCGACGCCACGGCGCCCTCGGTCCGAACGATGGAAAGGGACGTGGCGGGGCTCACCGCGGCCAACCCGTACACGGGGACGACGCAGCCGATCACCAACTACCTGGCCGACCGGACCGAGATGGCGATCTTGCACATGGTCAACGCGGACCCGGCACGGACACCGACGTTCGCCTTGTTCGCTAAGCCCGACTATTTCCTGTCGCCGGGGGCAGCATCCTGCAGCACCCCGTGCACCGGCCAGAACCCGTTCTTCGCCTACAATCACGGCGACTACGCGGCCGAGATCAACACGAACTGGCTCGGCATCGCCGGGCCGGGCGTGGCGAACCTCGGCCTGGACGGCTCGGCCGCTGACGCCGGGCCGAACTCCGCGGGCCCGGACAGCGGGCAGGTCACCGTTCCCGGCAGCGGCACGACGGGCACGTGGCTCGACGAGACCGACATCAGGCCGACGATCTTGTACCTGGCCGGCCTGCAGGACGACTATCAGACCGACGGCCGGGTCGTCACCGAGATCCTCACCAGCCCCAACGACGCGCTGTCCGCGCCCGGCGTGGCGGAGCTTGGCGCGTGCTACAAGCAGCTCAACTCCAGCGTCGGCCAGTTCGGAACCGACACGCTGATCGCGTCGACGGCGGCGATCAAGTCGAACAGCCCGGGCGACAACGCCTACCTGAACACCCACGCGGCCCTGCGCGGCCTCGAGGTGGCCAGGGACCGGCTGGCAGGCCAGATCAAGGCCGAGCTATCGGCGGCCGCGTTCGATGACAACCCTGTTCCGCACCTAACGGCGCTGCTGTTCGGGTGCAAGCTGCTGCTTGGCCAGGCACACGACCTAGCCAGCGACGCGACAGGCTAGCCATACCGGCTGAGTGCTGGCCCGGGAGCCGCGCTCCCGGGCCAGCAGCATGTCTGGGCGCCAGCGGTTGCTGAACGCCGAGCGGCCTGTGACTGGCGTGCTCGTGACGCGGAACTGGCGGGTGCACGTGCGCAGGCCGGATCATCGGGGGACAATGGGCACACGACCGTGTTTTGCCTTATCGAAGGGATCGTGCGCGATGGCGGATCAGGACAGCCGGCCGCAGCATCGGGGCACGGTCGCGGCGAACGGCAGCCGCGCCGCGGCCGCCAGGGCGGCGCCCAACGGCCGGCCGTCGGGCGGAATGTCCTCCAAGCGGGATTCCGACGCGATTGTCGCGGAGATCGAGCGCACAAGGCAGAGTCTGGCTCGTACCATTGATGCCCTTACCGACCGGGTCAGCCCGGCCAGCAACGCACGGCGGATCCGCGCGACCGTCTCCGAGCAGCTGAGTAAGCCACAGGTGCGGCTCGCTGTTCTGGCAGCCGGGATCGTGGTGACCGGCCTCGTCATCTACCGGGCCCGGGGCCGCCGCGGCGGCTAGCGGCCGCGCGGCGGCGATGCGGTACCGCGTGGCGAGAGGAGCAGCGACCATGATGCGACGGCCGCTGGCACTAGATGCCGCACCGAGGTAGAGGCGCCCGTGGCGACCGGCGTTGACGAGATCGAGGACTGGTTCCGGCGCGAGCACGGGTTCGCCGTTGCCGCGCTGGTGCGATTCTTCGGCGACATCGACGTCGCCGAGGAGGCCGTGCAAGACGCTGTCATGCTGGCAGTGGAGCGCTGGCCGGTGTCCGGCTTGCCGCCAAACCCCAGCGCGTGGCTGGTGACGACGGCGCGGCACCGCGGCCTTGACCGGCTGCGGCGGGAGGCATCGCGGCGCGATCGCCGGGTCCGCGCGGCGATGTTCGACGGCGCCGATGCCGCGACGGTGGTCGGGCAGATCACCGACGACCGGCTCCGGCTGATCTTCACCTGCTGCCACCCGGCGCTGGGCCTTTCCGATCAGGTCGCGCTGATATTGCGGCTACTGGCGGGGTTGTCCACGGAGGAGATCGCTGATGCGCTCGGGGTACCCGACGCCACCGTCGCCCAGCGCCTCGCTCGCGGCAAGCGCAAGATCAAGGCAACGAAGATCCCCTACCGGCTGCCCAGCCCGGCCGATCTCCAGGAGCGGCTCAGCCCGGTCCTAGCAGTCATCTACCTCATCTTCAACGACGGCTGCGCCGCGCCCGACGAGGGCATGACGGCCCGGCCGGACTTGTGCGAGGAGGCGATCGGGCTGGCGAGGGTGCTCGCCGAGCTGCTACCTGACGAGCCTGAGGTGCTCGGCCTGCTCGCCCTGCTAATGCTCAACCACTCCCGCCGGGACGCGCGCATCGGTCCCGACTCCGCCCTGGTCCTGCTGCCGGATCAGGACCGGTCGCTGTGGGACTGGGAGCTCATCGAGGCCGGCCAGGAGCTGGTGCGGGTCTGCATCGAGCGCGATGAACCGGGTCCGTACCAGATCCAGGCCGCGATCAGCGCCGTGCACAGCGCGGCGGAGCGCGCCGAGGATACCGACTGGCCGCAGATCCTCGCGCTGTACGACTTGCTGATGGACATCACCCCGACCCGGGTCGTGGCCCTCAACCGGGCAGTGGCCCTGGCCGAGGTCGAAGGCCCCCAGGTGGCGCTCGACGTGATCGACAAGCTTGATCTGCGGGCTTATCACTTGTTCCACGCCACCCGCGCGGAGCTGCTTGAGCGGCTCGGCCGGCACGCCGAGGCCGCACAGGCCTACCACGCCGCCCTGGCCATCGCAACCAACGCGGCCGAGCGGCTGACCTTGCGCAAGCACCTGGCCGTAACCCTGGGGTTCAGCGAGGGCGCCGCCCAGTGGTCGTGGTTAGCCGAGTGCGCGTGATCGCTTCGTTCTGAATCAAAGGGAGCAGCTGCCCGCGCCATGGCGGCCTGGGTCAGGCCTCATCCTGAGTCAGCGCCTGGTACTCGGCGGCGCTCAGCAGGCCAGGGGGAACCTGGTCGGCGGAATCCAGCGTGATCTTGAACAGCCAGCCGGCACCGTACGGGTCGGAGTTGACGAGCCCGGGGTCGTCATCAAGCTCGGGATTGACCTCCGCGACCTCTCCGTCGGCCGGGCAGAAGATGTCGCTGACCGACTTGGTGGACTCGACCTCACCGCACGGTTCGCCTGCTGCCACGCGGGACCCGAGCGTCGGCATGGAGACGTAGACGACGTCGCCGAGGGCACGCTGGGCGTAGTCGGTGATGCCGACCCTGGCGGTGCTGTCGGTGATCAGGATCCACTCGTGTTCAGCGGTGTAGTACAGCTCTTCGGGAACGCTCATGATGAGCCCCTCCTCGTGCCAGCGTGAGCGCGGTGTGTCAGTTCAGGTCGGATCGGCGGTAGAACGGGAGCGGCACGAGGACCGCCGGCTCGGCGGTTCCCCTGATGTCCACGGCAAGCTGCGGGGCGGCTGGGTCGTCGGTCGGCGAGTTCTCGCCCGTCGGCTGACCTGGCTCGGCTTCGGCGGGCTGTGCGGCCGCCGCGTCGACGTAGGCCATCGCGATCGGCTTGCCGAGCGTCGGCGACGGAGCACCGCTCGTGACGCTGCCGCACGGTTGCCCGTCGCACAGCACCGGGTAGCCGTGCCTGGGCACCCGCCTGGTCTGGCTGACCAGGCCGACCAGCAGCCGTGGCGAGGCCTGCTGTGCCCGCTTGGCGAGCGCGTCGCGGCCGACGAATCCGCCTTCCTTATCGAGCTTGACGACCCGGCCGAGGCCGGCGTCGTAGGGCGTTACGTCCCGGCTCAGCTCGTTGCCGTACAGCGGCATGCCCGCCTCGAGCCTTAGCGAGTCACGGGCGGCGAGGCCGGCCGGGACCAGCCCGTCCTCGTGGCCAGCCGCGGCGAGCGCCTGCCAGAGGTGGGGCGCGTCGGCCGGGGCAGTGAACAGCTCGAAGCCGTCCTCGCCCGTGTAGCCGGTCCTGGCCAGCAGGACGTCGCGCTGCGCGACGACTGCCCGCTGGCTCGCGTAGTACCGCAAGTCGTCAAGGGCGGCGTCGGTGATCCCGGACAGGATCGCGGCCGCCCGCGGGCCCTGGATCGCGATCAGCGCGTACTCGTGGGTGCGGTCCGCGATGTCGGCGTCGAAGCCGGCCAAGCGCTCGGCGAGCTCGGCGGCGACGCTCGTGGCGTTCGCGGCATTGGCGACCACGAGGAACTCGTCGTCAGCCAGCCGGTAGACGATGAGGTCGTCAACGATTCCGCCGTCAACCGTGCAGATCATGGAGTACTTGGCGCGGCCCGGCTTGATCACAGAGGCCTGGCCGACCAGCGCGTAGTCGAGCGCCGCTGCGGCGTCAGGGCCGGTGACGAACAGTTCGCCCATGTGCGATAGGTCGAACAGCCCGGCCGCGGTGCGCACGGCCACGTGCTCGCGGGTCTCGCTGGCGTAGCGCAGTGGCATCAGCCACCCGGCGAAGTCGGTCATGGCCGCGCCGAGGCTCTCGTGCACATCGGCGAGCGGCGTGCGCCTGGACGCGGGCGAGTGCGGGTCTGGCATCTGCGGCTCCAGTGACGGGTAGGGAAGGGTCGCCCCGCGAGCACTGCGCAGGCCAGCCTATCGCTGCGCCGATCGGCGCGCTGATCTGCTCGCTGGGTGGGCGGCGACTGCGCGGGCCGGCGGGCGGCTGCCAGTATGAAGTCATGACGCTGCTAACCGAGGATGAGATATCCGCTGAGCTCGGCCGGGCCGCTGACTGGGAGCGATCGGGGAACGAGATCACGCGCACCGTAAGGCTCGGTGACTTCCGCGACGCGATGATCTATGTCGGCGCCGTCGCGCACCTGGCCCAGGCGGCCAATCACCACCCGGACATCGCGATCTCGTGGAACAAGGTCACGCTGACGCTGTCCACTCATTCGGCCGGCGGGCTCACAGAGGCGGACTTCGCCCTGGCCCGGCGGATCAACGAGCTGCCGTAGCGCGCACTCTAGCGGCGAGTCACCGTGCCCACGGCGCCGCGCCGCTGACCGCTCCCGAAACGGACAATCAGCCCAGATATCCCGACGGTCGGCTCGCACACTCGTGATCGCGGAACTTCTTCAGCCATTACCGCTGAGGATCGTCCGTGATCATGGAATCGACGGGGCGACTCAGCCGAGCTCGCAGGGCAGGTGCTTGATCCCGTTAATGAAGCTGGACAGCAGACGGTCGGGCTCGCCCGCCGCTCGGATGGTCGGAACCCGCTCGAGCAGTTCGCGCAGCATGACCCGGATCTCGCGCCTGGCCAGGTGGGCGCCGAGGCAGAAGTGCGGCCCGGCGCCGCCGAAGCCGACATGAGGATTCGGCGAGCGGGTGATGTCGAACCTGAGCGGATCGTCGAACACGGCCTCGTCGCGGTTGGCTGACCAGTAGAAGAGCACGGCTTTATCGCCCTCGCGGTACTGGTGCCCGTTGACCACAGCGTCGCGGGTCAGCGACCGCCGCATCCAGATCACGGGGGAGACGTACCTGACGATCTCCTCGACCGCGCCGGCGATGCGGTTCTCGAAGTCGGCGGTCAGCAGGGCGCTCTGGTCGGGGTGCTCGGTCAGCAGGACAAGCGCGTGCGACAGCGCGGTCCGCGTGGTCTCGTTGCCAGCCACGACGAGCAGGATGAAGAAGGAGGCGAGCTCGGACGGCGTGAGCTGCTCGCCGTCTACGTTGGCGGTGGCCAGCGCCGTGATCAGGTCGTCACCCGGGTTGTCCTGGCGCTGCGCCGCCAGGGTGGTCACCAGGTCGGCGAGTTCGGCGCCCGCGGTCAGGATCTTGCCGATCGCCACGTCGATGTCCTCGCCGAGGAACTCAGGGTCACCCCCGGCCAGGATGAGATTGGTGTCCCTGAGCACCATCTCGTAATGCTCGCCGGGGATCCCCATCATGTCGCAAATGATCTTCAGCGGCAGCCTGGCTGACACCTGCTGCACGAAATCGCAGGATCCGGTGGCCAGAAGGTCATCGACGATGACCGCTGCAGCCCGATCCACGTCGTCCTCGAACTTCTTGATCATTCTCGGGGTGAACGCGCGGGAGACGATCCGCCGCAGCCTGGCGTGCCGCGGATCGTCCATGTTGATCATCGAGCCGAAGTACTCGTTGAACTCGGCCGGCAGGTCCACCAGGCTCGTCGAGCCGCGGGCGGAGGAGAAGATGTCGGGATGGCGGCTCGCCTCGACCACATCGGCATGCCTGACCAGGGCGTAGTAGCCGCTCCCGTCGCTGCCGAAGGGGTTCTCGGGATCGGCGAAGTGCGGCGGAGCGTCCAGTTCGCGGAGCCGGGCGAACGCCTCATGCCGCTCAGCGAGCGAGAGCATCCAGAACTCGTTCAGCGACAAATCGATCTCGCCCGTGCCTGGCAGCGAAGACGATGCGGGTGTGGTCACGAGCTCGCCCTTCCGTCTCGGGTCGCGCGACGGTGGCGACGTGGGTCGCGCAGAACTCCATAGTTGCAGAACGCACCGGATCTCGCTAGCGTCCGCTTTATGCGGATTACGCCGTAGTTAGGTCCGCGGCTCGATACCGGTCCCGCCGGCCGCCGGTTCTCGTGGCGCGGCCGTTCCGGGGTGAGATATCCTGACCGCGTGCGTCGCACCGTGCTCCTTAGTTAGCCGCGCCTTCGGATCGTTGGCGCGGCTGCCCCTCGTGGAACGGGGGGCTTTGTAGTTGGAGCACCTTTTTGGAACACCCTGGCTGGCCGGACAAGCCAGCCGGGTGCGGGCCGGGCGGCCCGACCACATCGTGAGGAAGCCATGACAGCCGTTGAGAGCGCGCCGCCAGAGAGCGCCAGGTGGGACCCGCGATCGGTGCAGGACAAGTGGCTGGCCAGATGGGACCAGATGGACTTGTTCCGGGCCAGCGACGACCCGGCGGACCTGCGGCCGCGCATCTACGTGCTGGACATGTTCCCCTACCCGTCCGGCGACCTGCACATGGGCCACGCGGAGGCCTATGCGGTGGCGGACGCGGTGGCCCGCTATTACTTCCAGCGCGGGTACAACGTGCTGCACCCGATCGGCTGGGACGCATTCGGGCTGCCCGCGGAGAACGCGGCGATCCGGGGCAACTCGCATCCGGCCGACTGGACCTACGCCAACATCGAGACTCAGGCGGCCTCTTTCCGCCGGTACGCGACCTCCTTCGACTGGACCAGGCGGCTGCATACCTGCGATCCGGAGTACTACAAGTGGACGCAGTGGCTGTTCCTGCGGTTGTACGAGCGCGGGCTGGCCTACCGCGGCGACGGGCACGTCAACTGGTGCCCGGTGGACCAGACCGTGCTGGCCAACGAGCAGGTCATCAACGGCAGGTGCGAGCGCTGCGGGGCTGAGGTCGTCCGCCGGGTGCTGACCCAGTGGTACTTCAAGATCACCGAGTACGCCGACCGGCTGCTTGCGGACATGGCGCCGCTCGAGGGCAAGTGGCCCGACCGGGTGCTGCTGATGCAGCGCAACTGGATCGGGCGCAGCGAGGGCGCCGAGGTCAGGTTCGCCATTGAGGGCATCGCCGATCCGATCACCGTCTTCACCACGCGGCCAGACACGCTGTTCGGCGCGACCTTCTTCGTGGTGGCGGCGGACTCTCCGCTGGCCGCCGAGCTCTGCGTGCCCGAGCGGCGGGCCGAGCTCGATGCGTACCTGGCCCAGGTGCGCAAGCTGACCGACATCGAGCGCCAGTCCGCGGACCGGCCCAAGACCGGGGTGTTCCTGGGCAGGCACGCGGTCAACCCGGTGAACGGGGAGCGGATCCCGGTGTGGGCCGCGGACTACGTGCTGCCCGATTATGGCACTGGCGCGATCATGGCCGTTCCCGCCCACGACCAGCGGGACCTTGACTTCGCCAGGGTCTTCGGCCTGCCCGTCCGGGTGGTGGTACGGACCGAGCTGCCGGACCCGGCGCAGACCTGGCAGGCGACGCCGGGCGACGGGATCCTGGTGAACTCGGGTCCGCTGGACGGGATGAGCAAGTCTGAGGCGATCGCTGCGATCACCGCGATCCTGGAGACAAGCGGAACGGGACGCGCGGCGGTGGGCTACCGGCTGCGTGACTGGCTGGTATCCCGGCAGCGGTTCTGGGGCGCGCCGATCCCGATCGTGTACTGCGAGTCGTGCGGCGAGGTGCCAGTCCCCGACGAGCAGCTGCCCGTGGAACTACCTGACCTGCGCGGCCAGGACCTGGTGCCCAAGGGGACCTCGCCGCTGGCCGGCGCGGCCGACTGGGTGAGCACGCAATGCCCCAAGTGCGGAGGCCCGGCCCGGCGGGACACCGACACCATGGACACGTTCGTCGACTCCTCCTGGTACTTCCTGCGGTACTGCTCGCCGGGGTACGCGCAAGGCCCCTTCGAGGTCGATGCGGTTCGCCGGTGGTGCCCGATCGACCTGTACGTCGGCGGCGTCGAGCACGCGATCCTGCACCTGCTCTACAGCAGGTTCTTCACCAAGTTCCTGCAGGACGTTGGCATGGTGGAGTTCGGCGAGCCGTTCCGCAGGCTGGTCAATCAAGGTCAGGTGATCAACCAGGGCCGGGCCATGTCCAAGTCACTCGGCAATGGCGTGGACCTGAGCGAGCAGCTCGCGGCGCACGGCGTGGATGCCATCAGGCTGACCATGTTGTTCGCCAGCCCGCCGGAAGACGACATCGACTGGGCGGACGTTCGCCCCGAGGCGGCGGTGAAGTTCCTGGGCCGGGTTATCCGGATCGCGGGCGATGTCGGGGCAGGGGTCGGCGCGGTCCGAGACCCGGCTAGCGAGCGTGGTGTCGGCCAGGTCGAGCCGGACCGGCACCTGGAGCTGCGACGGGTGACGCACCGGACGATC
>Ga0126378_10003910_pt1 | contig 11313 bp, 9 predicted proteins | sample PanSoiMetPlot_23_FD_92587 | JGI IMG/M metagenome (GOLD analysis project Ga0126378, IMG submission 92587) | Tropical forest soil microbial communities from Panama - MetaG Plot_23 | ecosystem: Environmental > Terrestrial > Soil > Tropical forest > Bulk soil | place: Panama | collected 2016-02-17
CAGATGGTAACGCAGGGGGCCGAATCGCAGTGGTTACATCGCATTACGCCGAAGTGGCGCCGGGTATGAGGATATGCACCTTTCTCGATGTACTTGACCCAGGTGCGAAACACGCCCACCGGAACCTGGTGCTCCTCTTTGCAGGCTACGGTACAGGCGTGGCAGCCGATACATCGGTCTTGATCGATGACGAATCCATAGCGCATGGGAAGTTCTATATTCTAGCAGTCGGGACGTAAGAGTAATCGGGTGATCGGAAAACCGGCAAACCCAGGCCATATCGAGGACCAAAAATTTACTTAAGTTGGCAGCCCTCCGATGCCGGCGATGTCGGCGATCACGGCGATCTTGGGTTCTGACCGCTGCTCTACTATATATTGAAGACTAGAGGAAAACGTGTTCGAGTTCCATGTCTCACGTTCATCTCGCGAGCGTTATGGGTTTGACGATTTGCTGTTTTCGCTGACCGGCAACGTCGTCTTTGCCGGGCTGCCTGCATGCCGGGAATTTGCGCAGCGCATCAACCGCGTGCGTGACGTCGAGCGACATCCGGAGCTGGCCGTGCATCCCGGGTCCCTGAATGCCATGGGCCTGATCGATGAGGTGCTGCACTGGGTGGTGGCGGAGTATCGCCGCCAACGCGATCCACGAACGATGGTTGACGCCTTGACGTGGTTTGCCTCGCGCCTGGGGAACGACACACTAGACCAGACTCTGCTCGCCTTCAGTGAGACCTTTCCGGTGGTCGCCGTTTATCGCGGCCAGCAAACTGCCGCGGATTGGCTCGCCGGTTCAGCCGGCGGAGTGCCGAATCGCGCGATTGCGCTCGAAGAGCTGATCCTGCTGTGGCTGGCCAACCTCAATCCCGCATTCCGCCGCTTTCAGGAGCTGTTCGACGATCAAAGCCTGGCGCGTACGACCGCCTACTCCCAGATTGCATCTTCGCTGCAGGCTTATTTTGAAACGCGGCCGCGTTTTGGACCCAGCCAGCAAAATCTGATCGATCTGCTGCGAGCTCCCGCTCTGGCCTCGCCCGACTCGCTGGAAGGGCAGCTCGCTTTCATGCGCCGCGAGTGGGGTGATCTGGTGGGCGACCTCATCACCAGAATGCTCATGGCTCTCGATGTGCTCAAGGAAGAAGAAGTAGCCATCTGGATGCGCTTTCATCCTCCGGTGCGTCGCGCCGGGTTCGGGTGGACGCGGGGTGATTCCAGCGCTGCAGCCATCCTCACCTTTGGCCGCGGCGACCATGAATACGAGCGCTTTACACCGGACAAGGATTGGATGCCACGCACCGTCATGCTGGCCAAGAGCGTGTACGTGTGGCTCGACCAGCTAGCGAAAGCTTATCGGCGGCCGGTGCGCCGGTTGGACGAAGTGCCCGATGAAGAGCTGAACGTGCTGGCACGCCGCGGCTTTAACGCTTTATGGCTGATTGGTCTTTGGGAACGCAGTCGCGCCTCGCAGCACATCAAGCAGATGTGCGGCAACCCAGATGCCGCGGCCTCGGCATATTCGCTGCAGGGGTACACTATCGCCGAAGACCTGGGCGGCGAAGCGGCCTGCTCTAACTTGCGTGACCGCGCCGCAGCCCGGGGCATTCGCCTGGCCAGTGACATGGTGCCCAACCACATGGGCATCGACTCGCGCTGGGTAATCGAACACCCAGACTGGTTTCTATCACTGCCCTACAGCCCGTACCCGGTTTACTCGTTTCATGGGCCCGACGTTGGCGGCAATGAACAGGTGGAAATCAAGATCGAAGACCATTACTACGACCGTAGCGATGCCGCGGTGGTCTTCCGCCGGCTGGACCGCTGGACCGGCGACACGCGTTACGTCTACCACGGCAATGATGGAACCAGCTTCCCCTGGAATGACACCGCGCAGCTGAACTACCTGAGGGGCGACGTCCGCGAGGCGGTGATTCAGACCATCCTGCATGTGGCGCGCATGTTTCCCATCATTCGTTTCGATGCGGCCATGACGTTGGCCAAACGCCACTACCAGCGGCTGTGGTTTCCTGAGCCGGGCAGCGGCGGCGCCATACCCTCGCGGGCCGAGCACGGAATGACCAAGGCCGCGTTCGACTCCGCTCTGCCCGCGGAGTTCTGGAGAGAAGTGGTGGACCGCGTGGCGGCGGAAGCGCCGAACACCCTGCTGCTGGCGGAAGCTTTCTGGCTGATGGAAGGCTATTTTGTGCGGACCCTGGGCATGCATCGGGTGTACAACAGCGCCTTCATGAACATGCTGCGCGACGAGGAGAACGCCAACTATCGCAGCGTAATCAAGAACACGCTCACCTTCGACCCCGAGGTCCTGAAGCGCTATGTCAACTTCATGAACAATCCCGACGAGCGCACCGCCGTGGACCAGTTCGGCAAAGGCGACAAGTATTTTGGAATCTGCACGCTCATGTCCACTTTGCCGGGGCTGCCTATGTTCGGTCACGGGCAAATCGAAGGCTACACCGAACGTTACGGCATGGAATATCGGAGGGCCTACCATGACGAGCAGCCTGACGCCTGGCTGGTGGCACGCCACGAACGCGAAATTTCGCCGCTGCTGCATCGGCGACAGCTGTTCGCCGAGGTGCGCGACTTTCTTCTCTATGATTTCTTCGCCGACGCAGGTCACGTAAACGAAGACGTGTTCGCCTATTCCAACTCCAACGGTTATGACCGGGCGCTGGTGGTTTTCAACAACCGCTATGCGAGCGCCAGCGGGTGGATCCGCACCTCGTGCGCCTACGCCGAAAAAACGGCGGATGGCGGCAAACACCTTCGGCAACGCACGCTGCGCGAAGCGTTTGATCTTGGGGCAGCAATGTTTGTCGCTTATCGAGACGCATTCAGCGGGCTCGAATATCTTCACCGCGGGCACGATATGGCGGAGCGCGGCATGCGCCTGGAACTGCGCGGGTACCAGACGCATGTCTTTCTCGACTGGCGCCACCTGCGGGAGGACGCGGCGCATCCCTGGGGCCGGCTAGCTGATACGCTCGCGGGGCAAGGCGTCTCCAGCCTGGAGGACGCGCTGAGGGCACTGCAACTGAAACCAGTACATGACGCGCTGGGCGCCGTGATCGAACCGGCGCTGGCAGAAGCGCTGGCGGATTGCGCGCTGATGGACCCGGGCGCGGAGCAATCGCGGCAAGCTGAGGCCGCTCTGGAGAGCGCGCGTGGCCGCGTTGGCGCGCTACTGGATGAAGTTGAACGCTACCTGGCTCTAGGCGTAACCGATGCCGCTCCTGTCTTACCTGACCGGGACGCGAGCGCCGCGGCTGGGGAAGCGCAGGCATTGTTCCGGGAGCGACTGGAGAGCGCTCTGCGTTTGCCCGCTCTGTATCGGCGGACCCGCGACGGTTGGCCCGCGGAAGCGCATGTGGTTCTCCCGATCGGCGAAGGTTCGCGGCCCGCGAACATTGCGGTCTGGAGCGCCGTGGTTGCCTGGTGCGCAGTCGAAGCCATGGGGCGCTTGCGCGACAGTTCGAAACCGAAGATCGCGGCATCGCAGCTCTTTGAGGCATTGCGCCTGCGCGAGCCACTGGCGGCCGCGTTGGCAAGGCCGCATCCGGTGACAGAAGAGCATTGGCGAACGGTGGCGCGACTGCGAGCCTCTTTTGCGCACCCGCCCAGCGCTGCGGCTCCGTATAGCTGGGTTCATGATCCGGATGTCGCCTGGGTGGTTGGCGTGCACGAACATGAAGGCGTCAGCTACCTGGTGCGAGAGCAGTTTGCGTATTTGTTATGGTGGATGGCGCTAGGCGACCTCCTCGATCTCGCCCGGGACTTCCGGTCCAACGAGGAGGAGATGAACAAGGTCAAGCGCGAGATCAGCGAGCGGTTGAACATTATTGAACGAGCCGGCTATCGTACGGAAGCGCTGGAAGATTCACTGGACGCAACGGAATCGGTTAATCGAGTGATCCGGTGATCGGTCAAAAACAAGGGAATAGCAAATAGCAATTAGCCCAGCTAAAACCGCCCGACAGAGCCTCGGTTTCACCCCTAGTGGCGGAGAAAGGTTTAGCTGGACTAATTGGCAGCTGCTAGTTGCTGATTTTCCTCATGCTGCCTGAGACATCTTCAAACACATGCGCTGAAACCGCGCGCTGCCTGGCGACCGCGGAAGCCGCGCGCGCCAGCGAGATGCGTTTCCGCGAGATCCAGGCCCTGTGCGACGCGGGCGAAGTTCCCGAACTTCGCCCCGGCGACGTAATCTACGTGGATTCGTCTATCTATCTGAGCCACGGCCGCGACGATTTTCGCGGCGGCCTGGCCGAAGTCGTCTCATTAAGACCCGGCTTGAGCGCCGGTCGCCACGCGCCGTTCGTATGTGTTGCCCAGGAGCCAAGCACCTGGCACAACTGGCAAATGCCGGCTGCGGCGCAGAAAGCGCTGCGGGCCCGGTACGGCAAAAACTGGTCACGGCACGATCCGGATTACAGGCCAGAGTTTAATGAGTGGCAGGGAGGAGCAACTGGCAATAGCAATTAGGAAAAGCAATAAGATACTTGACAAATCCATCTGATTCCACTCGCTTTTACCTTGTTGCATTCTCTAAAATCGCTTTGGTCCTCCCTTGGTGAATTCGATTATATTGCTGCCTTTGCTAATTGCTATTTCCCGCACCTCGGGCGACGTGTTGCCTCCGCAGATTATGATGACTACGTTCTTCCGGGCATAGTGTCTGGCTTCTTTGAGGAAAGCCGCGACCGCAACTCCAGCGGCGCCTTCCATTAACCAGCCTTTGGTTCGGTGCACGCGACGCATAGCGGACAGAATCTCGGCTTCGCTTACCAGCACTGAGTGGTCGATGACCCGCGAGCACACCTCCAAAGTGACCGAACCCGTTTCCAGCCCCCCGGCTGTGCTCTGCGAAAGCGTGGGCTGCTCCGGGTAATCCACAATGCGGCCGGCCTTGATGGATTCGTAAAGCACGCGGGAGTTCTCCGGCCAGCAACCGACAATCTCCGTTCCCGGCGACGCGCTTTTCAACCAGGCGCCTATGCCTCCGATCAGGCCCCCACCGCCCACGGCAACGAAAACCGCGTCCAGCTGCGCCTGACGTTGCGCCTTGACAGCAGTCGTTCCCTGTCCGGCCATGACCTCGGCTTCTAGGAGAAGCGCGTCCAGCATGGGCACCTCCACCCCAGCCCGTGCAACACCGGCCCGGTCTGGGGACCCCGGCAGCTGGCGCTGCAGTTCGATGGCAATCGTTCCCTGCCCGGCCATGACTTCAACGTCGTTGTAGGGAGAAATGAAGACTTTGCCGGAGGTCTCCGCCGCCGAGCGGGCAGCGAGTTCCGCAGCCAATGGGTCCGCTCCGGCGCGGTGCAGGCGCGCGCCCAACTCCTCAATGCGTTGCGCCTTGGCCGGCGACACCTGCGCCGAGACATAGACTTCCGCCGCGATGCCTGCTCGTCTCGCCGCGGCAGCCACGCCCAACCCATGATTTCCGTTCGAGGCGGCGATTACGCCACGCGCCGCCTGGCCGGGATCGAGCGAGAGTATCTTGTTGGTGGCGCCGCGCAGCTTGAAAGATCCTGTCTGCTGCAGGTCTTCGCGTTTGAAGAAGACATGCGAAGACACGCCTGGAAAAACATCGGAGGCCGTTTCGAGAGGTGTTTCCAGGACGAATGGGCGGATTCTTTCATGAGCGGCGTGGATGCGCTGGTACCAGTCGTCCGGAGAAGAGGAAATGTGTTCGCTCATTTGGAGCTATTGTGACATGAGACCTACTTCTGTTGGATCGACTTCAGGTATTCGAGCAGATTCTTGGTCCGGACGTGGCCGTAGTCGCGGTCGCGTTCAACTTGATGGAAGATCGGCCCCCAGATCGGCATTTCCCGAGAACCATGAGCTTTGAGAACATCATCTCCCATTATCATGCTGCGCACGCGGTTTTCCGGGAAGATTCCCCCGTTGCGTTTGGCAATCGTGGTCAGGTCCGGAACCGGTGTGTTCAACGCCGAAGCCACGGGGCCATCGCCTTTGCCCCCGTCACCATGGCAAGGCGCACAGTGGGCCTGGAATAGTTCAGGGCCCTTCAGGGACTCGATGAGCTGTTGGTTTTCTGCCTTGCCGGTTTGGGACTTCCCTTTTGCATCGTCGGAGCGAACTTTGACGGCGACGAACGCGGGTAGAAGCACCGCAGCGATCACCAGGATTGGAAAACGGTAGGCGAGAAATCTCTTCATCATTTTTGTGCTCCGTTCTACACCTTCAATACTGCGGCGCCGCGGATGCCATCGTTCTTCAGGGCATTCAACGCCAAGTTGGCTTGATCCAGCGAGAAAATTTGAACTTCGGTACGAATCGGAATCTCAGCGGCCAGGCGCAGAAAGTCGTGGCCGTCTTCGCGGGTGTTGTTGGCTACGCTTCTGATGCATCGTTCCTGATAGATCAGAGGATAGGGGAATGATGGTATCGGGCTCATGTGAATACCGCCCAGAACCACGACGCCACCTTTCCTGAGGGCCTTGAGCGCGGGCGGCACCAGCTCGCCGGCGGGAGCGAAGATGATGGAGGCATCCAACTTCTCCGGCGGATCTTCTGTTGCGCCTCCGGTCCAGGCTGCGCCGAGTTCAGCCGCCAGGCGGCGATGTTTTTCCTCCCTGGTGCAAACGAAAACCTTGCATCCCCAGTGCCGCGCTACTTGCACGGACACATGGCCTGCAGCGCCGAATCCATAGATGCCCAGGTTGCCGCCCGGAGCGATTCCGGAGACGCGCAAGCAACGGAAGCCGATGATGCCGGCACATAACAGCGGCGCAGCCTGCAGATCGGCAAACCCGTCAGGGATGGGATAGACAAAGTCTTCATGGGCCACTGTGTACTCGGCATAGCCGCCGTCCACGGTGTAGCCGGTGAACTCCGGAAAATCGCAAAGGTTCTCGCGCCCGCTTTTGCAGTAGAAACACTTTCCGTCAGTGTGATGCAGCCAGGGTATGCCGACGCGGGTGCCTGCCGGGTATCTGCTCTCGCCCGCGTCCCCACGTTCAATCCGGCCTACGATCTGATGACCGGGAATGACCGCAGACTTTTGGGGCTCAAGTTCGCCTTCTACTACATGCAAGTCGGTCCGGCAGATGCCGCATGCGTTGATGCGAACCAGAACCTCGTGCTCGCCGGGACGTGGAATCGGCAGCTCCCGCAATTGCAGCGGATTCCGCGCCACGGGGGCCGGATGCTCGAGCACGCAGGCTTTCATGGTCTTAGGATAACGTGTCTGCCGGCCGCCAGAGTGCAAGCAGATTGTGTGAGGCCCTCGCGCTGCTTTGGTTTTTGAACGCCCAAGCACACGGGGACGCCACTTTTGAATCGAGTGCAAACGAACAGCTCAATCTGCGGCTTGCGACCCCGCATTTTTCCTTACTCCAACTTCATAATTGACTTTGAAGAGATTACGGAGTCCGAACGCGAATGCCAGCCAAGAAGTCTGGAGGTCATATGAATTTTTCAAACCTTGTTCGCGCAGCGCTCTGCGCCGTCTTATTATTTGGAACCTGGGATTTGGCGACTGCGCAATCAGGCGCGCAGAACCAGCCACCGCAAGCATCGCCACAATCGCAAGCCGGCACCGATCAGCGTCGCGCCGGCGGGCAGAAAAGTATCACGGGATGCCTGATGAAAGGTGACGGAGGCTTTGTGGTCAAGGCGCAGGACGGCACCTACCAGCTGAATACGGACCGCGATCTTACGGCCTACGTCGGCAAGCAAGTCACAATCGCAAGTAAGTGGGAGGCGACCGGCACACTGACCACTGGACCGATGGACAATGCGTCACCTGCGGGCGCAGCTGCGCCGCCTGCGTCGGCGGAGGCGGCAGGGACACCGGCGTTTGTCGGGGATCTCCATCTGCACATCACCGGGACGGTCTTGGGAGACTGTCCTACCAAGTAGCCGCCACGCACTCGGTGCAGGATCGTCACATCGCCCCGGCTGAGCGTACGCTGCTGTCTTTCTGAGGTGCGCCTGACTCATCGCCAAGCGGGCGCAGGGTCAACCAGTCGGTCCGCACGCTTTCCCATTCCTGGATGGAGAAGCCGTAGGATTCGAAGAACTCGCGAATCGCAGGACGCTGCCAGCCGACGATTCCTTCCAGGATCGGGACCAGCGCAGAAAGTGCGTTGCTACCCAGCACGCTTCGCTGAGCTACCTGGGCAATGTCTTTGGCTTCCGAAACGGCGATGGTGAACCCGTCGCGCAGGTTCACGTGCAGCATGACGTGCAAATCGGAGCTGCCGTCACCCACATAAACAATGTGGTCGGGGCTGACCTGCAGCTCGGTCTGCAGTTGGTCGAGCACCGCCACTTTGCCGTAGCCCGCTGTGGTGCGGACGATGGTGTCGATCTGGCCGGCCTCGGTGTAACGGAACTCGGTGCCGAAGATATGGTCGGCTGGAACCATTCCTTCCAGGGAGGACCGGATCACTTCCACGGGCGCGGCTGAGAGCACGTAAAAATCAAAACGGTAACCATCGATTCCGTTGGCCAGGATCTTGTAGAGCAGTTCGATGTTCTGCTTGAGGCGGATGCGCTTGCCGACTTCGTGCAGGTGTTCCTTGAGCACTCGGCCGCGAAACATGGGATCGTGCAGCAGCAAGTAGGAGAGTTCCGCACCCTGCTGGACGAAGTTCAACCGGGCCATGCCGGTGGCTTTGCGTTCAAATTCGTGCGTCGGAATACCAAGTAACTCGCTCAGGATGTAGCCGGAGTCGTTGAAAGTCAGCGTGTGATCGAAATCGCTGGCGAACAGAAATCGTTTTGTGGGCTTTTCGCTCATCCGTATTAGATGCCCTCAGCGCCTGTAAGCCAGTGAAAAGAACATAAAAATGTAAATACGGAAGTATTAAGTCAGTAGTGCAAAAACCTTAACGGCTTCCTGGGTTTGGGGAGAAAAACTCCCTCAGTCAGCAGTCAGCATCGCGAAGGCTAGATACATACCCTTTCCACGGAGTCAGCGGTTGTGTGGCGTGGCCTTTTGATGCGTTCAACCGGGTTACGAAAATTTCGACGGCTTTTTCACGTCTTCGACCCATTCTCGGCACTTACGGTTGCAACGCCTGTCCCGCTGTCATCTTGACCTGCACGGCCGTGAGGCTGGCGGCGTCCCATCCGCCGCCTAGAGCTTTGACCAGTTCTACGGATGTGGTCAGGCGTTGACCCAGCAACTGAGTGGCCAGACGCTGGTTGTCGAGGAGCGTTTGCTCGGCGGTGACAACGTCGAGATAGGTGACCAGACCGCCGACATAACGATCGTTGGCGATGGTGAGCGCGCGCTGGGCGGCGTCCACCGCTTGCTGCTGCGTCTGCGCGGCCTGGGCCAGCACGCTGAGCCCGGAGATGGAGTCTTCCACTTCTTGAAACGCGGTCAGGACGGTCTGCCGGTAGCTGGCCACCGATCCTGCGTAACCTGATCTCGCAAAATCGAGTTGGGCTTTGCGGCGGCCGCCGCTGAACACGATCTCCGTCACATTGGCGCCGATCGCCCAGAAGGCGCTGGGCGCGTTGAGGATCAATCCCACATCACGGCTCTCGAACCCACCGCCGCCGGTGATGCCGATGCTCGGATAGAAGGCGCTTTTGGCCACGCCGATCTGCGCGTTTTCCGAAGCCATCTGCCGCTCCGCCTGGGCGATATCGGGGCGGCGTTCCAGAAGGTCGGAGGGCACGCCGGTGGGTATCGCCGGCGCTTCTGCAGCGAGCGGCTTCACCGGCACGCCGAAGGTAGAAGCCGGAACGCCCACGAGGGCTGCTATGGCGTGCTCGAATTGGGCTCGCTGCCGGCGCAGCAGCGTCGCCTGAGTACGCGTAGCGTTGAGCTGCGTTTCCTGTTGCGCGACGTCCAGGCCGGAAGCGATGCCCCCAGCATGGCGATTCTGTACCAGGCGCAAAGCCCTCTCCTGATACGTGACGGCGGAATCGACCACGGCGATCTCGGCATCGAGTTCGCGCAAGGTGAAATAGTCCACCGCCACTTCCGATGCCACTACCAGGCGCACGTTTTCCAGGTTAGCCGCCGATGCCTGGAGCTGGGCCCGGGAGGATTCCACGCTGCGCCGCACCCCGCCGAACACATCAGCTTCCCAACTCAGAGTGAAAGGAATTACAAGATCGCTTTGGGTGATGGGATTGGGGTTGGTCGCCAGCGGGCGGTTGGCTGAAGTACGCGCGCGCTGCGCCGTTACGCCCGCGGTCGCCTGCGGGAACAAGCCCGACTGGGTAATACGCGCCGAGGCCCGCGCCTGCTGTAATTGGTTGCGCGCAACCTCGATGGTCTGGTTGGCTTGAACCGCCTGCGATTCGTACTGGTTCAGTTCAGAGTCGTTGAAGAGCGTCCACCACTGGCCCTTGGGCAGATTGTCCATGGGGCTTGCGCTGCGCCACGGCGGCTGCTCTTTCCAAGCTGGGGCTGCCGGAGCCGCTGGACGGTGGTAGTTAGGACCGACGGCGCAGCCAGAGAGGAGCAGGAAGACGAGAAGAAAGAGATTGAGTGATCGGGTGATCTGGCGATCGGTTTCTTCTGAAATCCCGAAGCGGCAGCGAGGGATCGCCACGGTCGCGACTATAGAGGGCATCGAATCCAAACGGTGCCCCAAAGTTGATCGTGATGATAGGGCTCCCTCCCCTTCGCCAGGCTCAGGGTTCGGGATTTCAGAAAAAGGCCAGCTACCTGATAATCCGATCACCGGGTCACCCGATCACCAGATCCTTCTTCGGTTTTCACCTTGACAACCTGGCCGTCTTCCAGCGAGTCGGCAGGGTTGACGACAATTCGGTCGGTGAGATCCAACCCGTTGAGCACCTCGAGCTTGTTGCCGAAGTCGCGGCCAATGAGGATAGGTTTCAATCGGATCTTGCTCTCTGCTCCTACTACGGCGACTCGTGTGCCTTCCGGGCGAAAGAGCACGGCATTCACCGGGACTGAGATGCGCGTGATCTGAATGGGCACGGCAAAGTGCAGCTGAGCGTAGGCTCCCGGCAGGAGATGGCCATCATGATTGGGAACATCAACCTCGGTAAGCATGGTGCGAGTGGCGGTGTCGATGGCGTCCGCCGTGCGGACGACCTTTCCCTGGAACTTTTGTCCAGGGTACTCGCGCAGTTCGATATACGCGGGCATGCCGCCGCGGATCGAAGGCGCGTCGGACTGAGGAACGCTGACGTACACGCGCAAAGGATCGAACTGCGCCAGATTGAACAACTCCTTGGTCTGGCCCGTGCTGCCGGCGGTGATGAGTGCGCCCACGTCGATACTTCGCCGCGTGATCACCCCGGCAAAGGGCGCGTAGATGTGCTTGAACGA
>Ga0126378_10003911_pt1 | contig 11312 bp, 11 predicted proteins | sample PanSoiMetPlot_23_FD_92587 | JGI IMG/M metagenome (GOLD analysis project Ga0126378, IMG submission 92587) | Tropical forest soil microbial communities from Panama - MetaG Plot_23 | ecosystem: Environmental > Terrestrial > Soil > Tropical forest > Bulk soil | place: Panama | collected 2016-02-17
ATCGAGGCTGAACAGGCAGCCGGCCGACGCGGCGAGCCGGGCCAGCTCCGGTGAGAGGTCCATCCGGGCCGGGTCGCAGTCGATCTCCATGACCACGCCGCGCTCAGCGGCGCACCTGAACACGGCCTCGAAGTCGTACTGAGCACCAGCTCGCGAGCCCGGTCTCCGGCCCGTCGGGTGGCCGATCATGTCCACGTGCGGATGGTCGACCGCCCGGAGCATGCGCTCAGTCATCGCCGCCGCCTCCATGCGCAGCTTGACGTGCGGAGAGGCGATCACGACGTCGAGGGCGGCCAGTGCCTCGTCCGGCAGGTCGAGCGAGCCATCCTCGTTGATGTCGACTTCGATGCCCTGCAGGATCGTGATGCCGGTCAGCTCCTGGTTTGCCTGGTCGATCAGCCGCCGCTGGGCGGCCAGCCGCTCGGGGCCAAGGCCGTTGACCACGGTGATGCGGGGCGAGTGATCGGTTACCGCCAGATATTCGTAACCGCGGGCCTGCGCTGCCCGGGCCATGTCGATGACACTGGCACCTCCGTCCGACCAGTCCGTGTGGGCGTGCAGGTCGCCGCGATAGCCCATCTCTACCAGGGGGGAGATCTCGAACGGCGCCGCGTCGGCATGCTCCGCCTTGTCCAGCTCGACGCGAAGCCGCTCGAGGTACGAGCTGCGCCCGGTGTCGACGAGCTCGGCCAGCGTGCGTGCGATGCCTGAGCCCACGCCCGGAAGTGAATCGAGCGCATTCGCGCTGCGCAGGGCAACCAGGTCAGGGCGCTCGCGCAGCAGCAACGAAGCCACCCGGGTGAACGCGCGCGCGCGATGCCCGTCGCCCTGATGGCGGAGAAGGTAGGCGATCTCGGCCAGGTAGGCGGACGCCTGGTCAGGGCTCATTCCGGGCTTCGTCGCGGGAGGAGGGGGGGCGTCCCCCAGGTTGGGCTTGCTTCAACAGCAGGCGGCGGGGCGGGTGGGCCGGCCCGAAGAACTCCTCCAGGTCGGCTTCGAGGCTGACCGGCGGCGGTGGGTAGCTTCGCATCTCGTATCCATGAGCCTGCCACCAGGACGGCTCTTCGGGCGAGATCAGCGCTATGACACCACCCGGACGGGCACAGCGTTCGAGCTCCGCAACCACCGGTTCACCGCCGAGGGGCGGGTGGGGGCCGAACGTGGCGCACGAAACCACCAGGTCTGCCCAGCCGGATCGGATTGGCAGCCGGTGACCGACGGCGGCGACGACGCATACACCCGGGTGTCGCTGCCGCAGCAGGCGGCGGAGCGGCGGGCATGGCTCGAGGGCGATCAGCCTGTCCGCTCGGCCGGCCAGCGCCGCCGTGAGCCGGCCGCTGCCGGCGGCGACCTCCACGACCCGGGCGCCGTCCGCCGGAAGGTCCGCCAGCAGCTCCGGTGCCACCGGCTCTGCCGCGGCGAGGCGGTCCCAGAGGTCGGGCGCGAGCTCGTACGTGAGGTACCAGAAGGAGCCCCGCACCAGCCGTCGCGCCGCGGTGTCGCGTTCCGCCTTCGGCACCCGTCGTTGGCCGAGCCGCAGTAGGCGCTCGCCCCGCTGCGCCGGCAGCGCCGATGCTATGGCGTAAAGAGCCTCGTGGTCGCATCCGACCGCGGCAGCGACGTCCTCCAGAGGCGGCGAGCTGGGTCCGGGCTCGAAGAGCAGGTTCAGGGTCGTACGGCCCAGCCGGGCCAGGTCAGCGGCCTGGAAGCGCTTGCTTCCAGGCGGGGCGGCGGCCACGGCTTCCGCGTAGCGCACGGGGTGTCAGTATATGTATGGTCGGAATGCTCACGATTCATGCCCACGGATTGCGAACGCGAGCTTCCATTCCGAACGCTGCCTCCAGAGCGCTGATCCCGCGATGACCGGGGTCGCGAGGTCAGACGATCCTCTGGTGGGGGTCATCGAGCAGCTTCTACGCGAGGTCGGGGAGGATTCTCAGCGGGCTGGGCTGTTGGACACGCCGGGTCGCGTCGCCGGCTCCCTGCGGCACCTGACCGACGGCTACGCGATGGATGTGCAGGATGCCGTGGGGGACGCGATTTTCGAGCAGGACTACGACGAGATGATCCTGGTGCGCGACATCCCTGTCTACAGCCTGTGCGAGCACCATCTACTGCCGTTCTTCGGTGCGGCCCACGTCGCTTACGTGCCGCGTGGGCGGGTGGTAGGGCTCAGCAAGATCCCGCGCCTTGTCGATCTCTTTGCGCACCGCCTGCAGCTGCAGGAGCGTATGACGCGCCAGGTCGCGGAGGCTCTGGTGGAGGTGACCGCACCCGAGGGGGTTGCCGTCGTGGTAGAGGCGCGCCACATGTGCATGGAGATGCGGGGTGTGGAGAAGGGAGGGGAGACGGTCACCTCGTGCATGCTCGGCTGCTTTCGCACTGACGCCCGCTCGCGGGCAGAGTTCCTGCAGCTGATTCACCAACCGCGCTAGCCGGCGTTGGTCAATCCTTCGGTTGGCCGCGCCGCGTGGCCGCCAGAGCGGCGAGCAGGCGCGGGGCCAGCGCCCTCGCCGCCGCTGTGCCGGCGGCGCCCGCCGCCGCCACGACGAGCCGCTCCCAGCGCGGTTGGGGCTGCTCCGTGCCGATCTGCCTGTCGCCGACAGACAGCCGAACCGAAGGCACCCGCTTGCGCAGGCGCCGCGCTGAGCGGCGGGCTCGGCCAAGGTCGAAGCCTGGTGGCACGACCCGACGCAGACGCTCGCCGGCGGTCGCAGGCCGGCTCAGCCGGTAGATCACGAGCCCGCCGAGTAGCAGCACGCCGACCGCAGCTCCGGCGGCAACCACCATCACGGCTCGGCGTATCTGCCGCTGCCCGCGCTCTCTGAGTTCGTCGATCTTGGGCTCCATGGAGCCGCGTAACTCTACGATCTGTCGTCCGATTTGATCTGACGAAGGGCCCAATTCCTCGTCTCCTCCAGGCTGCTCAGCGTCCGCCGCAGTGGCTGGAGTCGAAGCCGCAGCCTGCCCACCAGCGCGAGCAATGCGCCCACGAAAGCGTAACTACCCAACCAGATGAGCGCGCCTGCAAGGTGGTTTGACCACAGCAGGACCAGGAACGCCGGCAACGCCACCAGAACCGCCAGCATGAACAGCAGGGCACCGAACGCAAGCAGCCCTATCGCGACCCCATTCCGGAGCAGCAGCTCCCGGATCTCCTGCTTTGCCAGCTCGATGTTGAGCCGGACCAGCTCCTGCGCGTCCTGAATGACGTCCCTGGCCAGGTGTGCCGAGGACGCAGATGGACGCTCAGGCCTGTTCACTGTCAAGAAAGCATACGGTTGGACCACAAGAACCGCACACGAGGAACCACAGTCCCCGCATAAAGGTCTCTTTATGTGTTACCGTTCCGATAAAGAAAAGAGTATGTATTCCGAGTTTGAACGCCGGCAGCTCCCTGCACACTTCAGGGCTCTGGCCAGCCCGACCCGACTCCGCATGCTCGAGCGACTGACTGAGGGCGAGCTGAGCGTAAAGGAGCTGGCCGCCGCACTACGCATGAGCCAGCCCCGCGTCAGCTGGCACCTGGCTCTGCTGCGACGTGGCGGCGTCATCCGGACTCGGAAGCAGGGTCGCCAGGTCCACTGCTCGGTTGACATGGAGGGCATCCGTCGCCACCAGCTGGCGTTGTGGGAGCTCCTCAACGAAAAACGAACGATCGGAGTGAGGGTATGAAGAACGGCGAGAACGGTCACGGTAGCGTCAGGGTCGCCATCGTCGGGGTGGGCAACTGTGCCTCCTCCTTCGTCCAGGGGGTGCAGTACTACCGGGAGGCGCCCCCGGACGAGTTCGTGCCCGGCTTGATGCACGTCAACCTGGGCGGCTACCACGTGCGGGACATCGAGTTCGTGGCCGCATTCGACGTCGACAGGGAGAAGGTGGGCAAGGACCTCTCGGAGGCCATCTGGGCCGGGCCCAACAACACCGTCAAGTTCTGTGAGGTGCCGCACCTGGGCGTGCGCGTCGAGCGCGGCATGACCCACGACGGCATCGGCAAGTACCTGAGCGACGTCGTGACGAAGGCGCCAGGCGAGACGAGCGACGTCGCCGGCATCCTCAAGGAGACCGGGGCAGACGTCGTGGTCAACTACCTTCCGGTCGGTTCGGAAGAGGCGACCAAGTGGTACGTCGAGCAGGCCCTGACCGCCGGCTGCGCCTTCGTCAACTGCATCCCCGTCTTCATCGCCCGCGAGCACTACTGGCAGGGCCGTTTCGAGCAGAGGGGCCTCCCGATCATCGGCGACGACATCAAATCGCAGGTTGGCGCCACCATCGTCCACCGGACGCTGGCCAGGCTCTTTCGCGAGCGCGGCGTCAAGCTGGAGCGCACGTATCAGCTCAACTTCGGCGGCAACACCGACTTCCTGAACATGCTCGAGCGAGAGCGCTTGATGTCAAAGAAGATCTCCAAGACCCGATCGGTGACCTCGCAGCTGGACTACGAGGTCGGCGCGGACAACGTGCACATCGGCCCCTCCGACTACGTGCCCTGGCTGCGCGACCGCAAGTGGGCGCAGATCCGGCTTGAGGGCCGCAGCTTTGGCGACGTGCCGCTCAACGTCGAGCTGAAGCTGGAGGTTCACGACTCCCCAAATTCGGCCGGCATCGTGATAGACGCCGTCCGCTGCTGCAAGCTCGCGCTGGAGCATGGCCTCTCGGGCACGCTCGAGGGGCCGAGCGCATACTTCATGAAGTCGCCACCTCAGCAGTACACTGACAACGACGCCCGCCGGCTGACTGAAGAGTTCATTGCGAACTATCAACCGAGCGTCAAGGGGGAGTCTCACCCTCGACACAGCGGCGCTTCCGCGCTCAGAGAGGCTGAACACCCCGCTGCAACCGCTCAAGACTAGCTACCACGCGATGGCGCGCCTCACGCGGGCGGTCCCGCCTAGCGTGCGCTATCCACTGGCGGCGTTCGGCGGCACGCTGTGGTGGGCGGCCGACTCGGGTCGACGCAAGAACGCGTGCGCCAACTACGGCGCGGTCCTCGGCCTCCCAGAGGACCATCCTGAAGTCCGGCGGGTGGCCAAGAGAGCTTTCGAGAACTACACCCGGATGCTCGCAGACTTCCTGCTGATGGGCAGTCTGCAGCCGGACGAGGTGCGGGCCATGACCCGCCTCGAAGGCCGGGAGCACGCTGACGCCGCGCTCTCCCACGGCCGGGGCGCGATCCTCGCTTTGCCGCACATGGGATCCTGGGACTTCGCCGGCTCGCTCGCCGGAATCTGGGGATACCACATCGCCGCGGTCACGGAGACGTTCCCGGGCTCACTCAACGAGGCGGTCGTGGAGACGCGATCGGCTCACGGGCTGAAGGTCATCCCACTCAACCGCGCGGCGGTGCGGACGATCAACCAGGTGCTCGATGAGAACGGCCTCGTCGCGCTGCCCTGCGACCTCCCGCGTGGGCCTGGGGCCGAGGTGCGATTTTTCGGCCGGCGAGCGATAGTGCCGTCGGGGCCTGCCGCCATCGCATGCAGACGGGGCACGCCGATCGTGCCGCTCTACAGCCGTCGCGAGGGCCGGCTGAACTACCGCGTTCACGTCGACCCGCCCATTCAGCCACCCTCCTCCGATCGCTGCCGCGGCAAGGGGGCGGCAGCCGAGCTGATGCAGCAGGTGATCGACCGGTTCGAGTCGTTCATACGCGAACACCCCGATCAGTGGTATGCCTTCCGGCACATCCTGAATTGATCCAGTACCGAGGGTTCCTGATCATGCAGTGGCTCGTCCAGCGCCTCCCGCGCCGTCTGGGGTACGCGCTGGCGGTGCTGGTTGCCCGGTTCGCGTTTCTCTTTGCGCGCAAGGCCCGCGCTTCTCTGGAGCAGAACCTCGAGATGGTGATGCCCCAGCTTTCCCCCAGCGAGCTGCGGCGGGTCACCTGGCACAACTTCCGCAATCACTCCAAGGCTTACGCCGACCTCATGCGGCTTCCGGTGGCCCGGGTCGAGGACCTGCGAGCTCTGCTCCATGCGGAAGGAGTCGAGCACCTGGAGGTGGCTCGCGCAAGAGGCCGCGGCGTGCTGGTCATCTCGGCTCACATGGGTTCCTGGGAGGTGGCCGCGGCGATCTGGTCTGCGACCGTGGCTCCCGTGTCCCTCTTTGCAGAGGAGCTGGAACCGGAGGAGCTTTTCGAGTGGTACCGCTGCACACGTGCGCGGCTGGGCATCAGCGTACTTCCGATCACGCGCACGGGCCTGCGCCAGGTGCTGCAGGCCCTGGACAACGAGGAGATGGTGGTTACCGCCATCGACCGCGACGTCCTGGGCACCGGGATTATGATCGACTTCTTCGGCCGGCCCGCCCGGATCCCCGACGGGCCGGCCGCAATCGCGCTACGCAGGGGCACGCCGCTGCTGCCGGTGGCCGTGTACCGGCTGCCCGACGACACCTTCCAGGCCGTCGGCTACCCGCCCATCTTCGCCGAGCCCACCGGTGACCGGCCGCTGGACGTACGGCGCGTCACAGGCCAGCTGGTGCGGCGGCTGGAAGAGATGATCCGCGACCACCCCGAGCAGTGGCATGTCCCGCATCGCATATGGCCCGAGAGATCAGCCTCAAATGACGGTTCGCACTGAACGGTTCACACTGAGAAGATGAAGGTCGGGCTGGTATCGCCATACGACTACAGCCACCCGGGGGGCGTGACCAGCCACATCCGGCACCTGGCCTACTGGCTCGGCCAGCTCGGCCACGAGGTCCGCACCTTCGCTCCCTCCAGCCGGCCGGATGTAGAGCGAGAGATCCGCGACTTCTACCGGATCGGCCGTGTCTTCAGGCTGCCGATGAACGAGTCGGTGGCCCGGGTCACGCTCAGCTTCCACCTCGCACGGCGGGTGAGCGAGATCATCGACCGCGAGCAGTTCGACGTCCTGCACTTCCATGAGCCCTTGATGCCGGCGCTGCCGCTGACGTTGCTCCGGATGGCGCGGGCGCCGCACGTCGGCACCTTCCACTCCTTTGCCAAGTCGAATCTCGGCTACTACTACGGACGGCCGATCCTGAGGCCCTATCTCAAGCACCTGGACGCCACCATCGCGGTCAGCGAGCCGGCGCGTGACTTCGTCCGCCACTACTTTCCCCAGCTCGATCCGCGCATCGTGCCCAACGGCGTGGACACCGAGCGCTTCCGGCCTGGCCACACGCCCATCCATCACCTGAGGGACGACTGCGTCAACGTCCTCTTCATCGGGCGGCTGGAAAAGCGAAAGGGCCTGCGTGACCTGCTCCAGGCCTACAGGTACCTGCACGAGCGCGTGCCCCGCACGCGTCTGATCGTTGCCGGCGACGGCCCTCTGCGCGGCATGGTCGAGTCGTTCGTCTCCAGCCGGCGCCTGCAGAACGTCGTGGTGGCCGGCTACGTGCCGGACGAGGTGCTGCCCCGATTCCACGCCAGCGCCGACATCTTCTGCGCACCCGCGACGGGCCGCGAGAGCTTCGGAATCGTGCTTCTGGAGGCGATGGCGGCCGGCCTGCCGGTGGTCGCAACCGAGATCCCAGGCTACCTGGCGGTGGTGGAGGCGGGAGTTGACAGCCTGACCGTGCGGCCCAAGAGCCCGCTCGAGCTGGGCACCGCACTGACGGTGCTGGCGCGCGACCGGCTCCTTCGCCAGCGCCTCGGAGAGGCCGGACTCGCCAAGGCCCAGCGCTATTCATGGCCGAAGGTCACCGCAAGGATCGTCGAGGTCTACGAGGAGGCGCGGCAGGTGTCAGGGGCTGTCGGTACGCCACCCAAGGAGGTCGAGCTGGGTGTTCACGACCCGGTTCCAAGCATGGGTTAGGCGCAACGCCCAGCGGCTGGCGCTGTTCATGGGCCGTCTGCCGATCACCCCCAATCAGGTCACGGTGGCGGGCAGTCTGTTCACCTTCGGCGCAGCGGTGCTGATCGGCGTCGGCTACCTGCAGTGGGCAGGCCTGGTCCTTGCTGTGAGCGGCACCTTCGACATCCTGGACGGAGCCCTGGCCCGCGCGACCAAGCGCAGCTACCCGTACGGGGCCTTCCTGGACTCCACGTTCGACCGCTACTCCGAGGGTGCGGTGTACATCGGCCTGGCCGTCTACTTCCTGGGCCGGCGCGACTCGTTCATGCGCTGGGCGGTTCTCGCCTGTCTTCTGGCGCTGGCCGGCTCGTTTCTCGTCTCCTACGTACGTGCTCGCGCTCAGTCGCTCGGCTTCAAGTGCGACTCGGGCATCTTCGCTCGGCCCGAAAGGGTGGTGGTGACGGTCGCGGGGTTGGTCATCGGCGGCTCCCTCGGGCCACCCGTGGCTTCCTGGGTGCTGGTTGGTGTTGTGGTGCTGCTGGCGGTGCTCACCAACTTCACGGCGGTTCAGCGGATCCTCGAGGTATGGGGCCAGGCGAGGGCGCAGCGGCGGGCGCGAGAGGCGGCCGCCAAGGCACCAGCCCGAGGAGAGACGAGCCGGCCCTAGGCCAACAGCAGGGGGAGGCAGGCCTCCCTCCGCCACGTCCCACCAAACTTGAGCTGAACCTGAACATGCCGTTCGGCTACTGCGCGCTGGCCGGCCTGGCCTGGCAAGTGGCACCGCCGCGACGCCGGCGGTTGCCCAGGCCAACGTCGCGGCAGATGGTAGAGCCAGGAGACCGCATTTGCCAGGCGATTTGCCCTCGGCCGCCACACCATGCTGAAATCGCGCCCGCGCCTCGCGACGACGCGCGCGCCCAAAGAGCCAACCCCAAGGAACCTCATCTCCGGAGGCTGACACCATGTATCTCCGTATCGATCGTCTTCAGGTCGAGCTTCCGATCGCGGAGAACCCCGACCCAGAAGCGGCCAGGGCCGTGCAGGAACTGCTAGGCGGCCGCTTCGGTGAGATGTCCACCCTGATGAACTACACGATCCAGTCGTTCAACTTTCGGGGCAAAGACAAGCTCAAGCCCTATTACGACCTCGTCGCAAACATTGCCACCGAGGAACTGGGGCATATCGAAGTGGTAGCGGCCACTATCAACGGGCTGCTCACCGGCGCGGTCCCTCGCGGGGAGGCGCCGGACTCGCGGCTCGCCCCGGCAGCCGGCAAGGGCAATCCCGAGCATTTTCTGGCGACCGGCCAGACGGCGATGCTGGCCAATGCGCTCGGGCAGCCATGGAGTGGCGACTACGTCTTCAACAGCGGTGACCTGGTGCTGGACATGCTGCACAACTTCTTCCTCGAGTGCGGGGCGCGCATGGGCAAGCTCCGCGTTTACGAGATGGCGAACAACACGATCGCCAGGGCCCTGACCGGCTACCTCCTGGTCCGCGGGGGCGTCCACCAGGTGGCCTACGCCAGGGCGCTCGAGACGCTCACAGGCGTCGAGGTCGTCAAGATGCTCAACATCCCGAAGATCTCAACCGAGAGCATCCCTGAGGCCAAGAAGTTCAACGACCGTGGGATCCACAGAACGCTCTACCGGTACAGCCCGGACGACTACCGTGACATCGACAAGATCTGGCGCGGCCAGCATCCCGAGGACGGAACAGAGCTGATCGTCCAGGACGGTCCACCAGAGGGAGGAAGGATCAACCCCCTCCCCGAAGAGCCGCAGGTCTTCGCTCCGGGCTACCATCCAGGGGAGCTGATAGAGATCGCGACCCGCATGATGCAGCGGGCCTGAAGGTCGAGTAGGCGCCGGGCAGCCCCGGGTGGCCTCCCAACTTGTTCAAGTGTTCCCGGGTAGCCGCCACGCTGGTCAGGGCAGCTGCCGAACGCCAACCGCCTCATCTGTGATACGCGAAAACTCCCCGAACAGATAAGCAACCACCCAGGTCGCGTACGGGGCCGTTATCAGCACGCCGATCACGATCAGGATCACGCCGCTGACGGCCATCACGGAAAGAGCGATGCCGAGCGCGCCGACCACAACGGTTAGCCCGAGGTTGAACCGCATGCGCCGGATGATGGCGGCGATGTCGAAGCCTGCTCGAAAACCTCCCTCGAGATACTGGCTCCAGAGAGCCGCCTGTCCCGCGAGGATGAGCAGGCCCCACAGGCTGCCGAGCACCGCCAGCGCACCCAGGGCTCCGCTCCTCGTGACGGTCCCTATCGAGTCCCCTCCGCCCGCGGCGATCCCGCTCATCGCTTCCACAAGCAACTCGAGCACGGCGGCGGGTAGGTACCAGATCAAGAGGAGCGTGGTAAGCAGAAAGCCGTCTTTGAGCTTGAGCCCTGGGCGATCCCAAGCCGGGAGTTCACGACTGCCATGGCGGACGCCTCGCGCCACAGCGACGGCGTATCCCGCAAACAGCAAGAACGGCACCAACAACCAGGACAGGAGCAGGCACAGAGCGCCAGTGAGGAGCTTGCTCAACCAACCCCTGGATTGGAAGGCGTAAGCGAACGCCCTACCGACGTCGAATTCCAGCCTGCCTGACACCGCAGGCTCAGGCAGGCTCCTGTAGATCAGCAGCGCTGCTCCCACTGTGATCAGCTTGTCGGGAAGGTCGACCGCGGCCTCGGCGATGTATGCCGCGAGGACGCTCGGTAGGTGGGCGGCGGCCAGGTAGACGTAGATCGCGTCACCCAGTGGGACGCCGCTGCGGCCTTCGTAGAGCAGGACGTTTATGGGCGTGGATGCCACGGAAGCGATGAGGAAACAGACCGGCCACAGGGCGAGCCAGCTCATCCGCTCGCCCGGCGTGGTGAGATACCTGCCAACTCCGGCCGCGAAGCCCACAGCGAACGAGACGACTGAGTAGGGCGCGGCTATCGGGTCCACGGTGTTGGAGCTCACGAGGTTGCTGATGAAGCCGACGCTGCCTCCTACCCAGGGTCCGGCCAGGACTGCGCAGAGGATGGTCCCGATGGTGTCCAGGAACAACGGCAGCTTCAGCTCGACCGCGAGCGCATGGCCGGTGAAGTTGAGCCCGATGCAAGCCGGGACCACGATGATCCCCGCCGAATCCAGCCGGAACTTGAAGACACCGCTCCAACCCCCTAGCGACGTCAGCGCCCGCGCCGCTGGGGCGCGCAGCCAGAGCACGAGAATGGCTCCGAGCGCGAGCACCGCGATGAGCAGAAGGACCTGGCGTTCCGCCTGATGGATGAGATTAAGGATCGGGTGGCCGAAGGCAGCTCCGAGCCCGACGAAGGCGGCTACGTACACAGCCGTCGCCGGCAGAAGTCCAGTGAGGAACGTCAGCCGAGGCATGCCGCTGACCCCGGCCACCTGCGTCGTGTGAACTCGAAGCCCCGGAATCAGGCGAGCCGTAAAGACGGCCCGCCAGCCGTTCTGTTGAAGCAATTCAGACGCTCGTTGTAGAGGCATGCGCGCGCGAAGCGGCGTGGACACCCTCATCAGTCGCTCCCAGCCA
>Ga0126378_10003913_pt1 | contig 11309 bp, 10 predicted proteins | sample PanSoiMetPlot_23_FD_92587 | JGI IMG/M metagenome (GOLD analysis project Ga0126378, IMG submission 92587) | Tropical forest soil microbial communities from Panama - MetaG Plot_23 | ecosystem: Environmental > Terrestrial > Soil > Tropical forest > Bulk soil | place: Panama | collected 2016-02-17
GCCGCCTCTCTGACGTCCGCTCCGAAGTTCGAGAATGCACCCACCGGATTCGTACCGGCCGCAGGCTCGCCGTTGCTCGGGCACGGAGATACGGCGCAGGCACCTGCGTACGACTTTGCGCTCCACCTCCGTCCCAACCCGGTCAGCGTCGGTGCCCTCGAACGCTGAACGGGAGGAGAGTTCGTTTCACGGAGGAACCCGTGTCGCGAGCCGCGTCTCGTCGAGGTCGGCCGTCGCGAGGTGACGGGACGAACGCCACGCCTTGACGAGATGCGGCCGCCTGATATTGCATCGGCGACGACGCCCAGGTCGGTGTCCTCCCCGCGAAGAGCCGATACGACGCCATGCGCTGAGCCCGAACAAACTGGGCCAACCTCAAGTTCGCAACCAATAGATCGCCCGCTTTCCCCTCCCCCCGTGGGAGAACAAGACGCGGACGATCCAGAAGGTCATCGCGCCAATGATGAGAACGATCGGCACATAAAGTGCGTGCGCTCTTCGCAATCCGACAGGAAAGAATCTCGCCTGTCCCTGGAACAAGATGTTTGCCGCGATAAGCAACGGAAGGGTCATGCGCCAAAGATGTCGCGCAATCCGCTGTCGGCCGAGAACCCCGCCGCGCAGAAGCATGCGAAGGTCGCCCGCGCCGGAGAACAGGGCCACTAGAGCAAAGAGAAAGTACCTCCGGGCGGTGTATCCGTCTTTTGTGCCATCCGGGCTATTCGCCGCTTCTACAGCAAACATCAAGAAGCCGGCTCCAAGCGCAAGAGCCACCAGCAGAGCACCAAATTCGAAGACGCCGGCACTTCCATCTCTACGCCGTGCGGTCCTCCATGCCGTGGCCACTAGGTAGAATGTCAAGAACGCAATCAGGCAACTTCCCATCAGGCGTGTCACGAGTCCCATATACATCGCGCTCGCGGTCATGCTCACCATGGCTATGACGAATACAGTTCCCGCCACGCGATGCCGCTGAGAGCCTTTTTGGAGAACCATCGCGGCGGTGCCAGACAGTAACGTCAGCGCCCCGGCCGAAATGTGAAACAACAATACCGGAGAAGACGACATGCTTTACCTTGAACCAGCCGTTATGACGCGCCGCTCGGATCACGTTCCAGCCACGGCTTGAAGCGCAATCGCAAGCCGGTCAACCTACCCCCGCGTTGGCGGCTTTTTCAACGTGCCTATCGAGCCAATGTCGCCCTTCCAATTTGAGGACGCCCAGGGTTCCCCGGCAGCCTCCTCGGAGCGCTGCCGGGTCCGCTACATCGCCGAGAAGTCCGAGCCGCAGTCGTCGATGAGCACTTCGCTTTCCTGGAGGAGCTCGAGGATCTGCATAAGAGGACGATTCGCGGTCGGCGTCGACGTTGGCCTTGTACGTGAAAACACCAGTACTAATGGCACCCACGCGAAGAGGGCCAGCAGGGCAAACAACTCCATTCGGCGGCCTGCCTTTAGCCCTCTCCGAGACGCAAGGAACCAACATTTGACTTTGCGTCTTGTGGCGTCGTATTGATCCACTCTGCCAGCTTGGTCCCATGGCGGGGGAGCGCGCGGGGCGGCAGAGGTCATTTTATGAGACGTCCAATCTTCGTTAGGTGGCTGTGGACGACGGCAGCAGCGCTGTTCATCGTATTGTCTTTACCTGCGGTATCACGAGCACAAGACGGACAAGGACAGGACGGACAGGGACAGGACCAGGGCCAGGGCCACCGGGTGCCACAGTTTGACATGGGCACCGCCGGAGCGGCAGTGGCTCTTCTTGCCGGCGGCTTCACGGTGCTCAAGGCGCGCCGCCGCCGCAGAGCTGGATGACCGACCGCCAGACCCGGATTGGTTGAGCTGACTCAGAGCGCGCCCGCCCACTGGCTACGCAGGGCGTTGATTGGCGCGGTCGCGATTCTGCTCTGCGAGTATCTCCTGCTCAGCTGGTTGGTCGACGCAGACCTGCTGCAACGGCGTCTGGCTTGGCTTTCCGGTTTCGGTTACGTCGCGCCTCTGGCGATCGCGATCGGCACCGCGATCTTCATTTTCGCCAGCACCGGCAAGGCGAACGTCCTGGTTCTGGCAGAACGGGACCGCCCCACTGCGCGACGAGCCTCGCCCTACCTCGCCGTTCACGCCGTTCTCTTCCTCGCGTTTCTGCTGCTCACCCGCGCCCTCTTTGGTGGCCAGCCACTGCTCTTGGGCACCGCGGAAGCGGGGTTCATGAGCTGGGCGTTGCTTGGCCTCGCCGTCATTGCTGCTTTGACGCTCGCAATTCTCCCGCCGCGTCAACTTTTCCCGCTCGTTCGCCAGGCGCGGCTGAGCCTGCTTTTGGGTTCGCTGGTCGGAATCGCCGCCTGGATAGCTGGGCGCGCAGCGGAGGACCTCTGGGAACCCCTCGGCAGGCTGACGCTTTCAGCTGTCGCGCAGTCCCTAAGGTGGTTGTTCAGCGACTCATTCAGCGTCCCGAACCGGATGCTGGTGGGAACGAGCACCTTTCGGGTCATCGTCGCTCCGGTCTGTTCCGGCTTCGAGGGGATTGGGTTGATGATCGTCCTGCTGGGGTGCTGGTTGATCGCCTGTCGCCGGCAGCTGCGGTTCCCGAACGCCTTACTCCTCGTCCCGCTGGGCATCGTGATGGCCTGGGTGGGCAATGTCATTCGGATCGTCGCCCTGATTGCGATTGGAAGCCGCTGGTCGCCGGCGGTGGCGCTGGGCGGCTTTCACTCCAAAGCAGGATGGGTGCTCTTTTGCGGGGCCGCGCTCGGCCTGATGCTCGTCTCGCGTCGCGCCGCCTTTTTCGCTCGAGAGACTCCGCCAGTGGAAACGGCCGGCGACAGCTGGAACCCCACCGCAGCCTATCTGGTGCCCTTCTTGTCCGGCGTCGGGGTGCAGCTCGTTGCCGGTCTCTTCTCCATCCGCGCTGACTTTGCCTACCCGATCCAGCTGCTGGCAGTTCTATCCGCGCTGTGGGCGTATCGCAAAAGCTACGGGCGTTGGCGATTCTCTTTATCGTGGGCAGTCCCGGTCATTGGGGCCGGGGCCTTCGTTTGTCATTTCGCCCTGGAGGGACTGCTCGGCCCGGGGACGGCGTCGGGTTCGACCACCAGCCTTGGCCTCGGCGTGCGCCCCGCGGGAGCGGCTTCGGCGCTCATCCAGCTCGCGCGGACAGTCATCGTCGTGCCGTTGGCGGAGGAGCTCGCTTTCCGCGGGTATCTGTTGCGTCGACTGGTCTCGGCGGATTTCACAGACGTGTCTCCGGCGAAGTTCGGCCTCGCTTCGCTCCTCATCTCATCGCTGGCATTTGGCGCGCTCCAGAGCAACTGGATCGCTGGCGCGGTAGCGGGAATGCTCTACGCCTATGCCCTATACCGGCGAGGCCGGATCGAGGATGCTTTCCTCGCCCATGCGGTCACTAGCCTGCTCGCAGTGGCGTACTCATGGTGGTTTGCGCCGCTTCGCCACGCCTGAGCGGGATGGCCGCAAGTTTCCGGCGAGACAGCCCGCGCGACATGGCGGCGTTGTAACCCGGAGAGCCTCGGCCGCGCTTCCGCGCCGCGCGCCGATCGATTATCGTGCTCCTGGGAGGGTGACTGACGAAGTCGGGGAATCTTGACGAGCGATTTATCACCACTGGAGGCGCCTCGACAGCCAGCCGCCGCCGCTTCGTGGCGGGGTGCGACTTGATGCCGCCGCTAGCATCATCGATGCGCTGGGTTCTTGCGGAGCTGTGGAGAACGTCGGGACGCGTCCGGGGCGATCGCCTCCTCCTCTACGGAGGTCGGTCGGGGCTCCGCATCCTCACCTTCCATGAAACGCGGGGCGATGACATGAAGCGCTTCGAGCGCATCGTGGAGTGGTGCCGCAGCCGCTTCGCGATGGCGACGCCCGCCGACGCGGACGAGATCGCCGCCGGACGTTGGCCGCATGCTTCGGATCGGATCTTGGTGACATTCGACGACGGATGGGAGAGCAACTTCGAGGCCGCAAGATGGCTCGCAGGCATCGGAGTGTCGGCGATATTCTTCGTGGTGCCCTCGCTGATCGGACGCGACGCGGACGAGTACGTCCGCTTTCATGCGCAGAACCACGTGATCCCGAGCTTGCCGCTAGGCTCGCCCGGCGCGCGGGGGCTCAGTCCGGCGCAGTTGCGCGAGATGCGCGCGATGGGCCACCGCATCGGGGCCCACAACTTCGCGCACCGCGATCTGGGGTTCCTGCACGCGTTGCCCGAGCTCCGGTACGAAATCGACAACGCGCTCGAGTGTTTGGGCGAGATCCTCGGCACGCCGTGCCACGATTTCGCCATCGCCTTCGGCATGCCGCACAACCTGTCGGACGAGGCCATCGAACATCTCAAGGGCCTACAGGCGCGCGGGATGCGCGTCTACTCCTGCCACCGCGGCCTCAATGTGCCGGGCAAGACGCCCTCGTTCCTGCTGCGTCACGCCTGCGAGCCCTTCCATCCGATGAACTTCACGCGCATCTGCATCGAGGGCGGAGGTGACCGGCGCCTTGGCTCTGGGGTCCGCCTGATGCTGGGCCGCGTCGGGGCGCTGCCCATCGCCGACAGAGGCCCGCTCGCCGCGCAAGGTGTTCTATCGTGACCGAGGTTCGCGCCGTCGGCGCCGAAGCGTTCGACGAGATCTATCCTCTCTTGCGTGGATTCCCCACGAACCGAATGACGAGGGAGGACTGGCGGCGGATGCTTTTCTCCGCGTCCTGGTCCGACAACCCGCAACGCGGCTATGCCTTGTATGCCGACGGGAAAGCGGTCGGCTTCATTGCCACCATCTTCAGCAAGCGAACGCTCGGGGGGCGCGTCGAGCCGATGTGCAGCTTGTCGAGCTGGATCATGCTGCCGGACTACCGCAGCGGCGTGCTCCAACTTCTCATGCCCATCCTCAAACTCCGCGATCACAGCGTCCTCAATCCGACGCCTTCGCCTGTCGCGTACGGGATCTTTTCCAAACTGGGCTTCGTGCCGTTGGAGAGCGAGCGTCTCATCCTGCCGCCCCTCCCGGGACTCCGGGACACCGCTGGAGCGCTGTCCGGATCGTTCACCGCGTCAAAGAGGGAGCTCGAGCGGGAGTTGACCGGTGAAGAGCGCACGCTTTACGAGGACCACTCGTGGTGCACCGCCGCCCGGCACGTCCTGCTGCGCCGGGGAGAGCGGCAGTGCTACCTCGTCGCCACGCCGATGCACAAGAAGCGGTTGCCCTTCGCCGAGATTCAGTACGCCAGCGACTGGGATCTCTTCTGGGAGCTCCGGCTGCTCGCCCACGCCGCCTTGTTTCCCACGACGCGCGCGGTTGCGCTATTCGTCGACAAGCGCTTTGTAGGCAGGCGAAAGCCGCTGCTCTCGGTCGCCTGGCCCCGCCTCCGCCTGTATCGCCCGGCGCACAAGGGGATCCAGCCACAGATGATCGACGGCCTCTACTCCGAGTTGATGAACCTGAAGTGGTAGCGCGTGATCCATCGAGTTAATCCCTGGCAGATGAGAAAGTCCGAGCGGGCCGATGATAGAGAGAACGCCCTTCCAATTCCTACGCGTGCGAAACGGCCCTTATCACAGCCCTTGTTACGCGTGACCGGCGCGCACCGTTCAGCTATGGTTTCTTGATGAAACACACGTCTGGCCGCCGCTGATTGCTGGCACCCGCCATGTCTTGAGGAGAGCGCGTGGAGCCGATTGAGATCCGATCTTCAGCGGGACGCAAGCAGGCCATCTACTTCGGTGCCAAAGGCCGGCCGCTCTTCGGCTTCTACCACCCGCCCGGAGAGGGCCCATGGCGCGGGGTCGGCGTCGTCCTTTGCCGCCCGATCGGTACCGACCAGACCCGTTCGGATCGCACTTATCGGCATCTCGCCGAACGGCTCGCGGCAGCCGGCTTCGCGTGTCTGCGCTTCGACCTTTTTGGAACGGGCGACTCCGGCGGCGACGAGCTTTCACTGGGTCTGGTGACGGCATGGCTCGACGATGTGGGGGTGGCCATCGACGAGCTGCGGGCGCGCTCGGGCGCCAAGACTATCACGCTCGCCGGGTTGCGGTTGGGAGCAACGTTGGCCCTTGTGCAGGCGGCAGAACGAGGCGACGTGGATTCGTTGGTGCTCTGGAGCCCGTGGGTCACGGGGGCAGCGTTCATCGCCGAGGTCACCAAGCTCCACCAGCTCTTTCTGCGCATGGAGCCACAAATGGCCGAGGCCTTTCCCATGCGCGCCGGCTGCGAAGAGGCACTTGGGCTGCTGCTGCCACGCGCGGTGATCGATGATCTGTCACGGATCGATTTTCTCAAGACCGTACGCCGGCCGGCGCGGCGCACGCTGTTCATTGACGGCGGCAACGTCCAACAGCGCGACGAGATGATGGCGCACCTGCGCGAACTGGGCGCGGCCCCGGAGCTGCGCTCTCATCCAGGCCACAAGTTCCTGATCACCATCTCGCAGCGCTCCCTCGTGCCAGACGAGGTGCTCGATTCGATCGTGGGTTGGCTGAAGGACCTGTACCCATCGACCGTCGCGCAAGAGGCGCTTGCGCCACGACCATCCCTTCCGGCGCCGGCGGACGAGCGCCCGCTTCAACTCGGCGAGAGGTACCCACTCTTCGGCATCTTCACGCCCGCGGATCCGGCACACGCGCGCCCTAATCGCCCAGGCATCCTGGTTCTCAACGCCGGCTCCGTCAACCGCGTCGGGCCGCACCGCCTGAACGTGAAGATGGCACGCCGGTTGGCGCAACTGGGCTTCGACGTGCTGCGCCTCGATCTCTCGGGCCTCGGTGACAGCCCGGTCGCGCCAGGGGCGAGCGAGAACCTCACGTACCCGCCAAGCGGTCTGGACGACATTGCCGAGGCAAGCGGTGTGTTCGGTTCCCGGCGCGCCGTCGTCATCGGTCTGTGCTCGGGGGGAGACTACGCGTTTCAGGTCGGCGCACGCGATCCGAGAGTGGCGGGCGCGGGCATGCTGAACCCGCGAACCTTCTGTGTGCTTGACCTTGCCGCCGTAGATTCCGCCGACAGCGCGCCGCCGACGACACCCGTCGAGGACGTGCCTCGCACCTTGCGCCGCATGGCGGAGCGCGGGGTGGACACGCTCCTCCTCGTGAGCCCCAACGATCCCGGCGTTAGCTACGTCGACCTCCACGCTCCCGATGCGATGCGCGCGCTCGCCGCCGTGCCTGGCTTCCGGCGAATCGATCTCGCCGCCACGGACCACACGTTCACGCCGATCACTGCGCAGGATCGCGTAATCGATCTCGTCAGTAACCACTTGATCGCTCACCACTAAGCCCAGAACTGTCGCGCCGAAGCTACTGCGGATTGGTGACGAGTTGCTCGCGGCGCTTGCCTTTGGGCTCACGCTCGTCGCTGCACTCAATCTGGGAGGTATCGCGAAGGGCTCGTCGCAGGTGTGGGATCGCTCGTTGGGTTGGCGTGCGGGATCGTCGTCTTGGGAGGCGTGGTAGCGCTGTACCGGAGCCGGGGACTCGAGCGTGGACACTCGAGCCGGACGCCTCGGCCCAAAACACCAAGAGCCAGAACCGTCTCAGCCAGTAGAGGATGAGCGCACAGGTCTGCGGCGAGTCAGCCCCGGCGGTGGTGAAGGTGCTAGCTTGCGCCCGCGATGTCGCGCGACACCCGGACGATCCTCTTCACTGTGCTGGCGCTTGTCGGTTTCGCGTCAAACTCCCTGCTCTGCCGAAGCGCGCTCGGCCTTGCTCTGGTCGATCCCGCGAGCTTCACTTCAGTGCGATTGCTCTCGGGCGCAGCCGCTCTTGCCCTCATCGTCGCGTTTCGAGGAACCTTTCGGCCCGCCGGCGGAAGCTGGCTATCGGCACTGGCGCTGTTCGTTTATGCGGCAGCTTTCTCCGCTTCCTATGTTCGCATTGGAGCCAGCGTCGGCGCCCTTGTATTATTCGCGACGGTACAGGCCACGATGCTCGCCTGGGGTCTGGTGCGCGGCGAAAGGCCCCGGCCGATTCAGTGGCTCGGCATCGGACTTGCGCTGGGCGGCTTAGCTTTGTTGAGCCTGCCCGGCGCCCACTCGTCCGACTCTTTGGGCGTACTGCTGATGGTCGCCGCCGGGATAGCCTGGGGTGTCTATTCGCTGCGCGGTCGCGGCGCACAGAACCCGTTGGCAACTACCGCTGCAAATTTCATCCGCACACTTCCGATGATCGCTGCACTGAGCCTTTTAAGCGTCAGCTCGATCCACCTCAGCGCAGCCGGCACTGGCCTCGCGGTCACCTCGGGCGCGCTCGCCTCGGGCGTCGGGTACAGCTTCTGGTACGCGGCCCTTCCGTCCCTGACCGCAACCCGCGCCGCCGCGGTCCAACTGTCTGTGCCGGTTCTCGCGGCCGTCGGCGCGATCCTGCTTCTCGGCGAAACGCTGGCGCCCCGGCTGGTCATCGCAGGACTGGCAATCCTAGTCGGCGTGTGGCTTGCGATTCAGCGGCGCTGAGCGACTACGCAGCGCCGTATTTCTTGAACCACGCCTGCAGCCGCTTCCAGCCATCTTGGGCTGCTTCCTTTTGATAACTGGGCCGGTAGTCGGCGTGAAACGCGTGGCCCGCTTCCGGGTAGACGATGATTTCCGACGGGTTCCCGGCGGCCTTGAGCGCAGCTCGCATCTGCTCGATGGACTCGAGAGGGATGCCCTGATCCTTTCCACCGTAAAGCCCGAGCACCGGGACCTTTAGCACCGGCGCGATGTCAATTGGATATTTCGGGTGCAGCTCGTCCGGCGTTCCCACCAGGCGCCCATACCAGGCCGCAGCGGCCTTCACCTTCGGGTTGTGCGCCGCATAGAGCCAAACAATTCGGCCGCCCCAGCAAAAACCGGTTACCCCGAGCTTGGAAACGTTGCCCATGCCGGACTTCGCAGCCCAATCGACACAGGCGTCGAGATCCGACATGACTTGCGCATCCGGCACCTTGGCGACGATCTTCGAGATCTCCTTCATGTCGCTGAGCTTCGAGACGTCGCCCTGCCTTGCGTAAAGCTCCGGGGCGATGGCGAGATATCCCAACTTGGCGAAACGGCGGCAAACGTCCTTGATGTGCTCATGCACGCCGAAGATCTCTTGGACGACCAGCACCACCGGAAACGACTTTCCGGCCTTTGGCATCGCGCGATAGCCAGGCATCTCGCCGCCTGCAGCGGGGATTTTAATCTCGCCCGCGGTGAGACCGTTGGAGTCGGTGGTAATGGTCTGCGCTGAAACCGGCTGAACAGCGAGCGCGAAGCCAGCCGCTAAGCTGCTGACGACGAATTCCCTTCTCGACAAATCACTCGCGGAGATCCAACTCCGAAGATTCTCTTCCATCTATGGTCCTCCTTCGCGTCGTCGGCAAAGGGCTTAGCCGTCCGCCGCTCCCCTTTCAACTTTCAACTTTCGACTTCCGGCGCGACGGTTCGCCGCGGCTCAGCTGCGCGCCAAGCGCGGCGCCAGGTATAGCAGCGATCGATCGTACCGATAGTTGATTCCCATGTGTCCGTCCTCGAATTCCTCGTGGACCACGTCGATCTTCGCCGCGCGCAGCTCCTCGACCAGCATCCGCGCGCCCCAGCGCAAGTGGAACTCGTCGCGAATTCCGCAGTCGATGAAGAGGCTGCCCATCTTGCCAATCGCGGGCATGCTCCTGGGCACGAATCGGACCGGATCATTGACCAGCCAGCGGCCCCAGACATCTGGGCGGATCCGAGCGGTCTCCAGATCGAAAGGTAGCTCCAGACCCATCGGTTCGCCCTTCTTGGGAGAATAGGCCGCGGACATCGCGATCATGTTGAGCACGGGAAAGTCCTCCGAACGCGCGCGCGTTTCGCGAGCCCGGCGGACGAATTCTCGAAACCACACTTCGTGACCACCCGCCTTGAGGAGTGCGCCGGCGGCTTTGGGGAACTCCGGCAGATAGCAGTATTCAAAGTAGGCGTCGCTCGAGTGCGCAGCCGCGTGCGCGAAGACATCGGGATGGCGGCTGGCCATGATCAGCGCGCCGTAGCCGCCCGAGCTCTTCCCCACCACCGCGCGCGCAGCCGGCTTGGCCACCGTGCGCAACCGTTGATCCACGTGCGAGACGACGTCCCTCGACAGATACTCGCGGTAGCGGCCGAGTGCATCGCTGTTGATCCACTGACTTCCCCCCAATGCAGTCCACCCGTCGACGAACGCAGCAATGACTGCAGGGATGGATCCGCCCGCGATGAGATCGTCCAGTCGCTCGATCACGTTGGGCGCAAAGGCTGAAGTGTTCAGCCAGGACAGGCCGCTGCCCGAGAAACCGTGAAGGAAGTACACCGCTGGAAATCGCTCGGTGCTGGCAGCGTAGCCCGGCGGCAAATAAACGGGCATGCGGCGATTGGCCGGATCCCCGAGGGGATTTCCCTCCAGCGCCGGCGAATGCACCTCGTGAATTTCCAGCGTTCCCTTCATCACGTCCTGATTCGCGGTCTGGCTTGAAGCGCGCTCACTCGCGGTGGCTCGAATGCTTGCCGAGGCGCTTCATCACTTGCCTGAGATCCGCCCACGCGTTCTTCTTTTCCGCCGGGCTGCGCAACAGATATGCGGGGTGGAAGGTCGGCATCACCGGGACCCCACTGTACTCGCGCCAGTTTCCGCGCAGGCGAGTGATCGGCGTCCCATCGCCGAGAAGCGACTGAGCTGCGCACTTTCCAAGCGTCACGATGACTTTGGGGCGGATCGAGGCGAGCTGGGCGCGAAGAAAGGGAGAGCAGGCTTCGATCTCGTCCGGCTCGGGGTTTCGATTATTCGGGGGCCGGCACTTGACGACGTTGCAGATGTAGACCTCGTCGCGACTGAAGCCCATGGCTTCGATCATCTTGGTCAGAAGCTGACCGGCTTTGCCGACGAACGGAATGCCTTGCTCGTCCTCATCCGCTCCCGGTCCTTCGCCGACGAAAACGAGCTCCGCCTTCGGGCTGCCCACTCCGAACACGATGTGGGTGCGTCCACTGCACAGCTTGCAGCGCGTACAATCGCCGAGGTCATTGCGGACCTCCTCCAGAGATCGGCGCTCTTCCGGTAGAGCCTGCGAAACCCTCGAGCGCTCCACTTCGGCCTGCGGCTCAGGGATGCCCGTTAAGGGAAGCGCCGGTTGGAGCGGGTCCGATTTCGCGGCCGCCCCGGCGCATGCCGCCGAGCGCATCTCCACCTGTTGGGTTCGGTCGAGGGGAGCCGCCGGTTGGCTTCGACCCAGGGCAGCCGCCCGGCGGCCTCGATCCAGCGCAGGCGCCGTTTCGGTTCGATCTAAGTCAACCGCCGCGCCAAGCATCGGAGCGGGCGGAGCTTTGTCCTTGGGCTTCAA
>Ga0126378_10003914_pt1 | contig 11307 bp, 12 predicted proteins | sample PanSoiMetPlot_23_FD_92587 | JGI IMG/M metagenome (GOLD analysis project Ga0126378, IMG submission 92587) | Tropical forest soil microbial communities from Panama - MetaG Plot_23 | ecosystem: Environmental > Terrestrial > Soil > Tropical forest > Bulk soil | place: Panama | collected 2016-02-17
GCTAGTCGACTGGAGCTCACCTCGTAAGCGGGCGAGAAGCTCGACGCAGTTACGCGCCTCGCGCAGAGCTCCCGTTGCGGCAACCCAGTCGCGCTCGATTCGAGCGTCGGCGACGATGCGTTCAGCGAGCCGAAGGGACCTCCCCGAGCAAACCCTGTTCGTGATGGGCAGCGCGGAGTAGCCCTCGGAGCATAGCACGGATGCGTCTGCTGAAAAGGCGCATCTGGGTGAATAACGCAACAGCGTTTGTGCGCAATTGCGTGCACACAAGTAAAGCATTATGCTCCACACTTGGCACAACAACCTTACTGGGAGCGATGATGGAATTAACCTGGGTCGATACCTACTATGAAGCCCTCGAATTCTTCTACTGGGAGCCGCAGCATTTTCGAGTCCAAACCCCTGCAACCGCGGAAGCCGAGAAGCTCGCCAAGATAGCTAAGCGTGCAAGCAGGATAACTCAGGTGCGAAGCCATCTTCGAAAGATGGAGGTCACACTTAATCACAACCTGTTGCAGTTCTTTCATCTCGCACCTGACAATCTGCGCACTCGCCTGTTCGCCGAGTTTTTCGGAAGATCGTTTGAATCCGCATTCGAAATGCACGGCCGCAATTTCGACGAGATATTCAACATCGACGCTGTGCAGCCAGATGTGTTGTTTACGTCTGAGACAGACGTTGTCTCCATAGAGATGAAAATCGGTTCGAAATGCACGGTTGAACAGATTCTAAAGTACGCGTTGCTGGGTCTGGCGGTGGAAATCAAGCGAGGCAAGCAACCCCTACGCCACTATTTGATTTTGCTTGGATCGGGGAGCTTGGCGGCACAGTTCCGAGAGAAGTTCGCAACTGTTATTGACCTTAAGGCGAAAGTTGAAGGCATTGACCTTGTTGGGTTCTTGCGCAACAAACCAGCAGATTTCCGACAACTCCAGGAGCGGTTAACCAAAATTGTCCATGCTATCCAAGTCCGGTTCTGCAGCTACAGTCGCCTATCGGACTTGCTTAACAGCAGCGCTCCGCCCCAGGCGGATCAGTCGGATGGTGCGCAAGTGTATCGCAAGCTTATCTCTGGTCTAGTTAAGGAGTTGGAACTGAGGAAGTTGGATGATCGTCATTGCTAAAGAGACACGCCAATTCGACGTGCGGTTGCCGAGCTTGTTCTGGCGCGACATACGGCGAATTCATAACACAGCTGCTCAGTGCATCAGCCCGTCTTTTGTCTAAACCCTATGCCCAGAAACGCTGTGGTAATCCAAGGATTGGCACTGAGGAATCGGATACACATGCGATAGGCTCTTCGTCAGCTCTTCTGGGGTGATACGGAATGCGATCACCGCGAACAGCTACGACCTGCTAGCCTCAGCGAAAGCGCGCAATCTCCTGAGGATCGAATCCTCCCGTCGCTTCGCTCCCGCGCACGGCGATCATGCGATCGAGCTCGCCACCTGGGATCGAGAGATTTTTCAAATCGTGACAGGGAGGCGCGTATACTTCCGTTGCTGAGACTGTCACGTCGGCGTAAAAGGGAGAGAAATGCGGGTCCTGTCGAACATCACTGAACGCGGCTTCGAGGCGAGAGCCATTAGTGGCACCCATACCATCCTAATTGCCCTCAACTGTCCCGATGAGGTTCGAAGAGAGCTCAAAGGTTTCGCCTTCGAACGCGAGGTGCTTGGCGGCAGCAACGGACCAAAATTCCTGCGCTCGCAAAAGGTTTTCAAATCGGTCGTGCCGGATCCCAAGAATGCGCACGACCAAAATGACCCAACTAAGCCGCAGGCGTTCTATACCGACAAATTCCCCGTTCAGAGCTTCCTCTGGGGCGATTACTCGGCATCGCCCGACACGAGCTACCGTTTCCGCATCCAGCCGATGTACGGCAATCCGGGCGCGCTCACCACTGATCCGAAGGACGAGATCAAGGTTGAGGTCACCACAGAAAGGGAATGGGAAGCGGGCGAAACCCATGGCGTTTGGTTCAACCGCGGCGCGATCGCGAGCCAAAAATTCTCCGAAGAGTTCGGAAACAAACCACCGCAGAACATCAATGATCCGAAAGATCCGACGGTCGCATGGTTATCACGTGGGTTGTTAGAGGCCTGTCTCACTTACATCAACGAGACGAAGTCAGGTGACGCCTTGCGTGTCGCCGCTTACGAGTTCACTTACCCACCGATCCTCGATGCACTGAAAGCCCTAATCGACAAAGGCATTGACGTGCAGATCGTCTACCACGACACGACCGATGCCGATGGCACGCCAAATGAAACCGCCATGAAGTCGGCGGGGTTGCCGATCAATGACCAGAAGGTTACTTATCGCCGCTCTAAAACCAAGATCCCGCACAATAAATTCATCGTGCGGCTGACAGGCGGAACGGATCCGGTCGAGGTTTGGACCGGCTCGACTAATTTCACCCCGTCCGGCTTCCTCGGTCAAACCAATGTGGGGCACCGCATCGCAGACGCCGAAGCCGCCAAGCAATATCTTGCATTCTGGGAACTGGTAAAGACCGACCCGGAGCTCAAGGACGCAAGGGCAGCACTTGCGACGCTCACCCCCAATCCCTCCGAGGTAATCGCAGAGAATTCGGTGGCGCGGCTGTTCTCACCCCGCGCGAAGTCCGAGATGCTTGGCTGGTACGGGCGGCGGATGCTCGATTCCGCTAACTCGGTTTGGTTTACCGCTGCCTTCGGAATTAGCAAAGAACTGGTCGAGCCTATCGCGAAGAAGCGCGATCAGATGCGCTTCGTGCTGATGGAAAAACCCGTACCGGACGCCCAGAAGAAGGCACTCACCGCCGACGTCAATCGAGTCATATTGTCGTACGGCGCCCCGCTCGGACAGATCTACCGGATGAAGAACGGTAAACCAACGGCGCGCATGCCTGTCAAAGAGTTTGAGTTAGACAAGTGGTTCTTTAAGGAGGAGCTCTACCGTCCAAAAAACGACGGCTTTGTGTTCTTCGTGCATACGAAGTTTCTGCTGATCGATCCACTGTCAGACGATCCCCTGGTCTGCTCGGGTTCCGCCAATTTCTCATCGGGTTCGTTGCTGCAGAACGACGAGAATATGTTGCTCATCCGTGGCAACACTCGCGTCGCCGACATCTACCTAACCGAGTTTGACCGTATCTTTCGCCATTTCTATTTCCGGAATATCGCTAATGAACTCGCCGCCGCTAAGACTAGTGATGACGCCACGGCGATCTTTCTTGACGAAACCGATGCGTGGTCCGACAGCTATTTCAAGCCGGGAACGTTCAAGAGCAATCGAAGGCTCATGTTCTTCGACAAACCGACGACAACTTGGTTCGCCAATGCCGCGGAAGCTGGCGAGGGGAACGGGAGCCAGCCAGGCAAAAAGAAGTCGACTGTGAAGAAGAAGAGTGCCCCGAAGAAGAAGCCTGGTGCGAAAAAGAAGGCAACAAAGAATAAGGCAACCACGAAGAGGACTCCGGGAAAGAGAACAGCGAGTAAGAAATCTAAAAAGAAGGCGCCGAAGAAGGCAAGCAAGAAGGTCTCCAAGAAGAAGACCTCGAAAACCGCGAAGAAAAGAATTAAGAGACGATAGCGATAGCAATTGCCTCCGAAATCGAGCTGTGTACTGTCAATACCGAAGACTCGATCCTTGCTGAATCCTCGAACGCGAAGTCTCGCCAGAGTTTTGTTGGCCGAAAGGACAGCGATCCTGCTGCCATTCTTACGTTTCGCTTCGGCGATCAGGAGGGCAATGAGTGTTTTTCCGGCTCCGGTTGGGAGCTCAATCGCGACGTCTTCGGCCGCTTCGAAGGTCCCGTATTTATCAAGAATGTGTTTCTGCGCAGGGCGCAGCGTTTTGAACTTCGCCGACTGGAAAGAGGTAAGAAATGCTGAGTAATCGTCGATCAGAGCCATAACTGGATGAGTGAACTCTTCAGAGCGATGAGACCGCTTCAATTCTACAATCGCTTGCGGGCACGACGTACAGGGTCTAACCTTCCAAGCCCGGTCAGCAGAATTGGCATCACCAATTTTCAGATACGCAGGACGTTCGGGTCCCCTCGCCTGAGTGGCAGGATGGGCGATGTCGGACGCTCGCAAGGATTTCGTCCGAGATCTTATTTTGCAATGCAGGAAGCAGTTCGACCCCCCTCCCGGCACCAAACTAAACCTCATAAAATCAGTGTCTAACTAGTATGGGTTCACCCTCACGAGACACCGCAGAACAGTCGAAAACGGCTTCACTGTGCCCAGAATGTGCCCGTCCGATCTCTAGGTGCGGATTTTCTTTTGTCAAGTGATGCAAAACGATACGGTTGGGCGGTGGTTAATTAACAACATGAGCACAGGGTAAGGGTGAGGTGTGCCCGAAATCTGTCTGATCGCCTTTGAACCCACAGAGTTTCACGCCTTACGGTTTGATTAAAGGCAGAGCAAGCCGCACCGCTTCGGTTAATGCCTTTACACCTAATTCTTGATATCGATCACGCCACGAACTTGTATCCAAGGCCGGTAACTGTGAGAATAAATCGCGATTCCTTGGGGTCATCGCCCAGTTTTTGGCGAAGGCTGGCGACGTGGACATCCACTGTCCGAGTAAAAGTTTTGATGTTGTAACCCCACACCTCCTTCAGTATCTCGTTACGTGACAGTGTTGTTCCTCGATGCTCCAGAAAATATCGGAGGAGCTGAAACTCGCGGGCAGATAGCCTTACTCGCTGGCCGCCGCAAGTGACTTCGGTTCCGCGGACGTCCACGCGAAACGGACCCACCGGATAAACATCCTTGTGATTGACAGGCCTAATTGGTGCCCGTCGCAAAATTGCTTCGATCCGCGCCAGAAGCTCTATCACTTCGAAAGGTTTCGTCAGGTAGTCGTCGGCGCCAAGCTTGAGCCCAACGACCTTGTCGACAGTTTGTCCTCGTGCGGTCAGGATGAGAACTGGAGTGATCAATCCTGCCTGGCGCAGATCGCGGCAAACATCCAAGCCATTCTTCTTGGGCAGCATGATGTCGAGAATGATCAGATCGTATGCAGTTTCGGTTGCCCGGCGTAGACCGGTCTCCCCATCTTCCGCACACTCGATCTCGTAACTCTCGCTGCGCAGGCGATCGGTAAGCGTCATCCGCAGGTCCTGTTCATCTTCGATCAATAAGATTCTCTCGTGCATGTTTGGTGCTCACGCAGTATCGGTATGGACCGCGGTCGATTCATGCGCTGCTTCTACCTCAGCGGGGGGAGCGACCGGCAAGTGCAGTATGAACGTGCTTCCTTTCCCGGGCAGGCTGTAAACCGTGAGCTGCCCGTTCATGTCTTCGGCAATGCTCTTCGCCAACGGTAAACCGAGGCCGGTTCCATGGATTTGTGCAGCCTCTACGGAGGCGCAACGATAGAAAGGTTCGAAAATGTGATCGATCTCATCTCGGGCGATGCCGACTCCTCTGTCCTCGACGCTGATCTGGACTTCGGTGCCGTGGCCAACCACTACCAGAGACGCTCGCACCGCGAGCCAGCGCGCCTGGCCTCCGTACTTCACCGCGTTCGTGATCAGGTTTTGCAGGCATTGCGCAAGCGCGACGGCATCTCCTTCGATGGACGGAAGATCGGGTTGGATTTCCTTGTCCACCGTGAAAGCGGCCTCCTCGATCAGGCCGGCAGTCACTTCCAAAGACGATTGGACAACCTGCGCCACTTCGAGCCGTTGCATGTGGTAGTGGTGGCGGTGTTGCCGCGTCGCAGCGAACTGCAGCACCTGTTCGACGAGCTGAATCAAGTAACGTGCTTGCCCCTTGATTACCGCGCCATACCGTCTCATTTGTTGGTTGCTACTCACGACTCCGTCTTCAATGTTCTCCGCCGCCGACAAAATCACCGTGAGTGGGGTCCGCAACTCATGCGAAACCGCAGCCACAAAATCCATCTGAAGCTTAGCCAGACGCCGTGCGCGCTGGCTTGTGATGACAACGATTCCCATCGTGGCGGCCAACACAAGCAAAACTCCGAAGCTCATGGCCAGGTTACGACGGCGAATTGCCGCCACAGAGTCTTCGAGCGACCCATTCTTCTTTTGAACCACTAATTTCCAGTCACTACTGTCGCCGCTTAAATGCAGCGCTCCGAACCGCACTGGCCCAACTGCCATATGAAGCTGGCGACTGTTAGTTTCAACTGGATCTGCAGGCCCCGGTACATCTGGAGGCTTTGGAACAATAAGAACATGCATAGCCGGGCCTGGCGCAGGCATGGGTAGACCGGGAGGATTCAGCGTTGCGAAAATTTCAGAACCCACGCCAGCCGCAGTCATCGGTGGATCGAACAGGTTCATCGTTGCATCCGCTTTTGCTGAGGGAGCGGAGTCAAAGCCTGCATCCGAGGTGTAGATCGTCTGCCGATGCTCGCCTCCCACAATGGCTGAACGGTACCCGTCGGCTCCACCAAAATAGCGCCCGGCAAGCTCAGGAAAAATCTCGTCACGGAGGACCTTCCTGTTGAGTTCGACCACGACCAGGCTAACTTCCATGCCGACCCTCGTGCCCTTGCCGCGAGGTTCGAACAGCGGAGCGACGAGGGCCGGGATGTCTTGGTCGATACCCCAGGGAACCAGTTCAGGAAGGCGAGGACCCGTCCTTTCCGTGAGAAAGGGGCGACCGGGATACGCCGAGGCCTTCACATCAGGTGCTTGAGCCGTAACTGCCACGTGGGCGGAAAGCCCCGCAGAGATTGGTCGCAGTTTGTCGCGCAGTGATTCGAAGCCCGCTGGCCACTCCGCAACTTTGAACTCGCCCGTTTCGTTGTCAAGTCGAAGGGACTCTGCATGCTGGGTGTTGACATTTTTCAAAATGTAGAGATTAGCAACAAGACCGGAGTGAGCCGCCGTCCTGCTCCACTGTTTGAACCGCTGCGCGTACTGCGGCCAACGTTCCTCTGGCGCATTTAGGGGACCCAATTGAAGTGCAAGACACGGGTCAGAAAGCTCGCGGTACAGGTCTTGACGAAAACCCATGAGCGAGGCCTGCAGATTCGCCTTCATGCGGACCCTGGCGACCTCACTCACCTGGGAACTCCAGCGGTATTGAACTACGGCCAACACCAGCAGCACAGCCGCAAGCGCGATCACCATCGCGGCAGAGGAAACGCATTCTTTAGGTGGTAACTTCAAAGCGTACGATCCCGGTGTGCAGCTTTCCAAAAACCTGTTGGGCTGAGTGCGGTGGCAAGTGAATGAAAACTCCCCAAAATCATCTCCTATTTTGACTGATTGTTATTCATTTCGGGAGCAGCTATCACCTCCTGCAACGGTGATGTATCCGCTTGCAAGCTCTCATCAGTTTGGCAGAATGCGAAGCCATTGCGTGTAAAGAGGTTGTAAAAGCATGCTATCAATGCACGAACCGGAGTTCGCTTGCGAGCAACCGCATTTTACGAGGGTCTAACGTCCAAATTCGACAAAGTCCGGCATTCTGCGAAGGATCTGCTCACCTCTCCGCCCAGCAAGGTGCCTCTGTCTGCCACATCAACGCCGTCGCCCTTTTCGGTGTGCGCTCGAACTCTTCGGACAAACCAAGTTCGGCGATGGAGAACGACCAAAGTCCTCTTATCCCCAGGAGAAGCTGGTAGACGCGCTCTCCAAGCTGTCGTCCAAGTTTGAGGACTTAATGCAAAAGTGGCGCTTCGCTTCTTGTGGGGCCTACTCCCAGCTGTGACATCTCACGAAACACTCAGGTTTCGTAAGCCACTTTGCCGTGTGACCGAGAGTGGAGAATAGGCAAAAGCGTCGGCGACTGATAGCCCGTATCAGTCGCCAAATTATGTGTGATGGACGGTTCTTATAGGCTGCCGGGACCTTCTATGACATGGATGGTACCAAAACCGATGTCCGTAAAGAACGGCCCACGTGCGTTCTCGAGCTGAGTCATTTTGTTCTGCTGATCTGCCGTCAGGATCTGGTAGAAAGCTGTTGCACCATCTCCTCCGGTGATGGTGGCTTCGGCGGGTTCTGCGCCACCACTGATACTGCCGCAAAAAGAAAGAGTGTCAGGGTTGCTATGCTGCTCTTTATCATCGTGGGTTCCCTTTCTCGTCCGTCTTAAGTGTTACTCTTCCAATTCGTAAACTGCTGTAAACTCTAGGTAAAATCCGCGTCAAGTGCTCGCCTACCATTCTGTAAACGACGGTTTCGCAGACGCGATGGTCTGCCTCATGGCATCGAGTTTTCGCTGTTGCTCGGCCGTCAGTATCTTGTAGACCTTCGTCTGCAGGCGAGCATTGGCGGTGATCAGCTGCTCCAGGATTCGCGACTGTTCTGCCGCGAGGTTCCGAACCTGCTTAGCGTCGAATCGTCCCTGGAGCGTGGCGGCTATTAGACCCCGGCGATTCCTGGCGAGTTGTTGGACCAGCGGTTGCACATGGCCGCGCTCTTCGGCGATTTGCGTCTCGATAGCGCCGATCTGCAAGCGGGTTAGCTTCAGATACTCAATCATGTCGTTCGGTATGTCAGTCGAAGGCGGCGGGGAAGCAACCACCACTGCACCGTCCATGACATGCAACTGATTTTCCTGCTCCGCCTCCTTCTCGATCTCACTCTGTAGGATCTGGTGCAGGGTGCTCAGCAATTGGAACTGCATCATCCCCAAGTGGTATCGCTCGCCGCTGAAGTATTCCGCCTGTTCGCGGCTAATCTGTCCTTCGCCAGCGGCCTGGGCGATCTGGGCCAGTTCCGCGCCTGTCCTGTCTGAGACCGCTACCATTTCTTGCTCGTAATTCCTGAGAACGTCTCGCGGCCCGAGTGGCACCTGCGGATCAGTGACGAGGATTGCTGTGATAGCCGACGTGTCGCTCGCCACGGTGGCGATCACGCTGTCGACGGATGCTGATGGCGGACCACCCTCGTCTTGGGCAACGACAGATATCACCAGCACCCCTATGACGTAAGCTCCGAGAACAAACCGATATTTCATGTGACCTTGCTCCTTCTCTTTGTGATTCGTTGCCGACCTGCGTCGGCTCCGACTATGCGAACACTTAGCTGCAACAGCCGGGGTAAACATTCGGCAAGGCGGACGTAAAAACTGAAGGTGTAACGGCGGGCTCGAGTCAGAGTTGTTCTTTACTGAGACTTAACAAACTATTTACTCCGCGCGTCTGCCGCTCGGGTTTGATTCGGAGAGGCCGGGTGCTCACCATGTTAAGTCTGACGATCCACAACCTGGGACAGGTAACTCTTGTACGCTGCGCAGGACGAATCACTGCCGACAGTGGGAACGTTTTGCGTGATGGCGTTATCACTCACGTGCATACTCACACCGCAGTTCTGGACATGGGGGAAGTTAGTGCTGTAGATGCCGCTGGCCTAGGAATGTTTCTCTCGGTCCGAGGGTGGGCCCATGCCACGGGCAGGGAACTCAAGTTACTGAATTTAAGCCCGCGATTGGAAAAATTGCTGGAGCTCACGAAGTTGCGGTCCGTTCTTGACGTTTGCTCGGCTAGTGACATGATGGACCTTCTGTGTCGGCTGAGGTATCAACTCGCAATGCCGACCGACGCGGCAACATCGACCTACGTCGCGGCACCGGCGCTTTCGAATGAATTGCAAAGCAGTCCTGAGGGTCTTGACAAGTCTTCAGACGCACGGCTGCGGCTCTGATTGCGGCTGACGGCGAAGGCGGGGCGGGCCGTGGCGATGGTGCGGCGGTTTCGGATGAAATTCTTTGGGAGGCTCATGGCGGAACGGCCCGATCGCGACTGCGCGGACTTTGCTCGCTTGCTGACGCGCTTCACCGAACCGATGGCCCACGACGCGTCGGGACCGAGTTTTCGCTGCAAGCCCGGGGTCGAAAGGAGAAAAAGGATGATGAGGCTCCAACCGATCGAGAAGCCCAAGCGGCTGATGATGCGGATCGCGTACTTCATGACGCGGCGGCAGTTCGGCAAGGTGATGTCGCCGATGAAGGTGGTGCTGGCCGGGATGGTCGCGGACCTTTGGTTCAGTGCTCTCCTTCGTGCACGGTACGCACCTCAACCGCAGCGATGGACTTCGGGACAATGTGCCGTGGAATCAGCATGGAACAGGACCGGAGAATGAAAATGACAACCGAGTAAGCACCGAAAAACCCAGGTAGCGTCGCGCTTGACCATATTCTAGTGAGCGCTGTCGTTCTTAACTGGGATGTTCTGGCGTGGGTTCGAGAAATGGCCTTGTCAAAATCGAATATCACATCAGGTCGGATGGCTCCCTGGAGTACCTGAGACTGTGGGCTCGTGCACGCGAATATTGGAGTCTCATCTGCGACTGCTCGGTCCATCGCGGGTGGTCGGATGGCCCGCGCTTCTCGAACGGCTATCACTCTCGTAACCTGGGCCGGCTGCTGCAGTCAAACATGTTGAACCAGAACCGGTTCCGGCATGACCGCAGACCTAATAGCAACGGCACACTCGAGATCGGGCCTCCCACGGCGGCGGACACCAGCTGCGCGACGGTGCGGGTTAGCGAGGCTTTTCAGCGCCCGGCGTGCGGCGTGACTGCAGGCGGAAAAAAGAAACTCAGGACGAATCAGGAACAAGCTGGGAAGCTAGGCGCGAGCGCTTATTAACAAGAGCTATCCCGTCAGGATCGTGGAAATCAACATCTGACACAACATGCGAAAAAACTTGGTCTCTGCAATTCGCGACACCGATGCCGCATCAAGGCATGACTGTCTGGAACTGGAGCGAGTGGCTCGCGTCGAAGTCAGTTCGGAAGCCGAAGGTTATCCCGTGGAGGGAGCACTGCCGAACGATAGGCAGCGGGACTACGCCGGACGAACATTCACGGCCTGCGGACCCTTTTGTCCTTGTTCGGCGTCGTACTCTACGTGGTCGCCTTCCTTCAGGGACCTGAAGCCGCTCGATTGAATCGCCGATTGATGCACAAATAGATCTTTGCCGCCGTCGTCCGGGCTAATGAATCCGAAGCCCTTCTGGTCGTTAAACCACTTCACTCTTCCTCGTGCCATAGCTCGCTTTTCTCATCCCCAATTATGATACTCCCGCGGTATCAAGAATACCCAGCGGTCCTTCGGTGTGCTTACAACCGCTCGGGCGCTCTTGACATCATACTTTCGTGCGGCAAGCAATTGCTGCAATGTGTATTTGAATCGTTGTTCCTGATTTCTGTCTCTAACCAGTTGTGAGATCCGATGAAGAATTCAAGCCAACACTCCCAGGAAACAATCGAACGGATGAAGGCCAACTCTGAAGCTGCAAAGAGACGTCTCGCGCGTTTGAATGACGAATATCGTACCCGCCAGCATGCTCTGAAGCCTTCCCGGTCGAAGGCCGCCCCAA
>Ga0126378_10003917_pt1 | contig 11306 bp, 10 predicted proteins | sample PanSoiMetPlot_23_FD_92587 | JGI IMG/M metagenome (GOLD analysis project Ga0126378, IMG submission 92587) | Tropical forest soil microbial communities from Panama - MetaG Plot_23 | ecosystem: Environmental > Terrestrial > Soil > Tropical forest > Bulk soil | place: Panama | collected 2016-02-17
AATGACTGAATGTACCGATCGCATCGTCGGCAAGATTCTTGCCGGATGGCGTTATGACATTTCGGGAATTGCACCGGAGATGCGTGGCGATTACGAAGCGCACCTGGCGCAATGCGCCTACTGTCACTCCCGGCAGAGGTTACATCGCGGGATCGATATAGGGCTGATGGTGCTGGCCTCCGCGTCGATGCTCATGTTCCTGCTGGCCTACGGTGTGATACGCCATTATCGGCCGAATCATGCGTTCTGGATGGAGATTGCCGCCGCGGGCGGCTTTGTCCTTTCGATGCTGCTGTGGCTTCTGGTGGCGATCGCAACACCTGCTCCGGTTGTGATGAAAGATGCAGCCATCGCGAGTGCGCGCAAAGGACTCGACAAACTTCCGGAAGAAATCCGCGAGAAGATTCCTGAAGACTTGCGCGAGAAGATCTCCGGCCAATAAGCACCGGGCTTCTCTCTTCCAGCTCGGAATATTGGATACCATCACAATTGAATTCTTTTGGAGGATTTTCGTGGCTCCAACACTCGTCACTGCACCAACTCGCATCCAGGCTGCTGCCAACAAACCCAAGCTTATCGATGAATACATCGGGCGTGTGAATTCGAAGACCGGCGAAGTGAGCGTCGCACACATGCGGAGCCCCGGAGGATGGGCTGAGCCAGGACAGACTCCTGAGTTCCGGGAATTCACGATCGTGCTGAAGGGCATGCTGCGCGTAGAGCATAAGAACGGCAGCCTCGAAGTGCGCGCAGGGCAGGCAGTGGTGACTCACCCACGAGAATGGGTACGATATTCCACTCCTGAGCCCGAAGGCGCCGAATACATTGCGGTATGCCTTCCGGCGTTCTCGATAGAGACGGTGCACCGCGATGAGTAACGCTTCGGGCATACGCAAACAGCCGGCCGGGGCTGTGAGATTTGCTGGAATTGTTATCTGGCAGCCGGGATTGTCGGTCTGCTGGAAATCGTTCCACTGTATTTCTGCAAGGCGCTGATTAATCGCATACAGCCGCCGTCGATTACGCATCCCGAGTTTTACTATGGATTTCTGGCGTGACGCTGGCATGGCAAGTGGTGTTCCGGGTGATGGCGTGATCCCTTACGTTTCCGTCCGCTGATGCCGGTGAGTTGGATTGAGAAGACACTGTATCCGGTGGCGGTGTGGCTGCTCTACTCGCAAGGGCAAACGCATGCCCAGATGTTGCCAGGCACGGTGTTAGATATCATTTGGCTGGTGCTATTTGTTATTGCCTGGATCAGGACACGTGAGGTCCAACCAAGGTAAAGGCGAAGTCGGTCGGCATTGATCGCAATTAGAAGTTCCTATTTTGCACACATCCTGAATTGCCACACTTGGACGCTGCCGGGGGCTGGTTGTGGCGGCTCGGGACAGTACTGGCCTCTATACGCTTGAGCAAAAGCTTCGGTTTCGTTGGCCAGCTTGGGCGTCAATGTGAGCGAACCAAGAAACCACACATTCTGAGGCAACGACATGCGCTCGGCATCGGCACCGGACGGGAGAATCCGTAGCTGTAGAAGACTTTTGGAGTTGCGTTCGAGATAGTACTCGAAAGGTGGCCCAGTACCTGGCAGAACTACGACCTCGTCACCCGGTTGAGCACGGGAAAGCAAGTATGCTGAGGCTTCCCGCCAAGTCTCTGTGTATTCCGGCCGTTGGAAATAGTGCCTGATATTGGAACTGGAGTAGAAGACCGTCAACGCGAGAATCGCGAGGCTTGCATAGCGCGACCACCGGGAGATGACGATGACCCCTGAGGCGGCCAGCAGGACGCCGGCGGGAATACAGATTGCCAGGAAGCGCGACACGAATAGCGGACGCCCTATCGAGATCAGCAGTGTGATGAGGATCGGGATGAAAAGCCATATAGCGGTAAACCGATAGGGCCACGCTTCCTCGCGTGTGGACGACACTGCCGCAAACAAGGCGGCAATCCAGAGAGCTATGTAAGTGAGCGATCGTCGCCGTGAGAGCGTTAGCGAATACAGCACATCAGCTACTTGCTGGCTATGGAGAGGCGCTACCCACGAGACATGGCCAGCTTCGCCATGATGCAGAAGAAAAGCAGCGAGCGGCAGCAGGAGGACGATGGTAACAAGAAGAGCTATCAGCAGGCACTTCCACGGCGGTCTGTTCGGATAGAAGACGAGGGCGGCAGTATGACTAGCCACGACCAGAAGTGCGAAGAAGTGGCTGTAAACGGCAGCTGCACAAATCAATGCGTAGCTAGTGCAGTTCACGCGCGATGGACTCTGCAGCAGGCGCAAAAAGTACAGGCTCGCAAGCGTAACCAGTAGTACGACCAGTGAATAGGAGCGAGCATCCCGAGACAGCGCGACATGAAAAGGATGGATGGCCAACAGCATTGCGGCCAGCAGCGGTGTCCATTCGCGGTGGAAGAGCCGGCACGCCAGGAAATAACTCGCTGGCACGGTGGCTACAGCAAATAAAACACCCAGCAGGCGGATTACAAATTCCGAATGGCCGATGTGCATCCATGCACGCAGCAATGCATAGTAGAGCACCATATTGAATTCGGAGTTCCACACTGTCGCGACGAAGCCAGCTGTACTCGTTTGCCCGAGGTGAGCGCTATAACCCTCGTCAAGAGTCAGTCCGTGCGCGGTCAGTCGATAGAGGCGCAGCACAGCCGCAGCAACCGTAATGATCGCCAGGTAGACGTATTGATTCCGTAAACGATGGCCTGTGTTAGAAGTCACTGAGCATCGACTCTCGACTTCAGCGTGTGTAAGACAGGTGCCTTCAGAACTTTGCCGGCGTGATACGGTCAGTTCCTACGTACGGACGGAGCGCTTCGGGAAGCACGACACTTCCATCCGCCTGCTGGTAGTTTTCAACGATGGCCACCCAGGTGCGTCCGATCGCGAGGCCGCTGCCGTTGAGCGTATGCACGAATTCACCCTTCTTGGCGCCTTCTGGACGGTAACGAATGTTGGCACGTCGCGCCTGGAATGCTGTGAAGTTCGAGCAGGACGAGATCTCGCGAAAGACGCCCTGTCCGGGCAGCCACACTTCAATGTCGTAGGTTTTGGCGGAGGAGAAACCCATATCTCCCGTGCAAAGGACAACAGTCCGATAGTGCAGACCGAGTTTCTGCAGCACTTGCTCAGCATCGCGCGTGAGCTTCTCGTGCTCTTCCTGTGACTGTTCGGGCTTGGTGAACTTCACGAGCTCGACCTTCTGGAACTGGTGCTGGCGGATGATGCCGCGAACATCTTTGCCATACGAACCCGCTTCGCTGCGAAAGCAGGGCGTAAAAGCCGTTAGCGAGATGGGCAGACGAGCTGCGTCCAGGGTTTCGTCGCGATAGAGATTGGTGACGGGCACTTCAGCGGTCGGAATCAGGTAGAGATTCTTGTCGCCGTGCGGGACCTTGAAGAGATCTGCCTCGAACTTGGGCAGGTTGCCGGTGCCGTACATGGAGTCTGCGTTGACCATGAATGGTGGCAGAACTTCGGTATAGCCATGCTCGCGGGTGTGCAGGTCGAGCATGAAGTTCATCAGAGCGCGTTCGAGTCGGGCGCCGAGGTCCCAGTACACAGCAAAGCGTGCGCCCGTGATCTTGGCGGCGCGCTCGAGATCGAGGATGCCGAGCGCCTCGCCCAGCTCCCAATGGGGCTTGGGCGTGAAATCAAATTGCGGCGGCGTACCCCATCGACGGACTTCGACATTATTATCTGCCGAATGTCCAACAGGGACGGAGTCGTCCGCCAGATTCGGGATGCCGGTGAGGAGCTCGCGCAGCTGCGCGTCGTAGTCGGCGGCGCGTTTTTCGGCGTCGGCGATCTTGGCCTTAAGTTCCTTCTGCTCCTGCAGATTTGCAGCCGTGTCGAGTTTGTCTTTACGAAGCCGCTGAAACTCCTCCGTCAGCTTGTTGCGCTGCGCCTTCATGGTTTCGGCTTCGGTGATGGCAGTGCGGCGCTGGGCGTCGATGGCGTGGAAGTCTTTCAGAACGTCGGCTGGATCCATGCCGCGCTGGCGGAGTTTTTCTTCGACGAGGGGCAGATTATTGCGTACAAAGGCGAGATCGAGCATAAGAGATTAGGGTAATTGATGGGGCGAGGCCTACCAAGCGGAACGCCTTAGCACCGGCGACAACAACTTCTATTCGCCTCTCGCTTGCCGAGAAGCCCGAATGGGCTAATAATGAGTAGCACATTCTTCCGGGGGGGAAGCAGTCCGGCGATTGGAGCAGTGGGATCAAATCGCTCCACTCATCCAGGGGGTGCAAAATGCGCAGGGTTGACAGGGCAATTTGTCCAATCATGACGATGATGCTGGTGTGGAGCGGAGCCTCGGCACAAACCGGCGGGCGCACCGCAAGCAGACCCGCTTCCGCCCCGACATCGGTTGGCAGTGGCGACCAGCTGCCGCACACGATTTTTGTGCGCGGGAAAGTGGTGACATCCGATGGGTCTGCGCTGCCCAGCCCGGCAACCATCGTGAGTGTGTGTGGCGGCAACACGCGGCGCGAGGCAATCACGCACTCTGACGGCACATTTTCTTTCCTGCTCGGCGACCGAACGTCAAGCGTCATGCAGGACGCCTCCAATACGGACCGGTCGGTCGATGTCTTCTCGGGAACGAATTCGAGCCTGACGAGCAATGCACCCGGTTCAGCACCGTCGCAATTCGACACGCGCACGCTGCGAAATTGCGAGTTGAGTGCAGACCTGCATGGCTACCAGTCGTCGCATCTTGAATTCCCGGGAATGCCGACTGGCACTGTCGACATCGGCGTGCTGGTATTACGCAGCCTGACCGCAAAAGCCGACGCAGTAGTAAGTGTTACTAGTTTGCAAGCGCCGTCTGATGCTCGAAAGCAATTCGAGAAGGGAAAAGCTCAGCTCGACAAAGGAAAGCTGGATGAGGCGGAAGCCAGCTTGCGCAAGGCCGTTGACCAGTATCCGCAGTATGCCGAAGCCTGGTATGCGCTCGCCAAGGTACAAACTTTCAAGAAGGACCCTGCCGGCGCGCATGCCAGCTTTGAGGCAGCTATGAAGGCTGATTCGTCGTACCCTCCACCCTATCTGCACCTTGCGCAAGCTGCGGCGCAGGCGCATCAGTGGCAGGATGCCTTATCGCTCACCGACCGGCTGATTGCATTGGATGCGACGAGATATCCGATGGCGCATTACTACAACGCGGTGGCGAACTACAACCTTAACCACCTGCCGGCGGCGGAAGTAAGTGCCCTTAGAGCAGAAGGCCTGGACACGGCCCATGCGGAACCACGAATCGAAATTCTCCTGGGAATGATCTATACCGCCAAGCAAAACTACTCGGCGGCTGCAGAACACTACAGAACCTACGTGCAATTGGTACCCGATGGGCCTCTTACAGGCCGGGTTAAGACCGACCTGGCCAAGTGTGAAGAAATGGCCAAAGCGAACGGCACCCAGGAGAACGCGTCGAAACCGTGAGGTCGCGTGGCAAGCCATTCACTGCCAGTTGAGTATCACCTTTCCCGAGTTGCCGGAGCGCATTACCTCAAATCCCTGCTCAAAATCGGTGTAGGCGAAGCGGTGCGTGATCACCGGTGATATGTCGAGGCCGGATTCCAGCATGACCGTCATCTTGTACCAGGTTTCATACATCTCCCGGCCGTAGATGCCTTTGAGGGTCAGCATGCTGAAAATCACCCGATGCCAGTCGATCGCCATTTCGGAAGAGGGAATGCCGAGCATGGCGATCTTGGCGCCATGACTCATGTTGGCCAGCATGTCGCGGAAGGCCACAGGTGAGCCTGACATCTCCATGCCGACGTCGAAGCCTTCGTGCATCCCGAGTTTTTTCTGAACGTCGGGCAGCGATGTCTTCCTTGGATCGACAGCCAGCGTCACCCCTACTTTTTCCGCGAGCGCTAGACGATAAGGATTGAGGTCGGTGATGACAATATGCCGGGCGCCCGAGTGCCGCGCTACCGCTGCAGCCATGACCCCGATTGGTCCGGCGCCGGTGATCAGCACGTCTTCGCCCAGCACCGGAAACGATAGGGCCGTATGGACCGCGTTGCCGAATGGATCAAATATCGCTGCGACCTCGCGGTTGATCTTCGGGTCGTGCTTCCAGATGTTGGTCATCGGCAGAACGATGTACTCGGCAAAAGCGCCCGGCCGGTTTACGCCCACGCCCTTCGTATGGGCACACAAGTGGCGACGTCCGGCGAGGCAGTTCCGGCAGCGTCCGCAAACCACGTGCCCCTCGCCGCTGACCAGTTCTCCGCGATGAAAATCGGAGACGTTCGATCCGACTTCGACGATCTCGCCGACAAATTCGTGCCCAATGACGAGCGGGACCTTTATAGTTTTCTGCGCCCAGTCGTCCCAGTCGTAGATGTGTAAGTCCGTACCGCAAATCCCGGCCTTAAGCACGCGAATCTTTACGTCGTTAATACCAATTTCAGGCTCTTTCACATCTTCGAGCCACAGACCTCGACTGTCACGGCTCTTTACAAGTGCTTTCATTCGTTCTCCTTGAATGCGTTCCGGTTGGTCAAGACGTGCTCGCTGTTTGCAAGTAGGAACTACTTCTCAAACTTGGAAGCAAACACAGGTACCCCTAGCGTTTCCCCGGCACAGACTCAAAATCCTTTTGCTTCGCCGCGAGCCTCATGTGCCACTCGGTGGCGGCCCGGATGAAGGCCTGAAAGAGAGCGCGTGAGACGATATCGCCGTCATAGGTGCGCTCAGGATGCCACTGCACGCAGAGCACAAAGTGATCGTTGTCGGTGCCTTCGACAGCTTCTTTCACCTGATCGGTCGGGCTCCAGGCGGCAAGACGAAGACCGTCGCCCAGCACGTCGGCCGCCTGATGATGGCTGGAATTGACCATGATTTCAGGTGCGTGGCCCATGAGTAATGCGCGGGCAGAGTGCAGAATCCCTGCAAGCTTTGACTGCGGATCGATGGCAACCTGGTGTGCCTCGGTGACGGCGCGTCCGGCCTCATGGTTCACTCCGGGTGGCAAGTCCTGATCCAGGGTACCGGTGCGCCAGACGTTGAGCGACTGCATGCCATAACAGATCCCAAAGACCGGCTTGCGCATGTTGTAGGCGTCCTGCAGAAGAAGCTCATCGGCGTTGTCGCGCAACTTATCCGCATCGGCGGTAGAGGGATGCCGCGCGGCACCGTATTTTTCCGGATCGACGTCAGCGGGACTGCCGGGCAAGAGCACGCCATCGCAGGTCTTCACCTTTTGCGCGATTTCAGAGGAGGGGGCGGTTACATCGATGATGACGGGTTCGCCTCCGGCCTCGCGAAGCGCGTGTTCGTACTGCGGCAACGCGCGCATGGCATAGTCGGGCTTGATGGAGTTGGGAATCGGGATGGCGATGCGGGGCTTCATGCAATTTACGTTGGCTCACCGGCGGTTTCTTCGTGCGACAGGGGTCCTTCGCCTCCGCTCCCCCGCGTTGGCGAGGTCGCTTCGCTCAGAATGACATCGGGGGGAGCATTGGTGTCTTGCCGTTCGGCGCGCCTTCGCTCAGGGTGACTCAGCGAAAGAGTTGAGTGCGCATAATACGTGCTGTACATGATTTGCCGAACGCGAGCTGAGAGTTCATCCATTTGGCGCGGAACCATACCGGTGGTCGGGATGGGTTCGCAGATGATCATGTGTACCTTGCCGGGGCGCAGGTGAAAGCTGTTCATCGGCAGCAGCTCGTAGGTTCCGACGATAACCATCGGCACAACCGGCGCCTGGGCCTTGATCGCCACATAAAACGCGCCTCCCATGAACTCTCGCATCTGACCGCTGGCGGACCGCCCGCCCTCGGGGAAAATTGCCAACGGCATTCCTTTGCGCAAAGATTTGCTCGCGTGGTTCAGACTGCGCAGCGACGCGCGTGCGTCCCCCTGGTCGATGGGAATTTGCCCGGAGCGCGTAAGGTGCCATCCCATAAACGGGTAGCTGAAGAGTTCGCGTTTTGCCATGATGCGAAAATGGCCCGGAATACAGGAATAGAGCACAGGGATATCGAGCGCCGAAAGATGGTTGGCGGCATACACAGCCGCTTGCGATGGATCGATGTGCTCGGCACCCTCCACACATATGCACACTCTGGCGGTGGCAAGAATCATGCGCGCCCAGTGCACGGCAAACCAGTGTTGTATGCGACCGTCGCGATCGAAAAACGAAGACAGCAGAGATAAGCTGCCCATGATTCCGGTGTAGAGATAAATCAGCGGAACGAAGATGCAGTACGAGCGCAGGCGGCTGAGCAAACCGCCTCTCGGTTTTGGCGGTTCCCTTTCCACTCGCTCTTTGCTTTGGTGCGTGGTGGCCATGGGCTACGCGGGGATACTCAACTCTTTCATAATATCGCCGACCAGGAAGGTGGAACCCGTCACAACTATGACGTTGTCTTTTGGCGTTTGCTCGAAGGCTCGACGAAGCGCAACCGTGGCGCTGGGCTCGGCATGAATTTCGGCGCCCGTGCGCAACCCCGCCTGCACAAGCTCGTCTGTGCTGGAAGCGCGTGGGTTGTCAACCTGTGTCACGATCACCACCCGCGCGATAGGAAACAGGATGTCGGACATTTCCTGAATGGCCTTGTCGCGCATGGCGGCAAAAATTAGGGTGAATTCCTCTTTGGGGAACGCCTCCGAGAGCGCCGCTCGCAAGGCCCAAGCGCCGGCGGGGTTGTGCGCTACGTCGAGCACAACGGTGCGGTTGTCGGTTGTCGCAGAAGGAGGCAGAACCTGGAAGCGGCCGGGCCAGTGGGTTTCGCCGATGCCCTGCTCGATTTGTTTCGAGGTGACGGTGAAGCCGAAATGTTTCAGCTCCTCCCCGGCGGCGACAGCAAGCGCTATATTGCGGTACTGGTGGCGGCCTACGAGCGGGGAGTCGACGAGGATCTCTGTACCCATTACCGTGAGTGGGTAACGGTTGCGGCCGGCTTCGGTCTGCACTTGTGCTGCGAGCAATTCGGCTGCGCCGGGCGAAACGGGAGGCGTGTACTTCACCGCGCTGATGCCTGTGGCATTTCGCTCGAGGATCGTGTTGCCGATTACGTAATTGGCTTCGGGATGCTGGGGCAGCGTAACCACGATGCCGTTCGAACGGATAATTCCGGCCTTTTCACGTGCGATTTCGCCGATGGTGTCGCCGAGGTACTTCTGGTGGTCGAGCGAGATGTCGGTGATGACGGAGATCAGCGGATGGACGACGTTGGTCGCGTCGAGGCGGCCTCCCATGCCGACTTCGAGGACAGCGATATCGGCGCCAACACTGGCGAAATATTCGAAGGCCATTACGGTGAGCATCTCAAAAAAGCTGGGATGCCACGGCAGCTTGCCTGCGTGCAGAAGCTGCTGCGCCGTGCGTTCGATACACTCGTGGAGGGCGGCGAATTCGACGTCGGAGATGGATTCGCCGTTGACGCGCATGCGCTCATTGATGCGGATGAGATGCGGCGAGCTATAGAGCGCGGTCTTGAATCCGGCGACGCGCAGGATCGATGCGAGCGTTGCGCCGGTCGACCCTTTGCCGTTGGTCCCGGCGATGAGCACGCTTGGGAAGCGGCGCTCGGGATTGCCTATGGCGGCGAGCATCTCGCGCACATAAGCAAGATCGAATTTGTGCGTGGGAGTCGAGGCCAGCTCGTGTCCCAGGGCATAGAGCTGCTCGACGGTGGACTGGTAGGACATCGGCAACTTTTAGATTACATCAGGACCGCTGCGGTTCTGGTGCGGGTTGTCAGCCGTCAGGTATCAGAGAGAACGAGTGAGACTACTTCGCCAATTCTTTCTTTACCGTCTCGCTGGCGAATTTGCCATCCACGCGAGCACCAGCGAATTTGGCCATGACGTTCTTCATCACCGTGCCCATGTCCTTCATTGTGGGAGACCCCATTTCCGCAATGGTGGCTTTTACGGCAGCGACCACATCGGCCTCGCTGACGGCTTTGGGCATGTAGGCTTCGATGATGGCGATCTCTTCGGCCTCTTTTTTCGCGAGCTCAGGACGATTGCCCTTCTCGAAAGCATCGATGGAGTCCTTGCGCTGCTTGATCAACGTGCTGAAGACCTGCAACTCTTCTTTCTCGTCGAGGGGGGAGCGCTTCTCGATCTCCTTGTTTTTGAGCGCTGTCTTCATCATGCGCAGGGTCGAGAGACGTAACTCCTGCTTGTTACGCATGGCGTCGACCATGTCCTTCTGTACTTGCTCGCTCAAACTCATGCCGCAATTATAATGGCTCATCCACAGGCCGGGGCTTTATCATAGATATCCGGCGCATCTTCGAGTCGTAGCCGGAATCTCTACGAGCAAAGTTGGCAGCCATGCTACGTAAGACCAGGCTTTTCACTCCCGGCCCTACTCCTCTTCTTCCTGCAGCGCAACAGGCTATCGCCGCGGCGGACATGCATCACCGCACGGCGGAGTTTCGCGACATATTTACGCGCACGCTGGCCGATCTGAAGACTTTCATCGACACACAAAATGACGTGCTCATCCTTGCGGCTTCGGGTAGCGGCGCGATGGAGGCTTCAGTCTCAAACCTCACGTCGCCAGGCGACAAGGTATTGGTGCTCACCGCCGGCAAATTCGGCGAGCGGTGGCGTGATATCGCTAAGGCGTTCGGATGCGAGGTGGAGGTCGTGAGCGCTCCCTATGGGCAAACGTTCGACCTCAACGAAGTGAAGTCGAAGCTCGACGGCGCGCGCGTGCTCTACATGCAAGCCACCGAGACTTCGACAGGCGCGCGGCACGATGTCAAGGGTGTTGCGTCCCGGCTGGAAGGCACGGACACTCTGCTGGTCGTCGACGCCATCACCGGCCTCGGCACAACGAAGTTCGATGTGGACGGTTGGGGCATCGACATCATCATCGGCGGATCGCAGAAGGCGGTGATGATTCCGCCGGGCCTAGCATTCCTCGCGGTGAGCGAGCGCGCCTGGCATCACATGGAGGAGACGAAGAATCCGCGGTACTACTTCGATCTGCGCAAGGAACGCAAAGCGGCGGCGAAGGGTGAGTCGGCGTTTACTCCCGCAACATCACTGATCGCGGGACTGCTGGCGGCGCTGGATTTCATTCGCAAATTGGGCAAGGGTGACCTCGCTGCGGGGCGCGATGTGCTCATTCACAATGCGGAGACCTCGGCGGAGATGGTGCGCGCTGGCGTTCGAGCGTTGGGACTCGAGCTATTCTCGCCGACCTGTCCGGCAGCCGCCGTGACCGCGGTGTTGCCTCCGGCGGGCGTGGATTCAAGTGCTCTAGTGAAAGGGTTCCGCGAGCGCTTTGCTATGGTGGTGGCCAACG
>Ga0126378_10003918_pt1 | contig 11304 bp, 13 predicted proteins | sample PanSoiMetPlot_23_FD_92587 | JGI IMG/M metagenome (GOLD analysis project Ga0126378, IMG submission 92587) | Tropical forest soil microbial communities from Panama - MetaG Plot_23 | ecosystem: Environmental > Terrestrial > Soil > Tropical forest > Bulk soil | place: Panama | collected 2016-02-17
ACCTGCCCAGCCGCGTAATCGCGGTTCATTCAAATTCCCACAAATAGGCTTTGAGGGTGCCCATCTTTCCGCGGTTTTCGCCGAAACGGTGGGTTCTTACGAGCCACGAGCTCTTCTTCTTATCGCTTGTCCTTGTCGAGGGTCAGCGACACCGAATTAATGCAATAGCGAAGTCCCGTCGGCCCCGGCCCGTCGTCAAAAACGTGCCCCAAATGCGCGTCGCATCGGCTGCACGTCACCTCTGTCCGGATCATGCCGTGCGATGTGTCGTTATGCTCATCGACCGCTTCACCCTCCAGCGGAGCCGTAAAGCTTGGCCAGCCACATCCTGAGTGAAATTTCGTTTCCGAACGAAACAGCGGTTGCCCGCAGCACACGCATTTGTAGGTTCCCGGCGTTTCGGTAGATTCATACTCTCCGGTAAAGGGCGGCTCCGTACCCTTTTGTCGAGTCACATAATACTGATTCGCGGTGAGTTGTTTCTTCCAATCGCTTTCCGACTTACGAACCTTTTCGCTCATTAGAATGCCTTTCATCCCCTTGTCACACTGCTCGTCCGTATCCGATTCGGCGCACTTGACGTTCCCTCGCTCAACCCTAATCATATTCTCATGCCTCCCCGCCCGGGGCGCGCATATGAACGACCAGCCCAAGCCCCGGAACGCCGAAAAGCGGCTTAACCGGCGCGCCAAAATCGCCAAGCCCTTGCGCGTTCGTCCCTCCCAACCTCGCGACGAGCACTTTGAGGACAATCCGACCAGTGTTAATGCCTCTAAGGACGGCATCTACTTCCAGACCCGCCGCGAAAACTACTACAAGGGTATGCGCGTCTTTGTCACCTTTCCCTTCACCTCCCCGCACGATCCCATGAACTGTGAATACGTGGCCGAAGTGGTGCGCATCGAGAACCTCCCCAACAACCGTTTTGGCGTTGCCCTGCATTTGCTCATGACCCTCAATTACAGCTCCTCCCAGAAGCGCTCCTAGCATCGGTTTCTTGCATCCTTCCCACGCGATCTTCCGATTGACGCCAGCACTTCCCTTGCAGTACTTTGGCTGGGTCATGATTTTCCGGGCGCATCGACACCATCATCATCACGGCCACACGCCGCGCCCGTGGAGTCCTGCCTAGTTCCGTTCGATTCTTCAAGCAGGAAATGCCCCGCTGGCGCATATCGCCCAGCGGGATTTTTGTTTTGGGAGGTTGTTGTGGAACTCGCATTCGAAAAGCAGGGTGGTCTGCTCCCCGCGATCCTTCAGGATCACACCAGCAAGGAAATCCTGATGCTCGGCTATCTTAATCCCGTCGCCCTCCAGGAGACCTGGAAGAGCGGCGAAGTTCATTTCTTCAGTCGTTCGCGCAACAAGCTCTGGAAGAAAGGGGAAACCAGCGGTCACGTACTGCGCCTCAAGCAAATGCTGGTGGACTGCGACGCCGATACACTGTTACTCCTTGTCGAACCCGTCGGCCCCGGCGTTTGCCACGAAGGTTACCGCAGCTGCTTCTTCCGTGAACTCAGTGCATCTGGCGACGCCCGCGTCATCGCCGAACAAACTTTCTCCACCGAAAAAGTGTACCGCCGCCCGGAGGCGCAATGAGCTTGCTGAAACTTGGCATTCCCAAAGGAAGCCTCCAGGACGCCACCATCGACCTGCTTTCCCGCGCCGGCTGGAAAATGGCTCTCAGCTCGCGCAGCTACGTCCCCACCGTTGACGACCCTGAACTCAGTTGCCTCCTCGTCCGTGCGCAGGAAATGGCCCGCTACGTCGAATCCGGGGCCCTCGAAGCCGGCATCACCGGCCACGATTGGGTCGTCGAAACGCGCGCCGACGTGCTCGAACTTGCGGAGCTTGTTTACGCCAAGCAGCGCCTGGCCCGCGTGAAGTGGGTCTTGGCGGTTCCAGAGGATTCGCCCATTCGCGAGCCCCGCGACCTGCGAGGTAAAGTCATCGCCACCGAAGTCGTCGGCATCACGCAGGGCTATCTCGCACGCCACGGCGTCCAGGCCCGCGTCGAATTTTCCTGGGGCGCTACCGAAGTGAAAGTCCCACAACTCGCCGACGCCATCGTCGAGGTCACGGAAACCGGCTCTTCCCTGCGCGCCAATCATCTGCGTGTTCTCGATACCGTTCTCGAATCGGCCACCGTCTTCATCATGAACCACAAAGCCGCCGAAGACCCCGCCAAGCGCGAAAAGGCCGAAAACCTGATTCTGATGCTGCAAGGCGCTATCGCCGCCGCCACTCGTGTGGGCTTGATGCTCAACGTCCGCCGCGAACATCTCGAAGGTGTGCTCGCGGCTCTGCCTGCGTTGAAGAACCCCACTATTTCGTCTCTCAGCGATTCCGATTGGGTTGCCGTCAACACGATCATTGAGGAATCCGTGGTCCGCCAGATTCTTCCCCGCTTGAAAGCCGCGAAGGCGCAAGGCATTGTGGAATATCCTTTGAATAAGATCGTGCTCTGATGCGCACCCTGAAACTCACTCCAAAAACCGAAGCCGCGCTGCTAAAAGCCCGGCAAATGCACGACGCGGAAGCCTACAGCGTCGCTTCCCGCATCATTGCCGACGTGCAACGCCGCGGCGATCGCGCGCTTGCCGACTGGTCAAAAAAACTCGACGGGACGAACCCCTCTAAATCGGGATTGTGGATCAGCCGGAGAGAAATGGCCGCCGCAAAGCGCCGTGTGGATGGCAGCTTTCTGCGCGCTGTCGAGCACGCAGCCAGAAATGTTCGCGGCGTCGCGGAGCGCCAGCTTCCCCGCGATTGGCGGCTTCGTGTGGAACCCGGCGTCATGATTCGCCAACTCGTTCGACCCCTCGACTCCATAGGGTGCTATATTCCCGGCGGACGCTTCGCGCTGCTTTCGACGCTGGTGATGACCGCCGTTCCCGCGCAAATAGCCGGCGTGGGGCGCATCGTTGCCGTTTGTCCACGGCCCAACGACGCGCTGCTGGCAACCGCAGACCTGCTCGGCATCACGGAATTTGCGCGCATTGGAGGTGCGCAGTCCATCGCCGCGCTGGCTTATGGAACGTGGCAAATCAAGCCCGTCGAAAAAATCTGCGGCCCGGGCAATCGCTTTGTCACCGCCGCGAAGCAAATCGTCAGCGCCGATTGCGCCATCGATATGCCGGCCGGGCCTACGGAAGCCGTCGTGCTCGCCGCCAGCGGCGACCCGTGCTCGATCGCCGCTGACCTGCTTGCGCAAGCCGAGCACGCGCCCGACGCTGGAAGCCTGCTCGTTACCTGGTCCACGGCTTTTGCGGAAAAAATCCGGCAGCAGGTGCTGGCCCAGTTGCGAACCTTGCCCAAAACAAACCCTGCTCATCTCTCTGTCCGGAAAGCTGGGGCGATCCTCATCGCGCCCTCCGCGGATAGCGCTTGCGAATTCGTCAATCGCTTCGCCCCGGAACATCTCAGCTTGCCTTCGCAAGGCGAAAAACTACTCGGCAAAATTCACTCTTCCGGCACCATCTTCCTCGGCCCGCTGAGCGCGCAGCCCATCGGCGATTACGCCAGCGGCAGCAATCACGTCTTGCCCACCGGTGGCTGGGCGCGCCGCCGTGGCGGACTTTCTGCCGCCGACTTCGTAAAATGCATCTCCGTGCAGGAAATTGCACTGGCCGGTTTCCGTTCGCTCGCGAATGATGTCCGAGCGCTTGCCTCTGCGGAAGGCCTGTTGGCACACGCCCGCGCCGTGACGGTGCGCCGATGAGAGTGCATCTGCCCGTTCGTCAGGCTATTCTCGATCGCCACACCTACGAAGCTCCCGCTGAAGGCCGCTGGGGCAAAATCCGCCTCGACTTCAACGAAAACACCACCGGCTGCAGCAAAGCGGCTCTGGCCGCTCTGCGCCGCCTGAGCAGCCAAGAGCTGGCCATGTACCCCGAATACCAGGAACCGACTAAAGTCTTAGCGCGCTACTTCGGCGTGCGAACCTCGGAAATCCTGCTCACCAACGGCGGCGACGACGCCCTGCGCGTCTTCTTCGACACCTTCGTCGAACCGGGCAGCCACATTTTGATCTGCGAGCCGACTTTTCCCATGTACCGCTACTACGCAGAAATCGCCGGCGCGCGCGTCGAAGCTTTGCGCTACTCCGCCAACATGGAGTTTCCCCTCCCCGCCGTGCTCAAGGCCCTGAAGAAAAAGCCTCGCGTCTTCTTCCTCGCCAACCCCAACAATCCCACCGGCACGCTCGTGGACAAATCCGCCATCCAGAAAATGCTGCGCACCGCCACACACACTGTTGTCGTTCTGGATGAAGCCTACGCCGATTTCTCCGGCCTCACCGTCGTCCCCTGGATTCGCCGCCATGCGAATCTCTTCGTCGCCAAAACTTTTTCCAAAACCGCCGGCCTCGCTGGCCTCCGCCTCGGCGCTGTCATGGCCCAAGCCAGTTCGCTCGGCCTGGTGCGCCGCGCCATGCCTCCTTTCCCCGTGAATACCGCCGCCCTCGTGGCGAGCGTCGCCACAATCCGCGAACGCCGCACCCTCGCGCGCTACATCCGCGAAACCATCCGCCTCCGAGACTGGTTCGCCGCCGAACTCGTAAGGCGCAAGGTCTGCGTCTTCCCTAGCGCCTGCAATTTTCTCCTCGCCGATTTTGGCGCGGCCGGCCCCGTCTTCTTTCGTCGTTGCACACAAAACGGAATCCTCCTTCGCGAACGCAGCAAAGACCTCGGCCCCGGCTTCGCCCGCATCACCATCGGCACTCCGGCTGAGCTAAAAACCCTGCTGCGCATCCTGGATGGAGAGAAATAGACAAAACGATGGCACGAACCGCGCAAATTCAACGCCACACCCGCGAAACACAAATTTCGCTCCGCCTCAAGCTCGACGGCCGCGGCAAATCCGATATCTCGACCGGACTCCCCTTCTTCAATCACATGCTCGACCTCGTCACCCGCCACGGGGGCTTCGATCTGAAACTTAAAGTCACCGGCGACCTCGACGTTGACCAGCACCACACCGTCGAGGACGTCGGCATCGCCTTCGGCGAAGCGGTCACGTCCGCTCTTGGCAACAAGCGCGGCATCAACCGCGCCGGCTACTTCTTGATGCCAATGGACGAGACACTCGCCGTCGTCGCCATCGATATCGGCGGGCGTTCTTTTTGCGTCGTGAATGCCAAATTTTCCCAAGCGCGTGTTGGCGATTTTCAGACCGAACTCATCGAAGATTTTTTTCAGGGTTTCGCGCAATCCGCCCGCGCCAACGTTCACCTGCGCTTGCTATATGGCCGCTCCACGCATCACCAGGTCGAGGCTCTCTTCAAGGCCTTTGCGCGCGCGCTGCGCTTCGCCGTTTCCCGCGACCGCCGCCTCCGCGATGTCCTTCCCAGCACCAAGGAACTTCTGTGAACGTCACCCTCATCGACTACGGTGCCGGCAACGTTCCTTCCGTCGAACGCGCTCTGCGTCGCCTCGGAGCGCAGGTGGAAACCACGAATAACAGCGAAAAAATCGCCAAGGCCCGCTGTCTGGTTTTGCCGGGTGTCGGCCACTGCGCCGCGCTGATTGGCGCGCTCGATGCGCACTCGTTGCGTCACCCTATTCGCCAAGCCATCCAACGCGGCACTCCCTTCCTCGGCATCTGCCTCGGCTTGCAGGCGCTTTACGAATCCAGCGAAGAAGCTCCGGACCTGCCCAGCCTTGGCATCCTTCCCGGCCGCGTCACCCGCCTCCCGGAAACCGTGAAACTCCCCCACATGGGGTGGAATACGCTCACTTCCACTCGCACTAGCCGCCTGCTCGCTTCCATTCCCGCCGGCGCTTACTTTTATTTCGCGCATTCCTTCGCCGCTCCTGCCGCCGGCCAAGAAAGCGCCGCAACTTGCAGCCACGGCCGCGAATTCATCGCCGTCCTCGAAAAAGACAATCTTTTCGCCATGCAGTTTCACCCCGAAAAAAGTGGCGCCGCCGGGGTACAAGTTCTGCAAAATTTTCTGCGAGCCGCCGCATGAGCCTCGCCCACCGCATCATTCCTTGCCTCGACACCGACGGCTCTCGCGTCGTCAAAGGCGTCCATTTCGAAGGGCTTCGCGATGCCGGCGATCTCGTGGAACTCGCCGCGCGTTACAACGCGGAAGGCGCAGACGAACTCGTGGTCCTCGACATCGCCGCCGCGCGCGACAACCGCCCTACTTTTCTTGAAACCATTCGCAGCACCTCTGAACAACTCACCATTCCCCTGTCCGCAGGCGGCGGCATTTGCTCGCTCGAACAGGCACGCGCTGTCGTCCGCGCCGGCGCCGATAAAATCACCGTCAACACCGCCGCCGTCCAGTGCCCGGAACTCCTCAGCAGACTTTCCGCCGAATTCGGCGCGCAAGCCGTCGTGCTGGCTATTGACGCCAAACGCGACGGCGACCACTGGCAAGTGCGCATTCGCGGGGGCCGCGAGGCTACCTCCCTGGACGCCGTGGAATGGGCGCGCCACGGCGTCACCATGGGCGCGGGAGAAATCCTGCTCACCTCGGTCGACCGGGACGGCACGCAATCCGGCTTCGACATCGATTTGACTGCCGCCATCAGCAACGCCGTCACCGTTCCTGTCATCGCCTCCGGCGGCGCCAAACTCCCGCGCCATTTTGTGGAAGTGTTCACCCGCGGCGCAGCCGATGCGGCCCTGGCCGCTTCAATTTTCCACGATCAGATCCAGTCCATTCGCGCACTCAAAGAATTCCTGCGCAACGCGGGCGTCGAGGTGCGCCTGCCATGCTGATTCCCTGTATCGACGTGCAAGGTGGCCAGGCCGTGCAGCTCGTTCACGGCCGCCGGCGCGAACTCGCCGTCTCCGACGTCTTCAGCCTCCTGGAACGTTTCGGGCATCATCCCTGGCTCCACATAATCGATCTGGATGCAGCCATGGGCAAAGGCGACAATCGCAAACTCGTCCGCGAACTTTGCCTCCGAGCAAAATGTGACCACAAAATGAAAGTCCGCGTCGGGGGTGGCATTCGCACCGTCCGGCGTGCCGCGCAACTCATCCAACTCGGGGTCGCGCAAGTGATTATCGGCAGCGCCGTCTTCCGCAGCGGCCAGCCGAACCTTGCCTTCCTGAAGAAACTCCGCGCGCGCGTGAAAAAGAAACAAATAGTCATCGCGCTCGATACCGCCAGAGGAAAAATTGTCGTGCACGGATGGCGCACCCCCCTGCGTGTTTCGCCCCGCGAAGTCATGTCCCGGCTCGCACCGTACTGCGGGGGCTTCCTCTGCACCGATGTAGACCGCGAAGGCACCATGAGCGGTGCAAACCTGCGCTGGTTCCGCGACCTGCGCGCCGCCACCCTGCTTCCCATCATCGCCGCGGGCGGCATCTCTTCCCGCCGCGAAATCCGCGCTCTCGCGAGACTCCGCATGCACGCCGCCGTCGGCATGGCCCTCTACAAAAACCGCCTGCGTTGAATCGCAAACGGTGCGGGGGGGAGGCACGGCTTACATTTAGCAGCAGGTGCCCCACCCTCGGTTTTTTGAGGGTGGGTCTTCATTTTCGCCAAGGAAACTCTTACCTCTCGCTCGCACTTTTCGCCCCGCCGCGCTTGCAGTACGATACTGGCAATGCGATTCGTCTTCCGATTCTTTCTTTTGTCTTGCTTTTCCTACGCGGCAATCCTGGCGCAGGCGCCGAGCGCGCAACTCCCATTTCAAATCAAGCTTATCGGCCCCAATATCTGGGCGGTGATTGACGACGCCAAAGGCGACGCCGGAGCCAATGCCGGCTTCGTCGTCGGCGACGACGGCGTCCTGGTCATCGATTCCTTTGAAAACGAAGCCGCTGCCAAAGCGCTGATCGAGCAGATTCACGCCCTCACGCATCTCCCCATCAAATTCGTCGTCAACACCCACTATCACCTCGATCACGTTGCCGGCAATCGCGTGTTCTCGCAACATGGAGCCGCCATTATTGGCCATCACAGCGTGCGCGCCTGGATTCACACCGAAAACCTGAAATTCTTCGGCGACAAAATCACACCCGAACAAAAGAAATTCGTCGAAAATCTGTTTGCGCCGGAGGTCACTTACGACACCGGCGTCACCCTCTTCCTCGGCTCCCGCCGCATCGAAGTCACCTACATGCTCGGTCACACCGGCGGCGACTCCATCGTTTCTATTGCCGATTCCGGCATCGTCTTCTGCGGCGACCTCTTCTGGCGCAAGACCCTGCCCAACCTCATTGATGCCACCACCTCGCAGTGGATCGCCACGCTCGCGCAATTCACAGAACAGCCCAGGGACTTCATGACCAACTCCGCCCAGCCGCGCGCTGTCATCTTCGTTCCCGGCCACGGCGATGTCGGCAATCGCGACGACTTGCAGGAATTTCAGGATTACCTGGTGTGGCTGCGCGGCGCCGTTCAAAAAGCGCTCAACGCCGGCAAACAGAGCGACGCCCTTGTCTCGGCCGTGCTCAGCGAACTTACCGAAAAATACGGCAGCTGGGACTTCTTCAAGGATTTCTCGCGCTCGGATATTCTCGACATGGGCGCGGAACTCAAGGGCTCCAAACGCACTCCCTCTCGTGAGAAAAAGTGAGGCTCTATGCTGGTTTCTTTTCGCTCCTGCGGCCCGCGCGATCACGCCGCGTTGTTGAAGCTGGTGTTCGCCTACAATCGCTTCGAAAAAACCAGGGCCAATCGCAAGTCCCTCAGCCAGGGCCTAAACGTGCTCCTGCGCAATCCTTCGCAGGGCAAGATGTGGCTGTTGGAAGTTCACAAAAAGCCCGTCGGCTACGCCTTGCTCACCTACAATTTTGAGTTGGAATATGGCGGCGCCGAAGGCGTGCTGCGCGACTTATATGTGGAGAAAAAATACCGCAGTCAAGGGATCGGCTCGCTGGCATTATACGAGATCGAGGATTACTGCCGCGACCGCGGTATGCGCGCCTTCCAGCTCCAGGTAGCGCGCCGCAACAAATCCGCCGAAGTTTTTTACCGCAAGGCCGGCTTCCGCGAGCTTCCCCGCCGCGTGATGATGCTGGAAGTCCGTCCCGAGCACGTCGTCCAGGCGCGCCGCGCTAGCGCAGGTAAGCGTCGGTAATATACTGCTGCACCATGCGCTGTGTGTTGAAAAACGAACCGTTAATCGCAATGGCGTGGCGCATCACATCCAGGTACCGCTCACGGCTGCCGTAATAGAGCGGCAAAATCACGCCCTCCAGCTTCGCGTACAAGCTTTCCGCGTCCAGCGCGTTATCCACCGGCGTTTCGGGGCCCGGATCGCCGCGATGCGCCTCGCCGATCGACCAACCGGTCACGCCCTCGATATTCCCTTCCACCCACCAGCCGTCGAGAATGCTCAAGCTCGGAACGCCGTTCAGCGCCGCCTTCATGCCGCTGGTTCCGGAAGCCTCCATCGGATACTGCGGCGTGTTCAGCCACAAGTCGCAGCCGGAAGTGATCTTTCTACCCAGCTCCAGGTTGTAGTCGTCCAAAAAAACGATGGTCACCGTTTTCTTTAGCGCCTTCTTGGCTTTGAAAATCTTTTTGATGATTTCCTTGCCGCCGCCGTCGCGCGGGTGGGCCTTGCCCGCATAGATAATCTGGAATGCTCCCACGTTCTTGGCGATTTCCCGCAAACGATCGAGGTCGCTCAGGATCAGATCGGCGCGTTTGTATCCTGTGGCGCGCCTCGCAAAGCCGATGGTGAACACCTCGGGATTCAGCTTCAGCCCCGTTTTTTTCCTCACCGTCTCCAGCAGATCGTGTTTCGCCAGCAGGTGCGCCGCCCAAACCTCTTCCGGTGGCAGGCCCAGCGCCCCGCGCAGGCTGTAATTGTCGTCGCGCCACGACGGAATCATGCGGTCAAATAGCTCGCGGAACGCCAGGCACGTCCAGGTAGCCGCATGCACTCCATTGGTGATGGCTTCAATCGGCACGTTCGGAAACATCTTGCGCGAGACTTCGCCGTGCAGCTTGGCCACACCGTTCACGAAATTGCTCAGGCTCAGCGCCAGATAAGTCATGTTTACCGAGGCCCCGCGCCGTGCCGCTTCTTCCAGGTCCGGATAGTTCTGCTCTACTTGCAGAACGCTGCGCACCAAATCCGCCGAAGACGCATCCTTCACGTCAAAAAACCGTGTCTGGTCCGGAAACAGCCGGGTCATGTATTCCACGGGAAATTTGTCGTGCCCCGCGGGCACCGGCGTGTGCGTCGTGAACACGCACTTGCTGCGCACTCTTTCGATATCTTCACTTTTCACCGACTTGCGCCCGGCCCGTCTCGCTTCTTCCCCCAGCAGCTCCATGGTCAGCAGAGCGGCGTGCCCTTCATTCATGTGGTAGCGCATCAACTCGTTGTGGCCGAGCGCGCGCAACATGCGTACCCCGCCGATGCCCAGCAGCACCTCCTGGCACAATCGGTAATAGGGGTCTCCACCATAGAGCTGCCCGGTCAGCTCGCGATCCCGCTGGTCGTTCGAGGGAAGATCCGCGTCCAGAAAATAGACCGGCACCTCATATCCCTGCACACCCTTTACCGTGTAACGCCACGCCCGCAGTTCTACCTTGCGGCCTTCCAGCGTCACCATCACCTGCGGTTCTTCCTTTTTCAGATATTTCTCGACATCCCACTCCACTACCTCTTCGCTTTGCGCTCCTTCTTCCGAAAGCCGCTGCCGGAAGTATCCCTTCCGGTAGAGCAGCGACACCGCGACCATCGGCAGTCGGATATCCGCAGCCGCGCGAATAGTATCCCCCGCAAGTACTCCCAATCCTCCACTGTAGGTGGGAATCTGATTCTCCAGGGCGATTTCCATCGAAAAGTAAGCAACAAATCGTTTTGCTGGGTGACTTACATGCACCATCGTTCCAGGGGCTCCATCCGGCGCACTGCCTTGCGCCGCCGCATTTTCACTATGTTCATTGGTGATACTCATATTGTCCGGGAAGCGCTCCTCTCAGGCAAGGAATCGCCCTCGAAGAGGTTCCAAACCGGTCTCACCGCTGAGTCCTGCATTTGTTCGTTATAATCCTGGGGCTATGAGCATGGTTCTCGATGGCATTCGCATTGTAGAAATCACCGAAGCGCTCGCCGGGCCTTACTGCGGCATGCTCCTTGGGGATCTCGGCGGGGACGTCATCAAGGTGGAACGTAACGCGGGCGGCGACCAGTCCCGCGGCTGGGGTCCTCCGTTTGTCGGCACTGAGTCCGCCTACTATCTGGCCACCAATCGCAATAAACGCTCGATCACTCTCAATTACGACCATCCCCTTGGTTCCGAGATTTTACAGCGATTGCTCGCCACCACGGATGTATTTATTTGCAATCAGCCATCCATGAATTCGTTGCGACGCCG
>Ga0126378_10003919_pt1 | contig 11302 bp, 7 predicted proteins | sample PanSoiMetPlot_23_FD_92587 | JGI IMG/M metagenome (GOLD analysis project Ga0126378, IMG submission 92587) | Tropical forest soil microbial communities from Panama - MetaG Plot_23 | ecosystem: Environmental > Terrestrial > Soil > Tropical forest > Bulk soil | place: Panama | collected 2016-02-17
ATCCTCGTCATCTGGCTCGCGAGCGGCTTCTACCGCGTGCTGCCCGACGAGGTCGGGGTGGTGCTGCGCTTTGGCGCCTATAACCGAACCACTCAGCCCGGTCTCAACTACCATCTGCCGAGCCCGATCGAGAAGGTGTTGACGCCGAGCGTAACCCGCGTCAACCGGACCGAGATCGGGTACCGCGCCGCCGAGGGTCCGACCGCTCGCGGGGTCGGGACCCGCCAGGTGCCGGAGGAGGCGCTGATGCTGACCGGCGACGAGAACATCGTCGACATCAACTTCACGGTCTTCTGGGTAGTCAAGGACGCTCGGGCTTATCTATTCAACATCCGGGCGCCGGACACGACGGTCAAATCCGCCGCCGAGAGCGCGATGCGCGAGGTCGTCGGCGAGACCCCGATCGCCCAGGCGCTGTCGGAAGGACGAGGCAAGATCGAGACCGACACCCAGCGCCTGCTGCAGGGCATCCTCGACGACTATCGCGCCGGCATCGAAGTTACGCAGCTGCAGCTGCTAAGGGTCGATCCGCCGGCGCCGGTTATCGATGCCTTCCGCGACGTGCAGCGCGCGCTCGCCGATCGCGAGAGACTGCGCAACGAGGCAGAGGCCTACCGCAATGACATCATCCCGCGGGCGCGCGGCGATGCCGTGCGGATCAAGCAGGAGGCGGAGGCCTATCGCCAGGAGATCATCGCCCGTGCGCAGGGCGATGCCGATCGCTTTACCTCGGTCTATCGCGCCTTCAAGGCGGCGCAGGATGTCACGCAGCAGCGCCTCTATCTCGAGACGATGGAAGAGATCCTGAAGAACAGCAACAAGGTGATTATCGATAAATCGGCCGAAGGCAGCAGCGGCGTCTTTCCTTATCTGCCGCTACCAGCCCTCGGGACGGGCCACGGAGCGGCCAGTGCGTCGCCCGGGGGGAGCGGCTCTACGGCCGGCGCCCCGGCCACCGGGACACCACAATCGGCGACACCCGCCGTTCCGCCCTTGCGCGGGCGACAATGAGGAGGGGGTGGTTATGAACCGTCGAGCCCTCGCCGTCGTCGCGGTGGCGCTTGTGATCGCGGGCATTTTCGCGATGAGTTCGCTGTTCATCGTCGACCAGACCGAGGAGGCGCTGGTGCTGCAGTTCGGCCAGCCGCGACGAGTCATCCGCCAGCCCGGTCTGGAAGTCAAACGGCCCTTTATCGAGAACGTCATCTACTACGAGAACCGCCTCCTCGATTTCGAGCCGCCGCCCGAGGAGGTCATCGTTTCCGACCAGAAGCGGCTCGTCGTCGACACCTACACGCGCTACCGTATCACCGACCCGCTGCTGTTCTATCAGACGGTGAGCTCGGAGGCCGCCGTGCGCGGGCGGCTCAGCGCGATGGTCAGCGGCAGCCTGCGGCGCGTCCTCGGCAATGTGACCTTGTCCGCGCTGCTGTCGCATCAGCGCTCCGCCATTATGCGCCAGATCCGTGATGAAGTGAGCGCTCAGGGAAAGTCCTTCGGCATCGATGTCATCGACGTCCGGATCCGCCGCGCCGATCTGCCCGAGGAGAACAGCCAGGCAATTTTCGCCCGCATGAAGTCGGAACGCGAGCAACAGGCGGCGCAGTACCGCGGCGAGGGCGCCGAGGCGGCGCAGACCGTGCGCGCCAACGCAGAGCGCGAACGCACCGTGATCCTTGCAGAGGCGCAGCGGGACGCCCAACGGGTGCGCGGCGACGGCGATGCGCAGAGCATCAAAACCTACGCCGACGCGTTCGGGCAGGACAAGGAATTCTTCTCCTTCTACCGCTCGATGCAGGCCTATCGCGACGCGCTGAACGGGCGCACCACGTCATTCGTTCTCACCCCTGACAGTGGCTTCTTCAGGTATTTCGACAACTCGGACGGCGCGGCCGGCAAGGCCGCGCCACCGGGGCCGGCGCCCGGTTCGCGATGAGCCGCATCGGACGTGGCGCCGCGTCGATCGCCTTGCGGACGCCGCCCGGCGGGCAATGAGGGATTTGTGGACGGCGCTCGCTCTCGTCCTGGTGATCGAGGGTGCTCTTTACGCCTTGTTTCCCGAAGGCATGAAGCGGGCCGCGGCCCATGCGCTCTCCATTCCCCCCCAAACCCTGCGGCTGGCCGGGTTGGCTGCGGCCTGCGCAGGAGTTGTCCTAGTCTGGCTGGTGCGGCGATGATCTTGACGGTACTATCGGGTGACTTGCGCTGGGCTCGCTCCTCAACGTCGGGGACGAGGCCTGCGCCGAAACTCAGATGATGCTCGAAAACAATCCTTCCCTGGCTCCTGGGAGTTGACTGCGGTGCACTTCCCACTATCGAACCTTGCTGGCCGCGCGGCCGCGAGCGTAATCACGGCTCTTCTTGTTGTCGCTCCGGTATGCCTTGCTCCGGCGCCCGCCATCGCCCGGCCGGCGCCCGACAGCTTTGCCGATCTCGCGGCGAAGCTGCTGCCCTCGGTCGTCAATATTTCCACCACCCAAACGGTGAAATCGGAACGCGGGCGCGAACGCAGCGGACCCGAAATCCCTCAATTCCCGCCCGGCTCCCCTTTCGAGGAGTTCTTCAAGGATTTTTTCGAACATGGGGTGCCGAAAGGCGGGCGTCCCGAGGCTCAACCGCGTAAGGGCACCTCTCTCGGCTCTGGCTTTATCATCGACCCGTCGGGCTACGTCGTGACGAACAACCATGTCATTGCCGATGCCGACGAGATCACGGTCATTTTGCATGACGACACCAATCTGAAGGCCGAGCTGATAGGCCGCGACACCAAAACGGACATCGCGCTGTTGAAGGTCAAGAGCGACAAGCCATTGACCGCAGCGGTTTGGGGAGACAGCGACGCCTCGCGGGTCGGTGACTGGGTGCTGGCGATCGGCAACCCCTTCGGCCTCGGCGGCAGCGTCACGGCCGGCATCCTCTCGGCACGCCAGCGCGACATCAATTCCGGCCCTTATGACGACTTCCTGCAGACCGACGCCTCGATCAACCGCGGCAATTCCGGCGGGCCGATGTTCAACATGGACGGCCAGGTCATCGGGATCAACACGGCGATCTATTCCCCGTCGGGCGGTTCGATCGGCATCGGCTTTGCGATCCCCTCGGCGCTCGCCAAGGCAGTCGTGGCCGAATTGCAGAATGAGCCCGACCACAACGTCCACCGCGGCTGGCTCGGCGTCCGCATCCAGGCGGTGACCGACGAGATCGCGGAAAGTCTCGGTCTCGACAAGGCCAAGGGCGCGCTGATTGCGAGCGTCAGCGACAACGGGCCCGCCCAGGTGGCCGGGATTCAGGCCGGCGACGTGGTGTTGAGTTTCGATGGCCGGGAAGTCAACGACATGCGGCGGCTGCCGCGGCTGGTTGCCGAGACTCCGGTCGGCAAGACAGTGCCGATGACCCTGTGGCGGAAGCGGACAGAGAATACAGTGCAGGTAAAGGTCGGCAGGCTCGAGGAGGGCGATCAACAGCAGGCCAACGCCCAGGATTCGCCAAAGAAGACCACCAGGAGCGATTCCGGGGTGGTCAAGACCCTCGGCTTGACGCTGTCGGGGATCACGACGGATCTGAAGGAGAAATTCTCGCTCGCCGACGGGTCGAAAGGGGTCGTCGTCGTCGATGTCGCCAAGGACAGCCCGGCGGCCGTCAAAGGGGTGCGCCCTGGGGACCTGATCATGGAAGCCGCGCAGGAAGAAGTGAAGAGCCCGGGCGAAGTCAGCAGCAAGATCGAGGAAGCAAAGAAGTCTGGACGGAAATCGATCTTGCTGCTGGTCGAGCGTCAGGGCGATCTTCGCTTTATTGCGCTACGCCTCGATCAGGGCTGAACCCGGAAGTCCCGAGCGAGGGCGAAAGCGGATTAGTTCGCCGGAGACCGTCCAACGATTTCGTCCCGCCGGTATCCCTGGGCGTAGAGGAGGCCGGTCAGATCGGCGTGATCGAGCCGCCATCGCGCGTTCGCGGCAACGATCGGTTTGGCGTGGAAGGCGATGCCGATACCAGCGGCCGCCAGCATCGGCAGATCATTGGCGCCGTCGCCGATGGCCATCGACTGCTGTAGTGGAATGCGATGTTGTGCAGCCATCGCGAGCAGCGTTTGCCGTTTGGTGTCGCCGGTCACGATCGGCGGAGACACCGTGCCGGCGATGCGTCCGGCCGTTAGGTCAAGCCGGTTGGCAATGACGTGATCGAACCCGAGTTCGGCGGCTACCCCTTCGGCGAAGATCATGAAGCCGGACGAAACGAGCGTCGTAACCGCTCCGGCGCTCCGCATCGTCGCAATCAGCTGCCGGGCCCCCGCTCTGATCCGGATCCGGCGGCCCGTCTCTTCGAGTACTTGGTCCGGCAGGCCCGCGAGCAAACCTACGCGCTCCTCGAGCGCGGCGGCGAAATCGACCTCCCCATTCATTGCGCGGCGGGTAATTTCCGCGACTTCCTGGCGACGCCCGATGAACTCGGCGAGTTCGTCGAGCATCTCATTCTCGATGATCGTCGATTCCATATCGGCGACGAGCAGTCTCTTGCGCCGGTTCGCGGCGGGCTGGGCGAGGACATCGACTTCGGCTCCGCCGATAACCGCGCGCGCGGCGGCTTCGGCGGGCGCCGAGTCGGTTGCGTCGAAAACAAGATCGCAGGCGTCGTCGGCGAGCCAAACTGGCTCGCCCGCATTGCCGACGGTGCCGGCTACCGCGTCGGCCAAGCAAGCAAGGGATTGGCGGCCACGAACGCCAGCGATCAGCGTGAGGACCATCCTCATGGCCTGTCCTCCTACCCCGCTAGTCGGCCCGCCCACAAGCGCGCTCGCGCTGGCCGGGGCAGGATGCCGCCGGTCCTCGTCATCGCCGGACCGACGGCCAGTGGAAAATCGGCGCTCGCGCTCGAACTGGCCGGAGCATTGGGCGGCACGATCATCAACGCCGACAGCTTGCAGAGCTATCACGATCTTCGGGTATTGACGGCGCGGCCCGACGAGACGGTTGAAGCGCGAGCGCCCCACCGGCTGTACGGCTTCCTCGACGCCGCCGAGCGCGGTTCGGTCGCCCGGTGGCGCACACTCGCGCTCGGCGAGATTGCCGCGGCGACAAAGGCTGGCCGCCTGCCGATCCTCGTTGGCGGCACTGGCCTTTACCTGCGTGCGATCAAGGAGGGATTGGCGCCGGTGCCGGAAATTCCGGCGGAAATCAGGCAAGACACGATCGAGCTGCATCGAAGGTTGGGCGGTGTCGCGTTCCGACAGCGGCTCGCGCAGTTCGACCCAGAAGGCGCGCAACGGCTCTTCCCAGGCGACAAGCAGCGGCTCATCCGCGCCTTTGAAGTGGTGCGGGCCACCGGAGCGACCATCGGGACTTGGCAGCGATTGGCAAAATCGCAGCCGTCTTATCATTTCGGAGCAATTCTGCTCGCTCCGCCGCGAGACCGACTTTATGCCGCATGCAATGCGCGGCTCGTTCAAATGATCGAGGCGGGCGCGCTGGCCGAGGCCGAGGCGCTCGCCGCCCGCCGCCTCGACCCCGGTCTTCCGGCTATGAAGGCAGTGGGCCTTCCCGAACTTCTGTCGTACCTGCGGGGCGAGGTCCCGCTTGATGGCGCGATCGCTGCAGCGCAGCGATCGACGCGGCGGTACGCCAAGCGTCAAATGACGTGGTTCCGCCATCAACTCACCGCAGACCTGATACTGGAGACGCAACTTTCGGAAAGTTTGCTGCGCTGCTCACGTTATTTTATTGACCAGTTTTTGTTGACCCGCTCAACCTAGCTGACTACGTTGCGCCCCCGCCCTGGGGCACCAGCTCCACGGCGGCGCGCGAGTTTTTGCGCCGATGTTGCTGCCGATGGAGGTTGTCATGCCGGCCGAGCCGTTGAGCGGAGCGGATATCGTCATCAAGGCCCTGGTCGACCAGGGCGTCGATGTCGTGTTCGGCTATCCCGGCGGCGCGGTCCTGCCGATCTACGACGCGCTGTTCAAGCAGAATTCGCTGCGCCACATTTTGGTGCGCCACGAACAGGGCGCAGTTCACGCAGCCGAGGGTTATGCCCGCTCGACCGGCCGGGTGGGAGTTGTGCTCGTGACGAGCGGCCCCGGCGCGACGAATGCGGTCACCGGACTGACCGATGCGCTGATGGATTCGGTGCCGGTCGTCTGCCTGACCGGTCAGGTCCCCACGCATCTGATCGGGAATGACGCGTTCCAGGAAGCCGATACGACGGGCATCACGCGGCCCTGCACTAAGCACAATTATCTCGTCAAGGACGTCCGCGAGCTGGCCCGCATGCTTCACGAGGCCTTTTATGTCGCGAAGAGCGGCCGCCCGGGGCCAGTTGTCGTCGATCTGCCGAAGGACGTTCTGTTCGCGCCCGGCCCTTATTGCGCGCCCGAGGAGGTGAAGCACAAGAGCTACCGGCCGCAGCTGCGGCCCGACCCCGCGAGGATCGCCCAGGCCGTCGAGATGATCGCGCAAGCCAAACGCCCGCTGTTTTATGGCGGCGGTGGGCTGATCAATTCCGGCCCTGAAGCTTGCGCCCGCTTTGCCGAGCTGGTGCGGCTGACCGATGCGCCATGCACGCTGACCCTGATGGGGCTCGGCGCCTTCCCTGCGGCCGACCCGCATTTTCTCGGCATGGTCGGGATGCACGGCACCTATGAGGCGAACTTGGCCATGCACGGCTGCGACCTATTGGTCGCCGTCGGGGCCCGTTTCGACGACCGGGTGACCGGGCGCCTCAACGCGTTCTCGCCCGGTTCCCGGAAGATCCACATCGACATCGACCCGTCCTCGATCAACAAGAATGTCCGCGTGGATTTGCCGATCATCGGCGATGTCGGCGAGGCCCTGTCAGCGGTCTTGGCGGCCGGCCCCATGGCCCTGCGCCGCGGCGACAGCGCGGCGAGAAGCGAATGGTGGCGTGCGATCGAGAGTTGGCGGGCGCGCGATTGCCTGCGTTACGACCGCAGCCGGCGCGATCTGATCAAGCCGCAATATGCGATCGAGCGGCTTTATGCGCTGACCCGCGATCGGGATGTCTACATCACGACCGAGGTCGGTCAGCACCAGATGTGGGCCGCCCAGTTCTTCAAATTCGACGAGCCGTTCCGGTGGATGACCTCGGGCGGTCTCGGCACGATGGGGTACGGCCTGCCGGCGGCAATGGGCGTGCAGATCGCCCATCCCGATGCGCTGGTCATCGATATCGCCGGCGAAGCCTCCGTATTGATGAACATACAGGAAATGTCGACGATCGCGCAGTACCGGCTGCCGGTCAAAATATTCATCATCAACAACCAGTACATGGGCATGGTCCGGCAGTGGCAGGAACTGCTGCATGGCGGCCGCTATTCGGAGAGTTACACCGCCGCGCTGCCCGATTTCGTCAAGCTCGCGGACGCGTTCGGCGCGGCCGGCCGGCGGATCGAAGACCCGACCGCGCTCGACGACGCGATCGGCGAGATGCTCGACACCGACCGCGCGTTCATTCTCGACGTCGCAGTCGACCCGGCCGAGAATTGCTTCCCGATGATCCCGTCGGGCGCCGCCCACAACGAGATGCTGCTCGGCCCCGAGGACGAAGCGGAAAAGCCGGTCTCGGAAGAAGGCATGGTATTGGTCTAGACCGAGGGCAAATCGTTGACGCGACCTTTCTCAACGTCGCCCCCGCGAAAGCGGGGGCCCAGAGTTTGCCCCTGGCCTAAACAGGGGGGCGGGCGCAATTCGCTTGCGCTGGGTTCCCGCTTCCGCGGGAACGACGAATACCAGAGCCTGCCCTATGCCTGAAATCGAGCGACATACGATCGCCGTGCTCGTCGACAACGAGCCGGGGGTGCTCGCGCGCGTCATCGGGCTCTTTTCCGGGCGCGGCTACAATATCGAGAGCCTGACGGTCGCCGAGGTGGACCGCGCGAACGGCCTGTCGCGCATCACGGTCGTGACCAGCGGCACCCGCATGATCATCGAGCAGATCAAGGCGCAATTGTCGCGCCTCGTCCCGGTGCACAAGGTCCACGACCTGACCGACGAAGGTCCCTTCGTCGAGCGCGAGATGGCGCTGATCAAGGTCGCCGGCAAAGGCGAGTCGCGCATCGAAAGCCTGCGCCTCGCCGACATTTTCCGCGCCCGCGTCGTCGACTCGACAACCGAGAGCTTCGTCTTCGAGATGACCGGGTCGAGCGAAAAGCTCAACGCCTTCATCACCTTGATGGAACCGCTCGGCCTCGTCGAGATTTCGCGCACCGGCGCCGCAGCAATCTCCCGAGGCCCGGCGAGCTTTTAGGGGGGAAGCCCCTCACCCCGGCCCTCTCCCCGCTGGCGGGAGAGGGTGGGACCTGCGCAGCGGTAGGGTGAGGGGCCGCAAGCGACGGAGCGCTGGCCGCCCTTCACAGGAGGAGACTGAGATGCGGGTGTATTACGACCGGGATGCCGATGTGAACCTGGTCAAATCGAAAAAGGTCGCCATCGTCGGCTATGGCAGCCAGGGTCACGCGCACGCCAACAATTTGCGCGACAGCGGGGTTAAGGAGGTTGTCGTCGCGCTGCGGCCCGGCTCGGCGTCGGTCAAGAAGGCCGAGGAAGCCGGGTTGCGCGTCATGACCTCGGCGGAGGCGGCCAAATGGGCCGACATCGTCATGGTGCTGACCCCCGACGAATTGCAGGCCGCACTCTATGCCGGCGAGCTGCGCCCCAATATGCGCGAAGGCACGGCGCTCGCTTTTGCGCACGGCCTCAGCATCCACTTCCGCCTCATCGAGCCGCGCCCCGACATGGACGTGTTCATGATCGCTCCGAAGGGGCCGGGCCACACGGTGCGGTCGGAATACCTGCGCGGCGGCGGTGTCCCGTGCCTCGTCGCGGTCGAGCAGAACCCATCGGGCAACGCGCTGGAAATCGCGCTCTCCTACGTGTCGGCGATCGGCGGCGGCCGTGCCGGCGTCATCGAGACGACGTTCCGCGAGGAATGCGAGACTGATCTCTTCGGCGAGCAGTCGGTGCTGTGCGGCGGGCTGACCTCGCTCATTCTCGCCGCGTTCGAAACTCTGGTCGAAGCCGGCTATGCGCCGGAGATGGCCTATTTCGAATGCTGCCACGAGATGAAATTGATCGTCGACCTGATCTACGAGGGCGGCATCGCCAACATGCGCTACTCGATCTCTAACACCGCGGAATACGGCGACTACACGCGCGGCCCCAGGGTCATCGACAGCCACGTCCGGGCCGAAATGAAGAAGATCCTCGCCGATATTCAATCCGGCAGTTTCGCGCGCGAATGGGTCCTCGAGAACACGGCCGGGCAGCCGAGCTTCAAGGCATTGCGCCGTCGCGCCGCCGAGCACGAGATCGAAAAGATCGGTGAAAAGCTGCGCGGGATGATGCCGTGGATCGCCGAAAACCGCCTCGTCGACAGGACGCGGAATTAACCCGGTTTCTCACGCTCTTTCGCAACCGGCCGGCCGGCGCGGCGCAGCGGCAGTGTGTGTACTGTATAATCGGTCCGCGACGGGGTTGCGTGCTGATCGTCGGCTACCGGGACCCTTTGACGTGATCGGCGACAGTCCGCGCCAAATTCAGCATCGGCCCGCGGCGCGGGTTTGTCCACCACCACCCGAGGAGCAGCAAAGATGACGGCGTCGCGTCGATTGCATCTAGGCGCCTTTATGCGCCCGGCCGGCATCCACACCGCCTGGTGGCGCTATCCCGGCGCTTATTCCGACGCCAATTTCAACCTCGAACACCTGATCCGTTTCGCGCAGAAGCTCGAGCAGGGCCGGTTCGACGCCTGGTTCATGGCCGACCATCTGGCCGTCCTCAACATGCCGATGGCGGCATTGAAGCGCAGCGCCACGGTCACTTCGTTCGACCCGCTGACCCTGCTGCCGGTCTTGGCGATAAAGACCGAGCATCTCGGCCTCATTGCCACCGCCTCGACGACCTTCGAGCCGGCCTACACGATCGCTCGCCGCTTCGCCTCGCTCGACCACATCAGCGGCGGGCGCGCCGGCTGGAACCTGGTCACGACCTCGAACCCCGATTCCGCGCTTAATTTCGGGCTGACCGAGCATATGGAGCACGGCGAACGCTATCGCCGCGCCCGCGAGTTCTTCGATGTCGTGACCGGGCTGTGGGACAGCTGGGCCGACGACGCCTTTATCCGCGATGTCGAGAACGGCGTCTATTTCGACCCCGAGCGGATGCATGTGCTCGACCACAAGGGCGAGTTCCTGTCGGTGCGCGGCCCGCTGAACATCGCCCGGCCGATCCAGGGCTGGCCGGTCATCGTCCAGGCCGGCGCCTCGGACGCCGGCCGCCAGCTCGCCGCCGAGACCGCGGAGATGATTTTTTCCCCGGGCGGCGGCGGGCTGCCGGGCGCGCAGGAGTACTACACCGATGTCAGGCAGCGTGCGAGTCAGGCTGGGCGCGACCCGGACCACGTCAAGATCCTGCCCGGCTGCCTCGTCGTCGTCGGCGATACGGCGGAGGCGGCGCGCAAGAAGCGGGCCCTGCTCGACAGCCTCGTGCACCCCGACAGCGGCATCGCGTCATTGTCGATCGCCTTGGGCTGCGACGCCTCTGCCTTCGACCTCGACGGCCCATTGCCGGAGATCCCGGAAAGCAACGCCAGCAAGAGCGGCCGCGAGCGGGTCATCGAGCGCGCCCGCCGCGACAACCTGACGGTCCGCCAATTGGCGCAGATCGCCGGCGGCTATGGCGGCCTCGCTCTGGTCGGCACCCCGAAGATGATCGCCGACCAGATGGAAGAATGGCTCTTGAGCGACGCCTGCGACGGCTTCAACATCATGTTCCCGTGGGTCCCCGGCGGCCTCGACGATTTCGTCGACCGGGTCGTCCCCGAACTCCAGCGCCGCAATCTCTTCCGCCGCGAATACGAGGGCAAGACGCTGCGCGAAAATTTAGGATTGCCGCACCCCGAAAACCGCTTCTTCGAGAAGCGGGGCTTCTAAGCCGAAGCCCCGCTGGCGTCGTCTAAACCTAGAAGAAGCCTTGTAGCCTTGTAGGATGGGTTGAGCGAAAAGCGAAACCCATCGCCTGCGCTCGTTGCTACGGTTCTACGGTTCATCGCTGACGGATCATCTCATTGTGTCTGAACACTAGAAGAAGACGAAGGACCGGACGACGACGTTCTTGCGGCATCGGGCGTCGCGGGGCGCCGTCGGGTCGACACAGGCAGTATGGAAAGACCAGCGCGAGACGGAACCGTCGGTCACCGAGTCGTAGCATTTGAGCATCGACACCTCGGTCGGCTTCTGCTGGGGGAACCAGTACCTCTCGTGGTTCGGACGGTAGGTGAAGCGGGTGGTCTCGCC
>Ga0126378_10003920_pt1 | contig 11301 bp, 12 predicted proteins | sample PanSoiMetPlot_23_FD_92587 | JGI IMG/M metagenome (GOLD analysis project Ga0126378, IMG submission 92587) | Tropical forest soil microbial communities from Panama - MetaG Plot_23 | ecosystem: Environmental > Terrestrial > Soil > Tropical forest > Bulk soil | place: Panama | collected 2016-02-17
GAGCGCTGAGCAGGGCCACGCTCCCGCAATTCGCCGCGTAGTCGGCGCCCGTGCCCGTGCACCCGAGGCCGACCACGGCGAAAGCGCGGTGGCCGACCGTCGCGAGGTCGATCACGCGGCCGCCCGGCAGGCTGATCCGGTGCCAGTGCGCGCCGCCGTCGTGGGTAGCCCAGAGCTCGGGTCCGAACGCCCACCCGTTGTTCAGGTCAAGGAACCTGACTTGGCTCACGCCCGAACCGCCATGAGGCGGCCCGGCAGGCGGGGCTCCCATCCGCGACCAGGAGCCGCCGTAGCTCGTAGTGCTTGCCATCGTGGTGCACCAGCGGGAACCGCAGGGCGCCTGGCCGAGGACCGCGCCCTTGTTCGGACCGACGAAGGTCACTGAGGTGGGCCTGAAGCCAGCCGCGGCAGGCGGCGCGCCCGATGTTGCTAGCGCCGGGCCGGGTAGCGCGGCGGGCCTGCTGGCCGTGGGACTCGAACGTCGCGGGCTCGGGGGTCTGCGGCCAGGCGTAGGGCTGTGCGTTCCCCCAGCCGGGGTGTTGGTGACCTTGGCCGGGGTGCCGCTCGGGCCGAGTGCTAGCTGCGGCAGCGTCACGCCCGCGGCGATGACCACGGCGGCGGCCGCGGCAGTCAGCGCGGTCCTGGTTACCTTGCGTCGGTGCGCCCGGCGGCGGATCCGCTGGAACGCGCCCGGGGGCGGCGGCATCAGCTCGACGTCGGTGCCGAGCCAGTCATCGACGGGGTCGTGGTGATCAGTCATGCCGCATCACCCACCGCCGCCTTGAGCTTGTTCCTGGCGTGATGCAGGTCCGCCTTGACGGTTCCCTCGGGCCTGCCGAGCATCACGGCCACTTCCTTGACCCCGAAGCCAGCGTAATAGTGCAGTAGGAAGGCGCTGCGCAGCCGCGGTGGCAGACCCTCGATGAGCGCGCGCACGTCGACGTCCTGCGCTTGGTGCCATTCCGGGTCGTGCAGCGATGACGTCGTCATCGCGCGGAGGGCGCGGCGCTCCCTGCTTGTCTTGCGCCAGTGATCGCGGACCAGGTTCGTCGCGACCATGTAGAGGTAGCTCTGCGGGTTGTCCAGGCCGCTCCAGCGCGAGAGCAGCCTGGTGAAGGCCTCGGATGCGATCTCGTGCGCGGTGTCGTCGTCGTCCACGAGCCGCCGCACCCAGCCCGCGAGCCGCGGGTAGCACGCGTTGAACAGATCCTCCGCGGCCTCGCGGTCGGTCGATCGAAGCCTGGCCACTGAGGTCCCTTGCCTGGCCGCCCGCAACGACGGCATCGCCCACGATGGTTGCGAGATCACCACGTCACCGCCCGGCCCGATGCCGTCGGCCACGCACGCGAGGCTCGCGAGATTTCGCATTATCTTCTACCACATCTTCCGATGGGCTGGGCTGGGCGTAGTTAACGTCACGCCCTGTGACCATGAGACGCCGTTCGCCGCCCGATGGTTGGGGGCAATGTGGCTGGCGAGGGCCGCATAGACTGAGCTCACCGGTTAGTAGGTCGTCCTACTAACCAGTGCCTGGCGCGCCGGAGGACCGCATGACTGCTGACAGTGCCGACCCGGGGGGCCGACCCCCGGCGACCCCCGCGGGTGCGGGCTACGAGGAGGGGCGGGCTCGCTGGCAGCGCCGCTACGCTGCCTCGCGGTTGCGCGACGCTGACTTCACGACCCTGTCCAGCCTAGCTGTCGATCCGGTGTACGGGCCGCCCGACGGCGCCGTCGTGCCCGGCTTCGACCGGATCGGCTGGCCCGGGGAGTTCCCGTTCACCCGGGGCCTGTACCCGGCCGGATACCGCGGCAGGGCCTGGACGATCAGGCAGTTCTCCGGCTTCGGCAATGCCGGGCAAACCAACGAGCGGTACAAGATGCTGCTCGCCGCCGGTGGCGGCGGCTTGTCCGTGGCATTCGACATGCCGACCCTGATGGGCCGTGACTCTGACGATCCGCGCTCGCTCGGCGAGGTTGGCCACTGCGGCGTGGCGATCGACTCGGCGGCGGACATGGACGTCCTCTTCGCTGGCATTCCCCTCGCCGGCATCACGACCTCGATGACCATCAGCGGTCCTGCCGTGCCCGTGTTCTGCATGTACCTGGCCGCGGCGATCCGCCAGGGCGCCGACATCGGCAAGCTGAACGGAACCCTGCAGACCGACATATTCAAGGAGTACATCGCGCAGAAGGAGTGGCTCTTCCCGCCGCAGCCGCACCTGCGGCTGATCGGTGACCTGATGGAGTACTGCGCCAGGGAGATCCCCGACTACAAGCCGCTGTCGGTCTCGGGCTACCACATCAGGGAGGCCGGATCGACCGCGGCGCAGGAGCTGGCGTTCACGCTCGCGGACGGATTCGGTTACGTGGAGCTTGGCCTGTCGCGCGGTCTCGACATCGACGTCTTCGCTCCTGGCCTGTCGTTCTTCTTCGACTCGCACATCGATTTCTTCGAGGAGATCGCCAAGTTCCGCGCGGCCCGCCGGATCTGGGCGCGGTGGCTCCGCGACGTGTACGGGGCGACGACTGAGCGGGCGCAGTGGCTGCGCTTCCACACCCAGACCGCCGGGGTCTCGCTGACCGCCCAGCAACCGGACAACAACGTCGTACGCACCGCGATCGAGGCGCTGGCCGCCGTGCTCGGCGGCACGAACTCGCTGCACACCAATGCGCTCGACGAGGTGCTGGCGCTGCCGAGCGAGAAAGCGGCCGAGATCGCCGTGCGCACGCAGCAAGTGATCATGGAGGAGACGGGCGTGGCCAATGTCGCCGACCCGCTCGGCGGCTCTTGGTATCTCGAGGCGCTCACCGACCGGCTTGAGGCCGCGGCGGAGGAGATCTTCGCCAAGATCCGGGCGATGAGCCCGGACGGGTCGATGACCGGCGGGATCTTGCGGGGGATCGAGGACGGCTGGTTCATGGCCGAGATCGCCGAGGCGTCGTTCGCCTACCAGCGGCAACTGGAGAAAGGCGAGAAGAGGGTCGTGGGCGTCAACTGCCACACCGAGACGGTCGAGCAGCCCGTGGAGATCCTGCGGGTCAGCCATGAGGTCGAGCGGGCCCAGGTCCGCGAGCTCGCCGAGCGCAGGGTCGGCCGGGACCAGGCGGCCGTCGACAGCGCCCTCGCCGCCATGCTCAGCGCCGCGCGCTCGGGCCAGAACATGATCCCGCCGATGGTGGAGGCCGCGCTGGCCGAGGCCACGCTGGGGGAGATCTGCGGCACACTGCGCGATGAATGGGGCGGCTACTTCGAGGCGCCGGCGTTCTAGGCCGGGCCGCATCGCGTTGCCTGAGCGCTCAGGCCCATGCGGCAGGATGGAGTCATGCAGCAGCAAAGCAACTTCTCATTGCACGGGGCAGTGGACCTGGGTGCCCGGCAGGCGGCGGCGAAGCGCAGGGAACAGGCCGAGGCGGGCGCCCCGCGCGGGACGTCCGGGTCCGGCGGGTCCGAGTTCGTGATCGAGGCCACCGACGCGACCTTCAACACCGAGGTCGTCGCCAGGTCCATGACCGTGCCCGTGGTCGTGGACCTGTGGGCCGAATGGTGCGGGCCATGCAAGCAGCTCAGCCCGGTGCTCGAACGGCTGGCTGACGAGGCGGCGGGCACGTGGGTGCTGGCCAAGGTCGACGTGGACGCGAATCCGCAGCTCGCCGCGGCGCTGCAGGTGCAGTCGATCCCGATGGTGATCGCCGTGATCGGCGGCCAGATCGTCGACGGGTTCCTCGGAGCGCTGCCCGAGCCGCAGGTTAAGCAGTGGGTAGGGCAGATCGTGCAGGCGGCGGGCCAGGCCGGGCTGGCGGCTGGTCCCGGCGCTGCCCAGCCCGCCGGTATCGGGGCCGACGGCGGTGAGCCCGCCGAAGGCGAGGACGAGAGCGCCGCCGCTGAACTGCTTGGCGAGCCTGGCTTCCGTGCCGCCAAGGAGGCGATGGACGCGGGCGACCTCGACGCCGCCGCGGCGGCGCTGGAGCAGGTGCTGGCAGACTCGCCCGAGCATCCGGTGGCGAAGGCCTGGCTGGCGCAGGTCGAACTGTTCCGCCGGGTGTCTTCCTACGACCCGGCCAAGGTCCGCAGGGCGGCGCAGGAGAGCCCCGACGACCCCCAGGCTCAGGCCGAGGCGGCGGACCTGGAACTGGCCGCGGGCCAAGTCCAGGCGAGCTTCGACCGGCTGCTCGGCGTGGTCCAGCGCGCGTCGGGCGACGACAGGGACCGCGCCCGGCGGCACCTGCTGGGCCTGTTCGAGATCCTCTCGCCCAAGGACCCCGAGGTCACCAGGGCCCGGGCCAGGCTGTCCAGCCTGCTGTTCTAACCGCCTGACGTACCGGCCGCCTGCTTGTCAGCCCGGCTCACCTCGGTGCCCGCGCGTGACGCATGATGGTGCCATGCAGTCCGCATCCGGCGCCGGATCTCGCACGGGCCAGTTGCTCGCAGCCACGCCCATGCTCGGCGATGTCAACTTCCGGCGCACGATCGTCCTGATCGTTGAGGACGACCCGGAAGAGGGCACCCTTGGCGTGGTGCTGAACAGGCCGAGCGGGATCCCGGTGGAGCAGGTGCTCGAGCAGTGGACGGGCCTGGTGACCGGGCCGTCGGTGTTGTTCCATGGCGGTCCGGTGTCACCGGACAGCGCGCTGGGCCTGGCCCTGCCCCGGGGTGATGAAGAGCCGATCGGCTGGCGCTCGCTGTCCGGGTCGAAGCTGATGTCGCGGGTGGGGCTGGTCGACCTAGGCGCACCGCCCGAGCTGCTCGCAGGCGGTATCGCCTCGTTGCGGGTGTTCGCCGGGTACGCGGGCTGGGGCGCTGGCCAACTGGAGGCCGAGATCGACGCAGGCGCCTGGCTGGTGCTTGAGGCAGCGCCAGAGGATGCGTTCGCCACCGAGCCTGACCGGCTTTACCCGACGGTGCTGCGGCGCCAGGGCGGCGAGGTGGCGCTGCTGTCCACATATCCGGACGATCCGGTCCTCAACTGATCGCGCCGGCCACCGAACCGGCTCGGGCGACGTCGGCTGACCATGCCCGGCCGCGCGTAAGCTAAGCAACGTGACAGAGGTACTTCCCGCGGGCGGCACCAGCACCGACACCGACACCGACGTCCGGCCCGATCTCTCGTACGGCGACGGTGATCATGAGCGCTTCGCGCATTATGTCCTGAGGGACAAGATCATGGACAGCGCGGTGAACGGGACGCCCATGGTGGCGCTGTGCGGCAAGGTCTGGGTGCCGAGCCGGGATCCGAAGAAGTTCCCCGTGTGCCCGGAATGCAAGGAAATCTTCGAGTCGCTGCCCGAGGAGTAACGCAGGGCGCCGACGGCGGTCAGCCCGCCTTCCCCGGCATGATCGCGAAGAGTTTGACGGGTGCCAGGCCGTCAAACCCTTCCTCATCTTGGTACGCCGCCGCGCATTTCTGCGCATGACGGGTAAATTGTCCCGTTCGTGGCAGTCAGGCCATGCCCGAGCAGTGCATCGGTGTGACGCTGCCCACCGCCGACGGTGGGCGGATCAGCACCCATGAGATCGCATGACAGTTTCGCCGCCGTTAGGCGGCCGGGGCCGGTAGCTCGCCCTCCACCTCGACTCCCGCCGCCCGCAGCTCCGCCACCAGCTCGCCGATGGCCTTGGGCGCGATGGCGGCGGTCAGGTCCAGCAGCACCCGGGCCGCGAAACCGTGCCTGACCGCGTCCTCGGCCGTCGCCCTGACGCAGTAGTCGGTGGCGAGCCCTATGACGTCGACCTCTCTGATGCCGCGCTCGCGAAGCCAGTCGGCGAGCGGCTGGCCCTCCGGGCTGACCGACTCGAACCCGCTGTACGCCGCCGCGTACATGCCCTTCCGGCACACCATCTCGATCAGGTCCGCCCGCAGACTCGGGTGGAACTCGGCGCCAGCGGTGCCCGCCACGCAATGCGGCGGCCAGCTGTCGACGAAGTCCGGCTCGGCGGCGAAATGCGCCCCCGGGTCGACATGGAAGTCCTGCGAGGCGACGACGTGGTCGTACCGGCCGACCGTGCGCTCCAGGTAGGAGCTGGTGGCAGCGGCCACTGCGGCGCCTCCGGGGACGGCCAGCGCCCCGCCCTCGCAGAAGTCGTTCTGCACGTCGACGACCAACAGCGCACGGCCGGCGCCGGCGCCCAGACCGCTCATGTCAGCACAGGCTATCGGTCCGAATCTGCGGCGGGCTCGAACAGGGTCGGGATGGCCGGCTGACCGGGCGACAGCGCCAGGGCGTCGGCTGGCAGCTCGGCGATCGCCTTGCGGTGGCGGTCTCTGGCTGCCGCGAGCGGCTCGCCGGTCACGACCTCGCCGTCGCGGACGAGCTCGCCCAGCAGCGGCCGCTCCCCTGCCACCTTGGGCAGCGGCATCTCGCTGACCACCTCGGCAACCGCCTGGCCATCCGCGTCGAGCCTGCGCGCGGCCCACTTGCGCCCGCCCCTGGTCGGCTTTCCCGCCGAGCGCTTGGCGACGGGGCGAAGGGGCGCTCGGTCAGCCGCCCGGCCTGCCGAGGCGGCCCTGGCTACGAGCTTGTACACGAGCCCCGCGGTCGGCGCGCCCGATCCGGTCACCAGCGATGTGCCGACGCCGTACGCGTCGCCAGGCGCCGCGGCCAGTGTCGCGATCGAGTACTCGTCGAGGTCGGAGGAGATCACGATCCTGGTGCTCGTCGCGCCGAGCGAGTCGAGCAGGGCACGGACCTGGCCGGCCACGACGGGCAGGTCCCCGCTGTCGATGCGGACCGCCCCCAGGCCGGGCCCGGCCAGCTCGACGCCGGTGCGCACCGCCGCCTCCACGTCGAACGTGTCCACGAGCAGCGTTGTGCCCGGCCCCAAGGCATCAAGCTGCACCGAGAACGCCTGCCGCTCGTCATCATGCACCAGGGTGAACGCGTGCGCGCTCGTCCCCGCGGTCGGGATGCCGTAGTCCTGCCCGGCGCGCAGGTTCGACGTGCAGGCGAAGCCCGCGATGTAGGCGGCCCTGGCCGCGGCCACGGCGGCAAGCTCATGCGTGCGCCTGCCGCCCATCTCGATGATCGGCCGCCCGGCCGCCGCGTTGACCATGCGGGAGGCCGCCGAGGCGATCGCGCAGTCGTGGTTGAGTATCGACAGCGCGAGCGTCTCGAGCAGTACAGCCTGGGCGAAAGTCGACTCGACGACGAGGATCGGCGAGCCGGGAAAGTAGCAGTCGCCCTCTCCGTAGCCCAGGATGTTGCCCGTGAACCGGTAGCTGGCCAGGTACTCGGCCGTGGCGTCGTCGACGATCCCGGCCGAGCGCAGGAAGCTGATGTCGGCGGCGTCGTACCGAAACCGCCGCAACGCCTCGGTGAGCCTGGCGGTCCCGGCAACCACGCCGTACCGCCGGCCGGGCGGTAGCTGGCGGGCGAAGACCTCGAAAACCGCGCGGCGGTGCGCCGCACCGCTGCGCAATGCGGCCTGCACCATCGTCAGCTCGTAATGATCGGTCAGCAGACCGGTGCCGCGCCGGTCGCCGTCCGCGCGGTAGGAAGGGGGCGCCCGGGTCGCTCTCAGCCCGACAGCTTCTGTGGTCACGTTCGAAGCGTAGGCGCCGCGGCGGCCTGTCCGCACGGGCGGGGACCGAGCGTCGTCCGGCAGTGACAGACTAGGTAGCGGAGGTGTCAGCCAGTGAGTGTCGCACCTGTGGAACTCGACCGGCCTGAGGCCGACGAGCAGGCTTTTATCGACCAGCCGTGGCTCACGATCGTCTGGAACGACCCGATCAACTTGATGACCTACGTGACCTATGTGTTCCAGCGAGTGTTCGGGTATTCCAAGGCTAAGGCGGAGAAGCTCATGCTCGACGTCCACCACAAGGGCAAGGCCGTGGTGGCGTCGGGGGCCCGGGAGGCGATGGAGCGCAACGCAGAGACCCTGCATGGCTATGGCCTCTGGGCCACGGTGAGTCACGACGCGTGAGCGAGGGCGCAGAGCCAGAGGACCAGCATGGCTGGACGGAGCCGGAGGAAATGTTGGGCGGGTTCCGCGCGACTGCCCGTGGCGTGAGTGCGAGGTTCGCCAAGCCGCAAGCGACGATCTTGCGGGACCTGGTTGAGCAGGTGGTCGAGTTGGTCGGGACCGACGGACCTGATGCGGCGGCGGGTCGTGCGCCCGCTACGGCGGCCCGCGACGTCGAGGCCGAAGAGCTCGACGCCATGGTCGGCATGAGCGAGCCCGCAGATCCAGACGCCGCAGAACAGCCTGATGACCCCGTGCTCGCCCGGCTGCTGCCGGACGGCTATCGCGACGACCCGGACGCGGCGCGGGAATTCCGGGCGTTCACCGAGTCGGGCTTGCGCTCGGCCAAGATGGCGGCGGCCGCGACCGTGCTGGGCACGCTTCCGCCAGGCGGCGGGAGGGTCAAGCTGAGTACCGAGCAGGCCGAGGCCTGGCTGCGGTCGCTGAACGACGTGCGCCTTGCGCTTGGCGTCCGCCTCGGCGTCACCGACGATTTCGATGGCCTGAACGAGGAGTTGTCATCCGACGATCCCCGTTCTGCTTATGTCTGGATCTACCAGTGGCTGGCCTACTTGCAGGAGAGCTTGGTCCTGGCCCTGTCGTGAGCCCTGCCAGCCGCGCGGGTATTAGCATCACGGGCATGCTCACGATCGCGCGCGCCCTGCTGGACAAGGTCATCGCGCACGCCCGCGCCGACCATCCGGACGAGGCGTGCGGCGTGATCGCCGGTCCCGCGGGCACGGGGCGGCCCGACCGATTCATCGCGATGACCAATGCCGAGCGCTCGCCTACGTTCTACCGGTTCGACTCGTTGGAGCAGTTGCGGGTCTGGCGCGAGATGGAGGACAGGGACGAAGAGCCCGTGATCATCTACCACTCGCATACCGCCACGCCGGCGTACCCGTCGCGCACTGACATCGCCTACGCCAGCGAGCCCGACGCGCATTACCTGCTGGTGTCGACCAGCAGCGACGACCAGGTCGAGGTGCGCTCGTTCCGGATCGTCGACGGGACAGTCAGCGAGGAGCAGGTGCAGGTCCGCGAGGCTGAGCTGCCGGCCCGTCAGGAATGATCGGCGGCTGAGGCAGGTTGTCCCTTGGGCACTGCGCCGTCCCAGCCCACCATCGCGCACTGGAGTCTTCTTGATGGCCATCGAAGTCCGCATCCCGACCATCCTTCGCACGTACACCGGCGGCGCGAAGTCGGTCCAGGCCAGCGGCGACACCATCGCCGGACTGATCGCCGACCTGGACTCGCGGCACGTCGGATTGCAGGAGCGGCTGGTCGACGGGTCTGGCCTGCGCAGGTTTGTCAATGTCTACCTCAACGACGAGGACGTGCGGTTCCTCGGCGGCCTGGACGCGCCGGTCAAGGACGGCGACACGGTGACCGTCCTGCCCGCCGTGGCCGGCGGGGCGCGCTGATCAGGTCACCATGGTGACCTTAGGCGGGCAGATGCGCTTCGACTCGATTCTCGACTCAGTGGGCGGGACCCCGCTGGTAGGCCTGCCGAACCTGTCGCCAGGCCCGGACACGCGGCTGTGGGCCAAGCTGGAGGACCGGAACCCGACCGGGTCGGTCAAGGACCGAGTTGCCCTGGCGATGATCGACGCGGCCGAAAAAGAGGGACGGCTGCACAAGGGCGCCACGATCCTCGAGCCGACGTCGGGTAACACAGGCATCTCGCTCGCGATGATAGCGCGGCTGCGCGGATACAAGCTGATCTGCGTGATGCCGGAGAACACCTCGGCTGAACGGACTCAACTGCTGCAGATGTTCGGCGCCTCGATCATCTACTCGCCCGCGGCTGGCGGTTCCAACGAGGCGGTGCGGGTCGCCAGGAAGCTGGCTGCCGAGAACCCTGACTGGGTGTTGCTCTACCAGTACGGCAACGAGGCCAATGCCCGCGTGCACTACGAGACCACGGGTCCTGAGCTGCTCGCCGACCTGCCGGGGATCACCCACTTCGTGGCCGGGCTCGGCACGACGGGCACGCTGATGGGCACGGGGAGGTTCCTGCGCGAGCACGTGCCGGGCGTGCAGGTCGTTGCCGCCGAGCCGCGGTACGGCGAGCTCGTTTATGGTTTTCGGAACATGGATGAGGGCTTTGTACCAGAGTTGTATGATGATTCAGTCCTTACCTCGCGTTTTTCCGTCTCGGCGGCGGACGCGCTGCGACGGGCCCGCCAGCTCGTGCACGAGGAAGGGATATTCGCCGGGATCTCGGCCGGGTGCGTACTGCATGCGGGCCTCGCGATCGCCGAGCGGGCGCGAGGCCTCGGCCAGCGGGCCGAGATCGCGTTGCTGATCGCGGACGGGGGCTGGAAGTACCTGTCGACAGGCGCCTTCGCCGGAACGCTGGCCGAGGCGGAAGCGAAGATCGAGGGCGAGCTGTGGGCATGAGCGAGTGACGGTCTTCGACGAGGCGACGGCCGTCACTAGGCTCGCCGAGGGGCGTTACGAGGCACATCCGGACCAGCGGTTCGCGCTCGTGGCGCCGGGCGGCAGCACGCCGCCCGCGGTCAACGGCGGCGTGATGCTCGCGACCGTGTTGCGAGCCGTGCTCGACTGCTCGCCGCTGCCGCACCCGGTCGCGACAAGCGCGCACTTCCTGCGAGTAGCGGATCTCTCGCCCGCGGATGTGCAGGTGACCTGGCTCAAGACCGGGCGCACCGCCGCGACGGCGCGGGCGACTTTGATGCAGGACGACGATGTCCTGATCGAGGCGACGGTGACGACGGGCACGGTGCCGCAGAGTGGCGCGCCTGGCGGCGGCGCGGGTGAGGGTGACGGCGACGTCGCCGCGGGCGGCCTGACTTGGACCGCCGCACCACCAGTGCTGCCGCCTCCCGAGGAGTGCGTGAACCTCAGCCCCTGGCCGGGCAGCGTCGCGCCGGACGGAACGGTCAGCTATGTCGGCCAGGTTCAGCTGCTGTTCGATCCGGCTGTGACCGGCTGGCGGTTCGGCCAGCCGAGCGGATTGCCGGAGATGCGCGGCTACTTCGGGCTCCGCGAGCCACGTGAGCCTGACGCGCTGCTGCTCGCGCTTGCCGTGGACGGGCTGCCGCCTGTGGTGTTCGGGCTCGGTGCCACCGGATGGGCGCCGACCGTGGAGCTGACGATGCACATGCGGCAGATCCCCGCACCCGGGCTGCTGCGGCTCACGGCGCGATGCCGGCACGTCAGCGGGGGCTGGTTCGACGAGCAAGCCGAGGTCTGGGACTCGGCGGGCAGCCTGGTCGCGCAGAGCACGCAGCTCGCCAGGGTCGGCCGCGGGCCGATCCGTCATGGGACGGACTTGATCCGCCAGACCAGAACCGACCCGAGCACCGCAACGGCGA
>Ga0126378_10003921_pt1 | contig 11301 bp, 9 predicted proteins | sample PanSoiMetPlot_23_FD_92587 | JGI IMG/M metagenome (GOLD analysis project Ga0126378, IMG submission 92587) | Tropical forest soil microbial communities from Panama - MetaG Plot_23 | ecosystem: Environmental > Terrestrial > Soil > Tropical forest > Bulk soil | place: Panama | collected 2016-02-17
AGGAGCGCGGCCGGAAACCGGGCCGAGAGATTTGGGGTCCAGGTGCCCCAGATCCGGTGGCGCCGACGAGGAGCGCAGGGAGCGCCCTCCAGGGCGTGAGCGAGCACCGCAGGAGGCAACGCCAGAGATGGGGTGCATGGGCCCCAAAGATCCGGCTTGGTGTTCGGCCGCGCTCCTAGTAACGAGGGTCACCGGCGCGGCGTTTCCTCGACGACATGAGAAACCTGCTCGCGCGTGTCGGAGCCTGGCCGGCGGGGACGAAGGTGGCCGGGCTGGTGGTGGCGCTGGTGGTGGTGGCTGGGGGTGCCGGCGCCGTGATCGCGCCCCGCCTGGCCCATGGCCGAACGATCAGGTCGACGGCGCACCCATCCCCGCCTGTCGCGACGTCGACACCGTCCGTGGGCACCAGCCCGACCTCGAGCCCGGTTCCCCTCGCCAGCACGCTGTCCTGCACGCTGCCGATCTCGCGGGGCAACCCCGGCAGCGGCGGCTTTCTCGCGTTCCCGCAGGGGACGTTCACCCCGGACCCGCAGAGCGCCATCACGTCGGAGGACGGGTTCTCGGGCCTGACCTACGACCGGGCGGTGAGCAAGTGGCTCCCCGTCAGGCGCTCGGCCGTGGCCCCGGACGGCTCGCGCTACGCGTACTGGGACTACCGTTCTGCCATGGTGGCCGTGACCGCCGCCACGGGCGCGGAGACGACGCTCGGCCCCAGGCCCAACGGAGCGGCCAGCGCTGCCCGCCTGAATACCAGCTGGTCGGTGGTCGAGGCCACAGATGCCGGCGTCTACGCCGTGCCCGGCGGGTCCTACCAGGGCGCGCCGCCGGGCCTGTGGCTGTTCCCGTGGTCCGGCGCGGGAGAGCGTCAGGTCACGGGCAGCGACTTCTGGCAGGAGGTCGGCGGCGGTGCCGCCTGGGGCACCGCGTCCCAGTCCGTGCCGGAGGGGGCCGCCACCACCATCCTCCGCCTCGATCTGGCCGGCGGGACGCCGACCGACTGGTTCGCGCGGCCCGGTCTCCAGAGCACGGTGGTGGGCTTCGACGCCTCCGGCGACCCCGTGGTCCAGGCCATGTCGAAGGACGTGACCGAGGTGTGGCTGGTCACGGGCCGAAACAACGGCACCAAGCTGCTCACCGTGCCGCCGAGCGAAACCCAGGGCACCAATGGCCCCAATGGCCCCAACCGGCCCAACGTCCAGTCGGTGGTCGGCGACGACAAGGGGACCTGGCTGGCCACCAGCGACGGCCTGTACCTGTCCACCCCGTCGCGGACCGAGAAGGTGTCCGCGGTCACCGGCCAGCTGGGCGGCGGCTGCGCCTGAGGGACGCCGCCGTCGTTGCGGTTCGGGTGATGTCGCCGCGACCATAGTGCGGTGGTCGATTCTGCGGGCGTGAACGGCCGTCCGGCGACGCGGCGGCAGGACCGGGCGGCCGGGCGGGCGCCGGGGCCGCCGGCCGGGCCGCTGGCCGGGGTGCGGGTCCTCGAGCTGGGGACGCTGATCGCGGGCCCGTTCATGGGCCGGCTGCTGGCCGACTTCGGCGCCGACGTCATCAAGGCCGAGCCGCCCGGCACCGGCGACCCCATGCGCGAATGGGGGATCCACCGCTATCGCGGCCGCGGCCTCTGGTGGCCGCTCCAGAGCCGCAACAAGCGCCTGATCACGCTAGACCTGAAGCAGGGCGAGGGCCAGGCGCTGTGCCGGCGCCTCGCGGCCGAGGTCGACGTCCTGACCGAGACCTTCCGGCCCGGCACCATGGAGGCCTGGGGCCTGGGGCCGGCGGACCTGCTGGCGGTCAACCCGCGGCTGGTGATGGCGCGGGTGTCGGGGTTCGGCCAGACCGGTCCCTACGCGAGGCGCCCGGGCTTCGCCGCGGTCGGCGAGGCGATGGGGGGCCTCCGCTACGTGAACGGGTACCCCGGCCAGGTCCCGCCTCGGGCCGGGGTCTCCCTGGGCGACTCGCTGGCCGCGATGTTCGCGGTCCAGGGCGTCCTCATGGCCCTCTACCACCGCGACGTGGGGGGCGGCCCCGGCCAGGTGGTCGACGCCTCGATCCTGGAAGGCTGCTTCGCCATGCTGGACTCGACGGTCCCCGAGTACGGCAAGCTGGGCGTGGTCAGGGGGCCGTCCGGCTCGCGGATCGCCAACGCCAGCCCGTCCAACACCTACCGCACGCGCGACGGCAGGCTGGTGGTGATCGCCGCCAACGCGGACGGCATCTTCCGCCGCCTCTGCGCGGCCATGGGCCGGCCCGAGCTGGCCGACGACGACCGCTTCGCCAGCCACTGGGCGCGCAGCCAGAACGACGCCGAGCTGGACGCGCTGGTCGCGGCGTGGGCGCTCGAGCGGGACGCCGCCGAGATCGGCCGCCTGCTGGACGAGGCGGGCGTGGTCACCGGCCCCGTGTACTCGATCGCCGACATCTTCGGGGACCCGCACGTGCAGGCGAGGGAGATGCTGTGCCGCGTGCCCGACCCGGAGCTGGGCGACCTCGTCATGCCGGCGCCCGTGCCGAAGCTCTCGGAGACCCCGGCCAGCATCCGCTGGCCCGGCGGCTGGGACCTCGGCCAGCACAACGACGAGGTCTACGGAGAGCTGCTGGGCCTCGACTCGGCCGAGCTCGGCCGCCTGCGGGGAGCCGGGGTCATCTGATCCCGGCCCTCAGGCCGGCCGGTCCAGCAGCGAGCGCCCGACGACCCTCAGCGAGAGCACCTCCTCGGCCCCCTCGAAGATGGCCAGCACGCGGGCGTCGACGAAGTGGCGGGAGACGTCGGTCTCCTCCCCGTAGCCCATCGCGCCGTGGACCTGCATGGCCTCCCGTGTCACCAGCTCGGCCATGCGCGAGGCGTACAGCTTGGCCAGCGAGGCCTCCACCTGGCCGCCTCCGGCATCCAGGAGCCGGGCCGCCCGGTAGCTGAGCTGGCGCGCGGCCTGGACCCGCATCGCGGCGGCGCCCAGCTTGGCCCGCGCCAGCTGGTGGTCGAACACGGGACTGCCGAAGACCCGGCGCTCGCGCGTGTACGCCAGGGCGGCGTCGAGAGCGGCCTGCATTACCCCCACCGCCCGGCCCGCGGTCTGGATGCGGCCCATCGCGAAGCCCTCCATCTGGAGGTAGAAGCCGCGGTTCAGCCACTCGTCGCCGCCCACCAGGGCGTCCGCGGGCAGGACGTAGCGGTCGAACGACAGCTCGAACGTGTGCATGCCGCGATACCCGATCGTGGGGATGGCGCGTGCGCGCAGCGCGCCGCCGCCCGGCTGGAGGTGCTCGAAGGCATGGCCCGCGAACGCCGGCTTCTCGAGGACGAAGACCGACAGGCCCCGGTGGCCCCGCTCGGCGGTCCTGAGCAGCAGCATCAGCAGCTCGGACCGGCCGGCGAACGTGCACCAGAGCTTGGTCCCGGCGACTTCCCAGGCACCGTCCGGGCGACGGCTCGCCCGGCAGCCGAGGCCGGCGACGTCGGAGCCGTGATCCGGCTCGGTGACGCCTACCGCGACCAGCTTGCGGCCGCTGGCGATCGCCGGCAGCCAGCGCCGCCTCTGGTCCTCGGTGCCGCCGCGGAGCAGGGCCCGGACCAGGATCTCGGGCCTGGTGATGAGGCTGCCGCCCGCAGCCAGGGAGACCCGCGAGAGCTCCTCGGTGGCGATCAACATGGCCGTGAAGTCCTCCCGCTCCTGGGTGCCGCCGTAGCGGGTGGGGACGGACATGCCGAAGAGGCCCAGCTCGGCGGCGCCCGCGATCACAGGCTCGGGCACGTCGAGGTCGCGGCGGTGGATCGCCTGGGCGTGTGGCCCGATCTGCCGCTCGGCGAAGTCGCGCAGCGTCGACCGCAGCAGCCGGTGCTCGTCCGGTGCGCCCAGGTCCTCCAGCGGCACCAGCCGGCCCGCGATCTCGGCGTGGCGGCGGCCGGCGGCGATGGCCGCCTCGGGCCCGCTGCCCAGCACGAAAGCCCTGGCCTCCTCCTCCGCAGCGTCGGCCATCTCCGCCGCCAGCGGGTGGCGATTGCGGGCAGCCCACTCCCGCAGCGCCCGCGCCGCCTCCGCGTGCGCGTGGCACCACACCAGGTAGTCCAGCGCGACCTGGTGGCGGTCGGCGCCGTCCGTCGCCACGTCAGCGGCGACCTGTGCACGAAGGGCTTCGAGGGCCTCGGCCAGCCGCTGCAACGTGGGTCTCTAGGGTGAGCGCACCGGCAGGCGGATGACGAGGCAGGCGATGCTGCAGCGAGAGCCGGTCAGGGGGATGCCCTGAGGGCTGCCGGGGGCGTCGTCGAATACCAGGATGCTGGCGCTGACCTGTCCGAAGGACGTGCTGGAGTAGGTCACCGTCGACTGGCACGAGCCACGGGGCCTGAGGACCATACCGTCGCAGCCCCTTGTCAGGCTGAACCGCCCGCTCGCGTCGTCCAGCTGCAGCCGCTGGATGGTGAGGTCGCCCGTGCCGTTGTTGGTCACCGTGAGCTGCACGGTGCCGGTGGTCGGGGGTGCGGCCGTGGTGCCGAACAGGCTGATGCTCACGGCGGCCGGGGCGAACTGGACGACCGCCACCCCTCTGGCATCGCCGGTCAGCGCGAGGGGCGAGAGCGCCGGCGCGTTGTCTGGCGCGAAGGTCACCGTCGCCGACTTGCTGCCCTGGCTCGCCGGCGCGAACGAGACCTGGAGCTGGCAGCCCTGGCCCCGGGCCAGCCGCACCCCCTGGCAGCCGTCCTGGAGATGGAACTCACCGGCGTTGGTCCCCCCCAGGCTGGCCGCGACGGTGGTCGCCCCGGCGCCGCCGTTGGAGACCGCCACGGTCGTCGGCCCGGCGCCCCGGCCGACCTGGACCGTGCCGAAGCTCACCGCCGGGGCGGAGACTTGCAGGCTCCCCAGCGAGACGGACGTCCCCGAGCCGGCCCAGGGCGGAAAGTGGCCGGCCGCCGCTGACGTGGCCCCCAGGACCAGCCCGGCGATCGCGAGGAGGGCCACGACCGCGGGCCACACGCGCCGGCGCCGGGCCGGCTCGGCCACCGGCGGCGGCGGAGGCGTGAAGATCGCCGCGCCGCCGAGCCACGTCGGGGGAGCGCCGGCAGCCTGCAGCAGCACGTCGAAGCGGCGCGGCTGTCCCGGCCGCGCGTCAAGCGCGCGGCGCGGCCCGACCCGCAGCCGGGCGGCCTGGGACTGGCCCGGCTCGATCGTGAGCTGAGCCGGCTGCAGGTCGACGCGCAGCGCGTCGTCCGGGTCCTGCGCTGACAGCCCGACCGTCACGACCTGGTTGCCCAGGTTCTGGACGGTGACGATATGCTCGGCCTCGTCGACGCTCTCGGACGTCTCGGGATGCAGGGACGCGTTCAGCTGCTGGAAAGCACCCACCATCACCCTGATCGCCTGCTCGGCCTGGGCAGTGGGGTCGACCTGGGACGAGACCCTGAGCCGGACCTCGGCGGGCCCCGCCGGCAGCCCCGGCGAGCGCGGCGGCCGCAGCAGGACCTGCAGATCCCCGGCCGCCCCCGGGAACAGGGACAGCTCCGCGGGCTCGACGGAGGTCCACGACGCCGGGCTGCCCCAGACGGTGACGCGGAACCGATCGACGATGGTGCCGCGGTTGGTCACCTGCAGCGTGAGCGCGGCCTGGCCGCCCGGTTCGACCGCCAGCGTCTCCGGTGCGACGACCGCCGACACCGCGGAGCGCTGGGCCTGCGGCTGCCGCTGGCCCGTCCACTCGAGATAGGCGCCGCAGGAGGTGCAGAAGCTTGCGCCCTCCACGTTCTGTTGACCGCACCTCGTGCAGGTGATCACGACACGCTCCACATCCCGACCCGGCTGATCGCAGTGCCAGTCTATCCCTGCCAGGTCAGACTGCCATGGGCACTCCCGCACCCCTGCTGGGCTGCCTGGGCACGACCGTCCGCGGCACTCCCACGGGTAACAGACGCGTGGGCTGCCGGCGCGGTAGCGTGGGGTGATGACCACAGAACTGTCGTGCTCGCACCTGGCGCATGTGGCACGGGTGGAGCCGCGCACGCCGGACGGCTGCGAGGAATGCCTGCTGGCGGGGGACCGATGGGTCCACCTGCGGCTCTGCATGACCTGCGGCCACGTCGGCTGCTGCGACTCCTCGCCCAACCGCCATGCGACCAGGCACCACCACGGCACCGGGCACCCGGTCATCGCGTCGTTCGAGCGTGGCGAGGCGTGGATGTACTGCTATTCGGATGATCTCATGGTCGGGACCGCCGGCAGCGTCCGCTGACGCGCCTGAAGGACCGGGAGCGATGTCGATCGAATCCCGCTCGGACCTCTCCGGCATGCAGGCCGTGGGCCGCGCGGTGGGGGAGACGCTGCGCAGCTCGCCGGCTACGTGGCGGACGCGGCCGTGACCGTGGTCGTCCAGCCGGCCGGGGCCGAGGTGGCCCGGCTGGGGGCCGCGGTGCACGCCCGTGTCGGCCATCGGCCGCGCCGTCGAGAGCGATGTTCGGAGGCGCGGCTTCCACGTGCTGGCCCCGCTGGCGGAGCTGAACCGGCAGAATGCGCCGGATCCCGGGCCACAACCCCGTGTGGACTTTCGCTGGGGGGCTCGGTGGCGTAGGATTTTAGGCCGGCATATGTCAGGGAGGGACGACATGGGGGATAGGTCTTGCAACGGCCGCGCTGACGGCCCGCGCGAGGAGTCACGGCTGATCGCCCGATAGGCTCCGAACCTCGGTTGGGGCCCCGGAGCGGTATCCGGAGACTGGGAGGAACGCAGATGGCTGGAGTGGTCGCCGCGCCTGGCGGGGCCCGCAACGAGCGTGCCCGGGCGCGCCGTGTCTGGAGGACGACGACGCCGGGCCGGCTCCGCCTGCAGTCGGTGCTCGTGGCCGTGGCGACGGCGGTGTTCATGGTCCTGGGCTGCGGCGCCCTGGTGACGATCCACCTCACCGTGTCCAAACAGCAGCAGGAGACGGTGACCGCGATCGTGGGTGTGCAGCGCGTCCACGCCTGGCTGGCCGCGGCGGACCGGAGCGCCGCCAACTCGTACCTGAGCGGCGGCGTCGAGGTCACGCTCCCGCAGCAGCAGTATGAGGCCGACATCGCCGCCGCCAGCAGCGACCTCGAGCAGGCGGCCGAACGCAACCCGGGCGGCCAGCCGGCGACCGAGCGCCTCAGCTCCATCAACCAGTTGCTGAGCGAGTACACGCGCCTGGTCGACACCGCGATGGTGCAGCACCGGCTCGCGAACCCGGACGGCATCACCTCGCTGCACGCCGCATCCGACCTGATGCACCACCCACAGACCGGCATCCTGGCCCAGGTCGAGGCGCTTGGCGATCTCGACTCGGCGGTGCTGGCGCGGACCAACCTGGAGCTGGAGGTGTCGGCGGGGGCGCTGGCCCTGTTCGCCGCCGCTGCCCTCATCCTGGTCGGGCTGCTGGTCTGGACCCAGCGCTTCGTCCGCCGGCGGTTCCGGCGCAGGCGCAACCCCCGGCTGCTGGCCGCCACCCTCGCCGTGCTCGTGGTCCTCGCCGGCACCGGTGTGGGAGCGGTCGCGGCCGGGCAGTCCATCCAGCAGTCGCAGGCGCAGTACGGCCGCCTCCTGAAGCTCTGGCAGGCACGCTCGATCGCGTACGACGCCAACGGGGATGCCAGCCTCTTCCTGATCGCCGGGCCAGCCGAAGGGACCCCGTTCGACCAGGCATTCCAGGCCAGCGCCAACCAGCTGGCGGACCGTGACCTGACCGACGACATCGTGCAGGACGCCCGGGCGGGCATCGTCCGGTTCCACGGCATGCTGGCAGACGAGGTCCGGGACGCTGGCTCCCCGGGTGAGCGGAGCGCGGCCCTGGACGTCCTGATCGCGTACCGCCAGTTCCTGAACGTCGACGCCGAGATGCGCTCGGCGGCGCTGGCGGGCCACCAGACCGACGCCATGAACCTGACGCTGGGCACCTACGGGGGCGCGCTCGGGCTCGCCTTCAAGTCGATGAACTGGGGTCCCCGGCTGGGCGCTCAGCGAGACTGGTCGGAGGGTGAGCTGGGATTCGCGTTCGAGCTGTTCGACTGGGACCTCGCGCAGCTGACCCAGATGCTGCAGAGGCAGTTCGACGCCAGCCTCGGCGACGCCGAGCAGGTCCTGGAGGCCGCCATCGGGCTGCAGGCCCTGAGCCTGGCCGTCGTGGCGCTGACGTTCGCCGGCGTGCGGCCGCGCATAGCCGAGTACGCCACCTGAGCTCTACGTCGGGCGGATCCCGGAGGGAGGCGCGGAACGTGCCTCCCGTGTCCCAGGGAGGGGGTTCAGGAAGGGGGGGCCTGGTGCCCCCCCTTCCACATCAGGTGGCCCTGCGCGTCACGAGTTGATCCAGAGCTCGGCCAGGGACATGACGCCGGAGATCATGTCCCTGGCCTTGCCGCCGTCGGGCAGCGTCGCCTGGCCGATCCCTCCGATCGTCCTTCGGCCGGCCACGATCCAGGCCACCTGGGTGAGCCAGATGTAGGGGAGGTCCACCGCGAATCGCTGCGCCACCAGCTTGTAGGCGGCGGTGCGCACGATGGGATCGACCTGGGTCCGGCCGGCCTGCAGCGCAGCGTCCACCTGGATGTCCTTGTTCCTCGCGAAGTTCAGCGCCTGCTTGCCCACGGGCGCGGCCGTGCCGATGCTCCACCACGTGTAGTTGGCGTCCGGGTCGGGGACGTTGAACTGGCGCCAGCCGTATGCCTGGTAGTCGCCGACGATGGCGTTGAAGATGTACGGAGCCTGCTCCACCAGGACGATGTCGGTGTTGATGCCCACCGCCTTCCACATCGCCTGCAGGAGCTCGTTCTCCTGGCGGTACTTGGGAGCGGCGACGTTGCCGAACTTGAACGAGATCGGGCCCTTCTCCTTCTGGTACTGGGCGACCAGCGCGCGGGCCTTGTTGGGGTCGTAGCTCGGGTAGCCGGTGGGCGCGTAGTAGGGCGAGCCCTGGATGAAGGGCCCGTCGGCCGGCTTGGTCAGCCCGTTGCCGAGCGTATCGATGTACTTCTGGCGGTCCGTGGCATGGGCCAGTGCCTGCCGCACCCGGATGTCGTCCAGCGGCGGGACCGCCGTGTTCAGCATCACGAAGATCATGTCCGGCTCGCCCTGGTAGGAGTGCAGGTCGTTGACCTGGTGGTAGTCGGGGTCGTGCATGAAGTCGGCGAGGCTCTGCGTGTCCGGCGAGTGCATGACGTCGATGTTGCCGGCCCTCAGGCTGTTCCCCCTGGACTGCGGGTCGGTGATCGGCTTGAACGTGACCGAGTCCAGGTAGGGCAGCCCGGGCCGCCAGTAGTTGGGGTTGCGGACGGCGGTGAAGTGGTCGCCCGGCACCCACTCCTTGAACATGAACGGGCCCGTCCCGATCGGCGGGGCCTTGCCGGTGGTGTCGGCCAGCATCCTCACGCCGACCATGTGGCCTGGCTTGACGGTCAGGTAGAACGGGAACGGCACCCACGGGTTCTTCATCGTGAACAGCACGGTTAGAGGGTCCAGAGGCTTGACCCCATCCAGGTTGAAGAGCGCAGGAGCCGTGAGGGGGGACTTGAGCTGCGCCGCCATGTTGATCGTGACCGCTTCCGCGTCCATGGGGCTGCCGTCGTGGAACTTGACGCCGGGCCGCAGCTTCATCGTCCACTGGGTGTAGTCCGCGTTGGGCGTGATGGACAGGGCCAGGTGGGGCCTGATCGAGCCGTCTGCGGCCTGGACGAAAAGCGGGTCGTACACTGCGCGGACGCACGTGAGGCTCGAGCTGTCCCAGGCCGCGAACAGGGGGTTGAAGCCGGGCATCTCCGCCTCGGTGGCGAAGGTCAGGCTGCCGCCCCGGCGGGGCCTGACCGAGGGCGGCGCGGCCTCCTGGCCGCCGGCGCCGCAGGCGTCGAGCAGGGCCGCGGCCGCGCTCGGCACCAGCAGGCCGCCCGCGGCGGCGCGCGCGCCTCGCTGCAAGAAGGTACGGCGATCGTAGCGGTTGGTCATCGTCTGCCTCTCCCTACCCCCGGGTTTCCGCCGGGCCGACGCGTGGCGCGGTCGGCCGTCCGCCGATGATATTCCCGGCTGGCGCGCGGCGCGAGGCCAAGTTGCAGACCCGGCCCTCCCGGGCACTCGCCGGGCGCCGCCGAGGGGTTGACAGCCCGCCCGGCGCGTGAGTAAGGTCGGCGGTCGTGGTTGGGCGGAAGGGAGGGATCCGGGGTGTCCCGCGTGGCTGGCTCGCGGGCGCCGCGGCGGTGCTGCTCGTGCTCGTCGCGGCCGGCACCCTGGCCGGCAGCCGGCTCAAGGGCGCGATCGGGGCCCGGCCGGCGCCGAGCGGGAGCGCGGCGCTCGCCACCGAGAGCCGCGAGGTCGCCGGCGTCGACCCCACGGCCGACCTGCTCCCGACGCCGTGGCGGGCGGCGCCCAGCCCGTCTGCGGCGCCGAGCCAGGCGCCGGCCAGCGCGCTCGCCGCAACGGCCCCCGGCGCCACGGCGGCAGCGTCGGGCGCGTCCGCCCACTTCGGCACGCAGCAGCCGGGCGCACCGCTGCCGTCGGACTCGCAGTGCGCGGCCTGGGTCCGGGCGACGGCGCCGGTCGCGGAGAGCAAGGCCGTCAACCGCCCGTTCAACCAGGCCACCGGACATCGCCTCTCCAGCAGCTTCTTCCCGACCGCGGACGCCCAGGGCGCCAATACGCAGGTCGCTGCCCGGGTGGACGGCCAGTTCACCGGCACGACCCGCCAGATCCTGCGCTGGGCCGCCTGCAAATGGGGGATCGACGAGGACGTCGTCATGGCCCAGGCCGCGGTGGAGAGCTGGTGGCGGCAGACCACGCTCGGCGACTGGGGCTCGGACCCGACCGCGTGTCCGCCCGGCCACGGTCTGGGGGCCGACGGCCGGGCCGGGCAGTGTCCGCAGAGCTACGGCATCTTGCAGAACCGGTACCCGTTCGAGCAGTCCAGCTGGCCGGGCATCGGCAGCTCCACCGCGATGAACGCCGACACGGCCTACGCGATCTGGCGCGCCTGCTTCGAGGGCGACGAGCTGTGGTTGAACGACGTCGAGCGGGTCGGCCAGTACGGCCCCGGGGACGCCTGGGGCTGCGTCGGCCGCTGGTTCTCCGGGCGCTGGCACACGCAGCCCTCCCAGGACTACATCGCCAAGGTCCAGAGCTACCTGGGCCAGCGGATCTGGGAGCAGCCGAACTTCCAGGAGCCCTGAGCCCCTCCCCCCGCGCGGGGGGAGGTGGCCCGCCAGGGCCGGTGGGGGGTACGCCCGGCATGGGCAGTTGCTAGGAGGTGAGAGTCCTCTGGAGGGAAGGCGGTGGTAACTCCGAGTCGAAGGCAACGGCGGCGTCGCGAGGCGAGGTCGG
>Ga0126378_10003922_pt1 | contig 11301 bp, 8 predicted proteins | sample PanSoiMetPlot_23_FD_92587 | JGI IMG/M metagenome (GOLD analysis project Ga0126378, IMG submission 92587) | Tropical forest soil microbial communities from Panama - MetaG Plot_23 | ecosystem: Environmental > Terrestrial > Soil > Tropical forest > Bulk soil | place: Panama | collected 2016-02-17
CCCGCCCGACGCCAACGTGCCGCCGCTGGAGTTGTCGTTGACCTGGTTATCGGTGATGCGCGTGCGCACGACACCCACCAGCACGATGCCACCGCCGCTCAGAGGAGGAGCGCCTTCGGCAGCGGGGCAGAGCTTGTTATTGCCGTGCACCCTGTTTTTCGTCGATCTTGACGTCGCCGGCGCCGCCAGGCTGGCCGTCATCAAGCACCAGCAACCCCACAGGCAGTTACCGAACGACTCGTTGTCTGTCACCTGGGTGTTGTGCGCGTGCCGGATGAAGACGCCGAAGCCGTTGTTCCAGGTGCGGTTCCCTGAGACGACCGTGTCGGCGTCCGGCGAATCGCCCACGTAGAGCCCGGCCTTCTCGTTCCCCGCCGTGCGGTTGTCGACCATGCGGCTGCGGGTGGATTCGAAGCGGGCGATGCCGTACTCACCGTCGTTGATGGCGGTGACGCGGCTGACCGAAAGCCTGTCCGTACCCAAACCCGATGACGCCGGTGGCGGGGAAGCCTTGAATCATCAGCCTGCCGATGCTGACCCGGACCACCGGCCTGGCCACCTGGGGCGCCGGCAGCCCCTGAGGCCGCGAATTCCAGCGAGCACGGCCACCCGGCCCAGGTCGATCACGACCGCCGTGGAGTGACGGCGCAAGTTCCATGGCGGATCGCTGCCGCCCCTCACCACCAAACGGGTGGGTCAGATCTCTAGTCTTCGGCAGTCGCACCAGCCTGCCACGGCCGGTAGCGTGCCCACAGTGGCTTCTTGAAGCGTTGACCCGGAGGTTCGGCGCGGGAGCGGGGTAGCCCCAGCTTACCGGTCGTCGGCCCCGACCGGAACTGAAATCGACTCAATGACTCCAGACCCATGAGCGCGGTACCTGCCCTCGCGCGGTCGGCAATCGAACCAGGCAACGCGGGACTCGACGACGTCCTGGACGCGCTCGTCAGAGCGTCCGTGGATGGAATCGTCGTGGTCGACGCCGGTCGACATTTCGTCTTCGCCAATCCCGCGGCGTGTGAGCTGGTCGGTCGTTCGCGTGAAGAGCTGCTCGGACGCGACTTCCTGATGGTGATCCCGGAACGTGAGCGCCAGAGCGCCCTGACGGAATTCGCCAAGCTCAGTCGCACCAGGCCGGAACGGCGGCAGGGCATGGTTTGCCGACCGGATGGCTCGCTGCTGGACGTCGAATTCACCACGACAGTCCTGGAATCGCGGGGCGCGCGGCTCGTAGCGGCCATCCTCCGAGACGTGAGCGAGCGCCGCCGGCAGGCAAGGGAGGCGGCCGCGCTTGCCCAGGCGGCTGCGAGCGTCGCGGTCTGTGATTCCATCGACGCGACCGTCCAGGCCCTCGCCGATTGCGCTCTCAGAGGCACACGGGCCCTCGGCACCTCCGTGATCCTTGACGACAGGTCTGAGCCCGGCTTCTGGATCGGAGCTGCCGGGCTGCCGGACGGATTTCGTGAAGTGATGCGGGTCGCGGGACGTGCACGCGCATGCATGGCGGCCCTGGGGGCGTCGATGACGCAGAGGGTCGTCGTGTACGCAGATGCGCGGCGGCAGCTGGAGCTCGATCAGGGATTGGCTGGGCTTTCCTGCGTGCTGAACGGGCTCCCCTGGCAGGCAGGGCTGTTCGCGCCGGTGGTCTACCGTAGGGCCGTCGTTGGATACCTGACTGCCATCTACCGGCAGGATCAGCTTCCTACCGAGGCCGAGACCATCTTCCTGGCGACGCTGGCGGATCAGGCTGCGATGGCGGCGGCAAATGCGCGGCTGCTCGCGGTCGCGCGAGACAGGATCGTGCTCGAGGAGCGGCAGCGCCTGGCGCGAGAGCTCCACGACTCGGTCTCCCAGGCGCTTTCCGGGATCCAGTTGGGAGCGCGGATGGCGCGTGAGCGACTGGACGGTGAGACCGCCGCGGTTGCGCCGCTGATCGACCACGTCTTCCAGCTCGCGGAAGCCGGCGAGGCGGAGATGCGGGCTCTGATCTTCGAGCTACGGCCTGAGTCGCTGGAGGCGGAGGGCCTGGTGGTCGCCCTGAACAAGCAGATCGAGGCGCTTCGGGCAAGGCACGGGATCGCGGTCGAGGCCGTCGACGCGGAGGAGCCGAACCAACCCCTGGAAGTAAAAGAGGCGCTCTACCGAATCGGGCAGGAGGCGCTCCACAACACCGTCAAGCACGCGCGAGCTCAACATGTGCAGGTCCAACTGGAGGCGCGCGACCGGAGGCTCGTGCTGGAAGTCGCGGACGACGGAGTCGGTTTCGATCCGGAGGGGAGCTTCCCCGGACACCTCGGGCTCCGCTCGATGCGGGAGAGGGCGGCAGGGGTCGGCGGGTCGGTCGAGGTGGTCAGCGCCCCCCACCAGGGCACGCGGGTGGTGGCCAGCGTCCCAGTGTCACCGGCACCTTAACCCTCCTCGTGACGCCGGCGGACTACAAGGCGCAGCCTGGGGAGGGGGGAGCCTTCGATTGACGAACCGGCCCGGGCACGTGACCAGAAGTCAGGCCCATCTATGCCTTGACAGCTATATAGCTGACTGGTAATGTTTGACCCCAATGACCACCGCTGTGTTTGAGGTGCTCGCTGAACCAAACCGGCGCCACATCCTTGACCTGCTCCGCGAACGCGAGCGCACCGTTGGCGACCTTGTTGGCCGGCTCGCCGTCAGCCAGCCCGCGGTCTCCAAGCATCTGCGGGTACTCCGAGAGGCAGGCTTCGTGGAGGTGCGGGCGGACGCCCAGCGCCGCCTCTACCGCATGCGAATGGAGCCCCTGCGCGCCATTGATGAATGGCTCGAGCCATACCGGCGCCTGTGGGCGTCAAGCTTCGACGATCTCCAAAGGCACCTTGACGCCATGCCAGACGCCCTGCATTCAGAGACAAGGAGGACTTGACGTGCACGGAGCACTCGAACAGGTCGACGGACGATGGCAGCTGAGATTCACGCGAAGGCTTCATCACTCACCCGAGAAGGTCTGGCTGGCGCTGACCGAGCCTGAGCACCTTCGCGCGTGGTTCCCGACCGACATCGACGGAAAACGAGCGCCGGGGGCACCACTTCGATTTCGGTTCCGTGACGCTGAGGGGCCGGCCATCGACGGCGAGATGATCGTGTTCGATCCGCCCGCGGTGCTGGAGTTTCGCTGGGGCGATGACGAGACCCTTCGCTTCGAGTTAAAGCCGGATGCTGAGGGGTGTTTGCTTACCTTCGTGAACACATTTGATGAACTGGGCAAGGCCGCCCGCGACGCTGCTGGGTGGCACGCCTGCCTCGACGTGCTCAGGTATCACCTGAGCGGCGAGCCGGCGCCGTGGACCCCGCAGCAGCGATGGCGGCAGGTCCACGGCTTCTACGTTGAGCGCCTGGGTCCCGAGGCTGCGACCATTGGTTCGCCGGAGTCAGTCGACTAGAGGTGCGGCCGCACCTCTAGACAGGCTGAGGGGCGGTCGTCTGCCGCGAAACCCGGCACCAGGAAAGCGGAGTGCTCAGCGGGCACGCGCAAGGAGGTCGGCAATGTCAAGGCTGGTGAAGGGCTGGGAAGGCCGCTACTTCGAAGACTTCCAGGTCGGCGACGTGTACCGCTGCCGCTACGGGCGCACGGTGACCGAGGCCGACAACATCTGGTTCACGCTGCTCACCAACAACAGCAACCAGATCCACTTCAACCGCGAGTACGGCAAGAAGACCCAATGGGGCCGCTGTCTGATCAACAGCGCGCTCACCATAGCCATCGTCGCCGGCATGGGGGTGGCGGACGTCAGCGAGAACGGCTTTGCCCTCGGCTGGGACGAGATCAAGCTCCCCAACCCGCTGTTCGACGGTGACACCCTCTACACGGAGAGCGAGGTGCTCGACGTAAGGGAGTCGCGCTCGCGGCCCGAGCAGGGCATCGTCAAAGTGCGCACACGGGGCTACAACCAGCACGGGCAGGTGGTCATCGAGTACGCCCGCACGGTCATGGTCTGGAAGTTGGAGAACGCGCCCCGCCTGGACATCTTCCCCGTACCCGAGCCCAGCCAGTAAGATCGTCGGGTTTCCCGGCACGGCCGCTGTTCGCCCAGCCGGCCGCTCCGCCGGTCAGCGAACCTGGGCGCGGTTATGGCTTTTCCACGCGGCTGCCCGCCAGCCACCCCTGCTCGACCACCCAGACCGCCACCTGAGTGCGTGAGCGCACGCAGAGCTTGCCGCGGATGCGCTCCATGTGACCCTCTACCGTCCGCTCCGCGATCAGGAGGTGGCTCGCGATCTGGCGGTTGGTCAGGCCCTTCGCAACCAGCAGGGCGACCTCACGCTCGCGGCGGGTGAGCGTCACGCCGGCGCTCACTGACGCGCCCGCGGCCCGAGCGGCAGCCGTCGCCGGGTCGGCGAGGGCGTACGCCACGGCCTCGTCGAGGCTAAGGCGCGCCCCTGCCGCCCAGGCGGCCTCGGCCCGTCTGGGGTCCAGGGCAGCCCGGGCTGGGTCCACCACCGTGGCCTGCGCCAGCGCCTCCCAGCGAGGAGCCAGCGGCGCCCTGATCGCGTCCCGCTCAGAGGCGGCGGCGCCGCAAAGGCGCAGCGCCCGCTCGGGATCGCCGGCCGCCACAGCGAGCCCGGCGGCTGCATACAGGCTGGCCGACACCGCGTACGGATTGCCCAGTTGCCGGTACAGCTCCAGCACTTCCGCCACCCGGCGCCGGGCGCTGGCATGCTGACCGTCGAAGAAGTCGACCACGGCCAGGAAGAGCACGGCGGTGGTTACGTGCCAACGAGTTTCAGGTGCTGTGGCTGAAGCCACGCAGCGCTCCAGATGCGCACGCGCTCTGACCAGGTCACCGCGCTGTACGAAGAGCTCGCCCAGGCTCATCTCCGCGTCAAGGCGCACCTCGTCGTCGTTTGTGGTGGCCAGAACCTCCTCGAGGCAGGCGCGGGCCCTCTCGTCCTCGCCCGCGTACATGTTGATCGAGCCGAGCAGGCTCAGCACCCAGCCTGCCAGAACGTCCTCCCCCAGCTTGCGGAGCCACGCAAGGCTCTGCTCGCCCAGCTCTCGCGCCTGCGAGTACTCGCCCTGCCAGTAGGCCATCCGGGAGAGCCAGTACAGTGCCCACGCCTGGTCAAGCCCTGTCAGCGTGGCAGCTGACAAGATTCCCTGCAGCCACTCCCGCCCCTCGCTGAGGTGACCGCGATACAGCCAGAACCAGGCCAGAGCCAGCGCCAGCCGCACCCAGCGCTCGGGGTCGTGGGCGTGACACCACTGCAGCGCCGCGCGCAGGTCGTCGTGGTCGGACTCCAACCGCTCGAGCCAGTAGGCCTGGCTCGGCCGTCCGTTGAAGGTCGCGGCGTGCTCCGCCAGGGCCAGGAAGTGGTCGGTGTGGCGGCGCCGGCCGTAGTCTGTCTCGGCGGCCTCGGCCAGTTGCTCGGCGGCGTACTGGCGGACTGTGTCCAGCATGCGGTAGCGGGTGTGTCCGGCCGGCTCGGGCTCAAGCACAACCAGCGACTTGTCGACCAGCCGGGAGAGGTGGCCCAGCACCTGCTCAGCGGGCAGGTCGGTGGCAGCGCAGACCGCCTCCGCCGGGCCCAGCTCGAAACCGCCCGGGAAAGCGGACAGACGGCGGAACAGCCTTCGCTCAGCGTCGTTCAGGAGCTGATGACCCCAGTCCAGCGCGGCCCGCAGCGTCTGGTGACGCGGCATTACCGTGCGGCTGCCGCCCGTGAGCAGCCGGAAGCGGTTCTCCAGCCGGACGAGGATGTCATCGATCGACATCATCTCGACGCGTGCGGCGGCCAGCTCGATGGCCAGCGGGATGCCGTCCAGCCGGCGACAGAGCCTCGCGACCGTGGTCGAGTTCGCCGGCGTCAGACTGAACCGGGGCTGTACCAGCGATGCCCGAGCCAGGAACAGCTCGACCGCCTCGGAGCTCGCCGCGGCCTCGACCATGTCTTTCTCGGCGCCGTGAAGCCCCGGCAGCGTCAGCGGGGGAATCCGCCAGACCTGCTCGCCGGGCACACGCAGGGGCTCGTGACTGGTGCTCAGAATCCGCAGCGCCGGGCAGGCTGTCAGGAGCGCTCCGGCCAGGCGAGCGCATGAGTCGAGCAGGTGCTCGCAGTCGTCGAGCACGAGCAGCAGCTTTCGACTGCCGACGTGGGCCGCCAGGCTCGCGACCTGCGACTGCCCGAACGGCTCCCGCACTCCCATCGTAGTCGCGACCTCGCGTGGGACGTCGGCCGGGTCCGACAGCGCCGCAATACCCACGAGCCAGACTCCGTCCGGGTATTCCGCGAGCACACGGGCGGCCAGCTCGGTGCCCATCCGCGTCTTGCCCATGCCTGCCGGGCCCGCAATGGTAACCAGCCGGCTCAGTCGCAAGAGGCCTGCAAGCTCGTCCAACCCGCGCTCTCGGCCCACGAAGCTCGTCAGCTGGACGGGGAGGTTGGTCAGTGGGAGAGCGTTCGCCGTCAAATCAGCTCGTCTTCCGAGGCCACGATCTCCTCCCAGGTCGACTCGTGCACGTTACCGGTCATGTCGACGAAGAGGTGTCGCGATCGCGCCTCAGACCGGCCCCAGAGCCGGTCACTTATCCAATCTGCCAGGTGGCTGGCCCAGTCCGGCCCGAAGAAGCTGGCGGTCGTCGCGTTCAGTCCGTGCTTCTCGCCCTGATAGACGACGAGCTCCTTGGGAGCCTCCACCTCCTGCAGGAGCCGGTACGTGTGCTCGATCGGGCTCAGCTCGTCTCGTTCGCCCGCCACCACCAGATATGGGCACTGCAGCCTGGCTCCGATCCCGTGCAGAGAGAAGGTCTGGGCGAAGCGGTCGAATTCGACCTCGTCGTCGTAGCCCGCCATGTACATGAAGCGCAGCTTGAACGTCGGGGATGCGGTCTCGAAGATCGTGCGGCAGCCGGGCTCGTGGCAGACGAGGGCGACGGCGCAGCCGGCCAGCTGGTCGTCGGACGCCGCCAGCTGGGTGGCCCAGTAAGAGCCGAAGCTGATGCCGTAGACGGCGATACGGTCGGGATCGATCTCCGGACGCGATCTGACCCACGGGAACACCGCACGCCCCACCTCCAGCCAGTTGTCCCCCGTGACTTCGACGCCGCGGGTCGTGCACTCGCCCTGGCCGGGGCCGTCGAGTGCCAGCACGGCCAGAGCGCGCGAGAGCAGCTTGTCGCCGTGCAGTGAAACCATCATCTCCTTGAAACCGTCCATGCCGTCGACCGCCACCACACAGGGAACCCGACCGCCGGCGTAGTGGGAAGGTAGGTGAAGCCAGCCGGGGAGCCGGGCATCGCCGAACGGAATCTCTACCCGCTCAATCCGGTGGTCGGCCCGCTCTGCGTACCTTCCATAGCACTCGAGCTTCTTGCCGTTGAGGTGTAGATTTTCGGCAGAGTTCTCAAAGATCGGCCACTGCGCAGCGCCGTAGAGCACCGAGGCGATGTAGAAGTTCTCGCCCGCGGTCACGCCATGACCCGCCGCCTCAGCCGCCTGAGCCATTCGCTCGCGCCGTTCGCCGGCCCGGGTGAATTCACGCGCGATGTCGTCGAACCGTTGAACCCGCGTCCGGATGCCTTGAAAGTCGGTGGCCGCGTCTGGACCGCATGGAGCCTGGAGGTAATAGCTCCGTCCCTGATCCCAGTCCACACCGATCGTGCGGATGGCCGCGTCCAGCAGCCATCGCTGCTGCTCCCAGCGCCTGGTCGTTCTCATCGCTCGGCGGTGCCCTCCCTCCCTACAGCAAGAGACCCGTTCAGCCAGACATAGCTGCCTAGGCCGAGGCCAACCGATCGTGGAGCGCCCGAATCGTGGGCAGGTCACGGTATGGGGCAAGCTCCTGGCTCGCCACCTTGCTGATCCGGCTCACCAGCATTGTAGTTCCGCTGGCCAGTGCCCTCTCCACAATGGCCGTGAGCAGTGAGGCTGCACGGTCCGGTTCGCCGGCCTGCGCACATACAGTGGCAAGCTGGACCTCGTAGAAGGGGCGCATCCAGCCGCTCGCGGCCTGCAGCGCCAGATCCAGGAAATACATGCTGCTCGTGAGGTCGCCCAGCATCAAGGCGCTCTTGCCGCGAGAGACCAGAAGGTACGACGCGTCCCAGGGCCTGAAGAAGCCGGACGGCCTCGCGGTCATGAGAGACAGGGCACGCTCCGCGGCGTCGAGGTCCCGCCCTGCCGAAACCTCGTCGCCCGTGGCCGCATTCTCCCAGGCCCGGACGCTGTACAGCCACATCCGGACGCAGGGCGGCGCTCCTGCACCTGCCGCGGCCTCGGCCGCTCGCAGAAGCTCGACCGCCTTGCGAGGCCCCCCCGGCAGCCCTTCCTCCTGGCCGTGAAGACGGTTGGCATAAAGAAGCGCTTCACATCCGTAGGCCATTGCCTGCACGTTCGAGCCGCCCAGTTCGTGCGCGAGACGGCGCGCATACTCGCAGACCAGCTTGGCCTCGCCATAGTCGAGGAGCGAATACCATCCCTGAGCAGCCGCGGCAGCCGTCTCGCCCGCCATCATGACCAGCTCGCGCCTGATCTCGGCTGCCTGCGCGGCCCGCAGGACACCGTCCAGGGTGACGAGGTGCGTGTGCAGTTCGCGCAGCATCAGCCGGGTGCCGATCTGGCCCTGAAGGTCGAGAACGTGATCGGTTGCGCGACGGAGGTCCGCCGCAGCCACGGCATCCATACGTGACAGCCCGAGGAGCACCGAGGAGAGACGTTCGAGGTCTGCCACTCCGGCTGCCACCGGACCGGCCAGCGCCGCGGCCCCATGTCCGCCCTGCTGCATCCGGCCGACCTCGCGCGCCGACTCCAGCGCCTGCTGGCGCTGGATGGAGGCCTCGATGTCAGCGACTGCGGAAGGTGTCAGGACGGACTCCAGGGCCAGCGCGTCCGGCGTCAGCGCGAGTGTGTTACAGAGCACGTAGGCGTACCAGGGGTCTGGGTAGCGGTGGCCGTTCTCCCAGGCCGAGATGGTGGCCCTCGGCACCGCGGTCATCGGCCTGCCGAGCCTGGCCGACTCGCCGGCCATGTACCGACCCAGGGTCGGCTGGCTCCAGGCTCTCACCTTGCCACGCTCGTGCGCCAGTCGCGTGGCGAACTCCGTGTAATCCATCAGCTCCACCCCCCCAGGATCGACGGCGGTAGACGCCAGCAAAGTATGCGCCGTCGCTTCCTGCCAGGCAAACCGGACATGATGCCAGGCTGGCGTACACGCGTCCGGGAACCCCGCGTCACGCGTGAACGTCAGCGTGACAGTCATTGTGACCGGATTCGCCCGATGCCGCGTGATTTACTGTGGCCCGCGGGACCAGGCCACGGTCGCCTGGCCTGGACGCGTTGGGGGGTCGTTCATTGAGTCCACGGCGTCGCGTGGGGCGAACAAGGAAGGCGGAGACGTGTGCCCGCCCGGACTGCACGAGGGGAGCTGACCCCTCCAAACGTTGACCTCACCCCCGCAGCCATGCTCGGTGGAGGGGAGGGGAGGCTTGCCTCCTCTCCCGCCCCGACGGGCGTCAGGTGTGGTTTGACTGGGGCCGCCCTCGGTGACGGGGGCACGGCGCTCCCAGGGGGACTGTGACCCGAATTCGGGTCCCCTGGCCGCGACAACTGCTGACTTCGAGCGAGCCGCCGACCGCAAGTGCGCGCTCATGCATGGAGCGCAGACCGAGGTGTCCCGGGTAGAGACCGTCGGGGTCGAACCCGACTCCGTCATCGACGATCTCGAGGGCCACGGTGTGGCGCCGCGCCTCCAGCCGTACGTCGACCCGGCGCGCGTGCGCGTGCTTGACCGTATTGCCCAGGGCCTCCTGGGCGATCCGATAGAGGGCGTGCTTCACCTCGACAGGCGCGACCGGCTCGTCTTTCATGGCGGTTTGTCCAGCGAAGCCGTGCCTGGCTCGGAGCGCCTCGATCTGCTGGACGAGAGTCGCCACCAGGCCGTCGGTCTCTAGCGATTCGGCCCGAAGTCCGAAGATCAGCGCTCGCATCTCCGCCTCCCCAGCCTCGGCCAGCCGCATGACGTGGTCGATCGGCTGGGCGACGCTGGCCGGGTCCCGCTCGAGCCGGTCGCGTGCGGTCTTCGCTCCCAGCTGGATCCCGTACAGGGACTGAGAGATGGAGTCGTGGAGCTCTCTCGCAAGCCGCTTGCGCTCTTCCAGCAAGACATTCTCACGGGCGGATGCCACCAGGCGGGCCTGTTCGGCGGCCATTGTCGCATGGTCCGCCAGCGCCGCCAGGAAGGCCGTCTCGGCCTCGTGCGGCATATCGCCCATTCGATAGATGGCGCTCAGCACCCCGACGTGGGCCCCCCGGTAGAGGAGAGGCGCGAAGACGGCTGCCTGCCACGGAAGCGAACTCAAGGCGCCCGCCAGGCTTGTCGATCTATCGTCGCGCTCCATGCGCTGGCGCCAGTCTGCCGAGACCACGACTCGTTCCGCCGCCAGGATCTCCATGATGCTGGAGCGCGCGGCGCGTGCGCTGGCCGGCGGCCGCCGCCGCAAGAACTCTCGGAACTCGTCGGGCATGCCGGCGCTGCCCGCCCAGGCGGCGTCGTGGTATTCACGGTCGAGAACCACCCACGCGGCCAGTGCGCGCGTGCCGCTGAGAGCGCACTCGGCGATGGCATCCAGTGTTGCTTCGATCGAGTCGCTGACCGCGACGCTGGCGGCCGCCTGAGCCAGAGCGGCTGCTTGCCTGGCCTGCCGGTGTCGCTCAGTCACGTCTCTCGACACGATGACGATGAAGCGCTTGCTCCGGAGGTCGAGCACGGTGGCCGTCGCCTCGACGTGGAGCTGCGAACCGTCAGACCGATGGGCGACGCCTCCCATCGCTACAGACTTGCCGCTACGAGCGCGGGCGAAGAGCGTCAGCGCGGTCTGCCGATCCGGCTCAGGGACGAACGTAAGGAAGTCCCGGCCGAGCAGCCTGTCGGGTGAGTAGCCATGCAGCCGGCAGGCTGCGGGATTCCCGTAGACGACTCGATGATCGCTGTCCAGGACGATGATCCCGTCCGACGAGGCTCTGACCATGGTTGCCAGTACGTCGAGCCCGAGCGCCTCCGGGGTCCTTGCCGGAGGGCGGGAGGTCGGTGGCGTCGCCATTGCCCTCGTCGCACCCATCTGTCAACTACCGCATGAGCCCTGGCATCGAGTCGCCGGAGCGTACCGCGCGCAGTGCGCCAATCCTCGGCCCATCGGACTTCACGGTAGTTGCAGCCGCAAGGCCGCCGCGACTCCCAAACGTGTGAGCTTCCGCTGGTGCGTTTGGTGGGTGAGCTGGAGCAAAGTGCCGCCAGGCCCCGATGATCAAGTTGGATTGCTGTATGAACCAGAGCCGAGC
>Ga0126378_10003923_pt1 | contig 11301 bp, 5 predicted proteins | sample PanSoiMetPlot_23_FD_92587 | JGI IMG/M metagenome (GOLD analysis project Ga0126378, IMG submission 92587) | Tropical forest soil microbial communities from Panama - MetaG Plot_23 | ecosystem: Environmental > Terrestrial > Soil > Tropical forest > Bulk soil | place: Panama | collected 2016-02-17
AGACGGAGGTCCGGACGAGGAGCGCGCGGCTCGAGAATACGCGCCAGATTCTCATTGAGAGTTGTGATCGTGATGTGAATCGACAGACGATTCGACGTGGCAACTTCTTTGAGCAGATCGAGATCGCGCGTGACCATGTTCGACTTGGTCACAATGCCCAGTTCGAATCCGTGGTGGCGGGCGAACTCCTCGAGGATTCCGCGGGTGACCTCATAACGGCGCTCCGCCGGCTGGTAGGGGTCGGTTGCGGTACCCAGCGCGATTGATTCGCTCGGCTTCACCCGCCTGAGTTCCTGGCGTAACAGATCAGCAGCGTGCTGTTTCACATAAATCTTTTGCTCGAACTCCATGCCATCGCGCATCTCCATAAACTCATGGGTGTAGCGCGCATAACAATAGCGACATCCGAATTCGCAGCCACGGTAGGGATTGATCGTCCACGTAAACGGCAGGGCCCGTTTGCTGACGCAGCGGTTTAGCAAGGACTTTGTTGGCAGCGTGAAGTATTCGACATTGTGACCGTCGCGAAGAGATTCGCCTTCGGACGCGAGGCGAGCGATACCGACGAGACGGCGTTCTTCCCCGAGAGGGAGTAAGGGCAAAGCAGACATGACGTATTCGCCTTTTGTTCGCCATGGTAGAACGGAAGTGAGCCTCGTGTCAAGGGCGCATCGGAGTAGGAGATAGAAGAGATGAATCGACACATCTCTGTTGATTAATTGAGAAACATTTGGAGACATTTTCGCCGAAACGACGCGGCTGGGGTGATGACGGGGTGAATGTTTTAATTGATGGTGCTATGGGACAATCGCGTTAGGCTATCGTTCGCTAGCTCAACCACAGAGGTCTCGTTCGCCTTTCGAGCTTTCGCCAGTAGGGATTGATATCGAGACATTGCTTCGCTATTTTTGCCCTCAATCTCCACCAATAGGGCGACTATGAACTCACGTCTTAAGCTCTTGAACGTGTCGTCCTGAACCTGATAACCCTGGCTGAGCCAATCATATGTCGCTTCCGTCTCCGATCGCGGAACCACGTTGAGGATTTGAAGCAATTCACTTTGGTGGTCAAGTCTGAATTCAATAGATTCGTCAAAAGCACGAGATCGATCTCCTCGAGTAATTGACTCCTGATTTTGTCGCATTTCGTTCGCAACTCGAAACAGTTCGCGGTGTGTGTCTACACCATCAGAGTTATATAACGAATACAGGTGAAGGTGCCTAACGAAGGGGCGCGCTCGCCCGCTTCGAAGCGCAGCCGAAAAGTGCGCCAATGCATTATTCAACTCGCCACGTTCCCAAAGGATCCAGTGTCCCCACATAGCAATGGGCGTAAGGGTTATTCGGGTCTAGTCGTAACGCATCTTGGTAATTAGGCTCAACGGATACGCCTGCGGGCATCGCACCGCCTCTGCTTCTAGAATCCCTCGATCGCAGAAAATTGGCCCAGCCGATATGAGCCAAAAGATCCGCTGCTTTAGGCCCCGTTGAGTGGCTACGCGCTCTATAGAGAACAGGCAGAAGTGGATTTACTATGTCGCTGAAGTGTTGCCCCTCTTGAATATAGTAAGTATTCTCCAGCCACAACATTGCCGCGTCTGCCTCCATTTCTAGTGCGTCGCTATCAATCGGATCTAGCTCAGAAGCACGCTTGAAACTTTCGTAGGCAGCTGCGTGGTCTTCTCGCTCTACTTGTTCGCGACCGGTTTTCATTGCATCCCAAAACTCTCTGTGATGAATACGGAACTCTTGCATTAGGCCGGTTACTTGATTGAGAACGAGCAGTAATGAAATAACAGCGGTCGCTCCGCCCACCATCTTTAGTATTTTCCAACGCTTCAGTATTTCCCAACGCGTCAGCCCAGATTCCCCTTTTCCCTTTGCGCCCATCTTGGGTCTCCGATTCTGGAGGATTATGTCAGCACGTTTTCCTCATTTCAATTCGTGTCCCGAACGTCGAAACGGCCCGGCAGAATCGTACGCCAGATGAACATCAGTGCGTTCACATTTTTGTGTTTTTCGGGCAATGGACAAAAAAGGGCAAAATTCCTACTGCAGGAGGCCGTTACGCAGATCTGACGTAAATGATGGTGGCTGAGAAATGCTCGGATGTTGACTTAATCGCAAGAACTCGAAACTTGAGTGTAATAGCCTGTGTCTGTTGAAAAAGTCCTTTTTCGTGTGAAACTCGCCAAAGGCTAGGGATAGAAGATGTCCAGAAAATTGAGATTGTCGTTTGTAGGGCATCCTAGCGCAAAGTTTTTCTGAGCATTTTCCCGCGATTGAGTTTTTCAACAGACACGCCTGTTCACAACAGTTGGCGGGACAACAGTTCAGTGGCGCAATCTCATTCGAGCTGCATACTTCTTGTGTCCATTCTCGACAGTGCGTAATCGAGTTCCTTTAGAAGCTCAAATCCGCATTGTTTTTCTCCATTCGGATCGCACATAAGCAGATTCAGAGTAGAGGCATTGATTGATGCATGGCAGTTCTTAGGGCCAAAACACTTGGCTAGTCCATAAATACTTGCAACTGAGACTGAACCGTTGCGCTCCCCGCAAGTCATGTGTATGACAAGCACAATATCGTTCTTTCCCCAATCACTGAGATCAGGAATAACCTCGCATCTCGCTATGCCTGCTCGCATATTCGGTAGGGTCTTCGACTACGCCTGACTGAACAGGAACTCGCGCTAGCGCTCCTGTTCATGTTGCCTACCGCGAATTCTAAGACGGCGGCGTCCGGATTGTGTCTTTTCGGAGCTGAATGCCTATCCCGCCGCGTCGCGGAAGATTTTGCTCCTCATCATGAAAAATCCTTCCCTGGTCTTCGCCTACCTAGATAGGGGGACGCTGGGTTCGGTGCCAGCCAGCTTTCCACAAGCAACCACAAAAGTTGCAAAGCCTTTCGTTTCGCGTACGGCACAACAAGTTCTTGAACAAGCAAAGGCATTCCGCTCATGGGAGCGCAGTTCGGTAGGTCCGTTTCGCCGAAACATGAGTGCTGCGTCAAGAATGAGCATGGTCAAAAGAATCAAAACTCTCTGGAGGCACTTCGATGCTGCAATTCCGCCACTTTGCGGTTCTGGTTACATGGATCGCTTGCCTGTTTTCCTCAGTTGCGCTGTGCGCGCAAACACCGCACATTTCTCCGTTACTCGGCGACACCCTGACCTTCGAGGAGTCGAGGCACCTGCCAGCGAGCGGCGATGCCATGTATGAGTCGCGCGTCCAAGGATTGAAGTTTGACTTCCTGGCCAGCCGGGCCGCTGTGGTTGTGTCACAAGGGGACGCAGCCGAGCCTATCGCCCTCCAACTAGCTGGCGCCAGCCATAACCTCACACTCGTGCCCATGAACCCGCTGCCGGGCGTTGTGAATCACCTGCCGTCCGGCGATCCGAGCACTTGGCGCACGAATTTGCACACATTCTCGGCGCTGAGGTATCAGGGCGTATATCCCGGAATTGATTTGGTCTACTACGGCAATCGTGGACGGCTGGAATATGACTTCATTGTGGCTCCGCACCGGGACCCGGCGATGATTGCGCTGCAGGTGGACAACGCCCAGACGGTCGAGATCCGGCCGGACGGCGGACTAAACATTGCTCGCGGGGCGTTACGCCTGCATTTTGCCGCGCCTGTGATTTACCAGGTGGCGAAGAATGGATCCTCTGAGCGCGTAGGCGGTCGCTATCTGCGGCACGGCGACGGCAGCATCGGCTTCGAGATTGCCCATTGGGACTGCAACCGAGAGTTGGTCATTGATCCGGTGCTGGAGTGGTCGTCGTTTGTGGGAGCGACTGCAAGCGATATCTTCGACGCAATGACGATTGATTCCGCCAGCAACGTGTATCTGGCCGGGAGTTCCGCTGGGCTGCTGCTGGTGGAAAAGTTGAGCGCCGACGGAAAGACCGTGGTCTATCGCACGACGTTGGGGTCCGCTTACAGCGCTACACCGCAAGACATTCGTGTGGATAACAGCGGAAACGCCTACGTGGTCGGATCCTCGGGACGAGGTTTTCCGACAACCTCCAACGCTTTTCTGCAATCGGTGACTAGCGGCAACCACGCTTTCGTGGCCGTGTTGAATGGGGCGGGTGCGGCGCTTACCTATGCCAGCTATCTGGCAGGAACCACCAGTGCCGGCGACCAGGCCAATGGGGTTGCCGTGGACTCCACCGGCAAGGTTTACGTAACCGGTTTCACGAACTCGACGACCTTCCCGACCACTTCGGGCGTGTTTCAGACCAAAAACTCCAGCGGAGGCGAGACCGCATTTGTATCCAAGATTGATCCCACGAAATCCGGCAACGCGTCGCTGGTGTATTCGACGTACCTGAGCGGGCTGACAACCACTTCGGTGGAGAACGGGATCGCCGTCGACGGGTCGGGAAATGCATATGTAGCGGGACAAGGCGGCTTTGACTTTCCGGTTACACCCGGTGCCTTTGCCTACGATGGCAGCGGTTTGGGGCAGGGCGGAGTCTACGTTACAAAGCTGAACGCGGGCGCGACCGCCCTCACCTATTCGGCTTATCTCGGAGTCGGCCAGGCGAACGCGATCGTGACTGACACCACGGGTAACGCTTACCTGGCCGGCAATGTGGGAGTCGAAGATTATCCGACCACGGCAGGCGCGTTTCAAGCTTTATACCCCAACGGTTTTGCCACCGAACTGAATGCGGCTGGTTCGGCCTTAGTGTATTCCACGTTCCTCGGTGGCGCGATGCAACTCACCGTGCCCACCGACATCGCGATCGAACCGGGTTGCGCCTCCTCCTGCAACGCATTCGTCACCGGGTACACTGGGGAAAACGATCTGGCGTTGACGACTCCGATCCAAGACTTTAACGCGAGCTACGTCGGCACTTTCACGGGCAATGACGTATTTGTGACTCAACTCAATGGGACCGGTACCGGCACCGTGTATTCGACCTACGTCGGGGGGGCGTCAGATGAGAGCACGACCAGTACAGCTCACTCCCCGGCTATCGCCGCCAATTCCACCGGAGATGCATTTGTAGCCGGGCCCACCAGCTCGCCGGACTTTCCCGTCACTCTGACCACCACACCTCAGCGCAACTATTATGCACTGCGGATTGGCAGCAGCTCGGCGGCAACGGCAGTCGTCTTTCCCGCCAGTCTTTCCTTCTCCTCGCAGACCGTGAGCGTCCCCAGCGCTGCGCAGACGGTGACGTTGAGAAACATGGGCAGCAACCCAATGACCATCACCAGCATTGTGCCGTCGCCGAGCGATTACACGGAGACCGACAATTGCGGTGCCAGCCTCGCTGCCGGCGCGGAGTGCACGATCAATGTAACCTTTAATCCCACTGTCAGCGGGTCGCGCCCCGGAACACTGACCATTACGCAAAGCGGGAACAATAGTCCGAACAAGGTGACGCTGTCTGGAACGGGGGCGAACAACGCGTTTGCTACTCTCTCGCCCTCAGCTCTGACTTTCCCCGACCAGAACGTCAACACAGCCAGCCCCGCGCAGAGCGTAACATTGACCAACATTGGTAATGCGGCGCTGACGCTGAGCTCCTCTGCATTCAGCGTTACCCCCAGCAACTTCGCTCAAACTAACAACTGTCCCTCCTCGCTCGCGTCCGGCAAAAGTTGCACGATCAACATCGCTTTCCTGCCGACCGAGGCGGGGACATTTTCGGGCTCCTTGTCGATTTCGAGCAATAGCGTTTCGCTCAATAACTCGGTAACGTTGACCGGCACAGGTTTTGCCGGTGCCCCGGCGCTTACACTTTCCTCTGCCGGGCTCGTGTTCAACCCGCAGGTGGTTGGAACGACCAGCTTCGGGCAGAGCGTGACCCTAACCAACACCGGGAATATTCCCGTGATCATCACCGGGTCTTCGGTCACGGGCGACTTTTCTCTGAGCGGCTGTGTCACCACACTGAATCCGGGGCAGGGCTGCGGTGCGAGGGTCGCGTTTACTCCGACCGCGACCGGTACCAGAACGGGTACCGTCACCTTTACCGACAGTACGCCAGCCGGCGCGCATAGCTTTACCCTAACCGGCACAGGACTGGCGCCAACCTCGACTCTTGCCATTGATCCGCCGGCGATGACATTCGCTGACACCGCAATTGGCGCCACCAGCGCTTCCCTTAACATCCAGGTCACGAACACGAGCGACACTCTTGTAGACATTACGCGCGTGTTCACGACCGGCGACTACCGCATCGTCAGCACCGGTTGTGTCCAGAATCTCCGCGCAGCAAGCGTCTGCAACGTCACGGTACAATTTGTTCCGACCACCACCGGAGCCAGAGCGGGAACGGTGGTGATTGAAGACAATGCGACCGGCAGCCCCCAGACTGTGACCTTGTCCGGCATGGGACTGGCAACTGCGGGCGCGGCCATCGTCACTCCCGACAACCTAACATTTGGCACACAGGCGGTGGGCACGAACAGCCCCAATCCGTACACGGCCACTCTGGAGAACGTGGGCAACATACCATTTGACGCGTCCAACGTGGCGTTCACCGGCACAAATGCAGGGGATTTCCAGCTCAGTTTCCAGGGCTGCAGTGGGGTGATTGTGGCCCCAGGCCGGACTTGCCAAGTCCAGTTGGCATTCGCGCCCTCGGCGACCGGAACCCGCAATGCTACCCTTACCTTCACCAACGCCGCCGGGACGCAGACTGTGCCCGTTTCCGGCACAGGGGTGGCGGCAACGCTCTCGCTGACTACGGCGCCCTCCACGCTTACCTTCCAGCCGCAACAAAAGGGCACAACCAGCCCAACCCAGAATGTATGGCTCATCAACACCGGCACAGCGGCGATCAACGTCAGCAACATCGTAACGGGCAGCAGCGATTATCAAACCTTCGGATGCGCCGGTACCACGATCCAGCCGAACACTTCCTGCCAGTTGGGAGTCGACTTTATTCCGACTGTGACGACGACAGACAATTCCACGCTCACCATCACCAGCAACGCGGTGGGGAGTCCGCAAAAGATCACGCTAAACGGCAGCGGCGCGACTTCTCCTGCAGCTGTACAGCTGATACCGGGTGGATTGCAATTCAACAGTCAGGCGGTATCGAGCACAAGCGCATCGCAAGGGGTCACCCTACAGAACAACTCCGGTTCAACCGTGACAGGAATCTCGATTTCGGTGACCGGAGCCAATGCCTCCGACTTTACCCTGGGTTCGAACAGCTGCACGTCAAGCCTGAACAATGGAGGCCAGTGCGGCGTCCAGGTGACGTTTAAGCCGGGGGCGACAGGCGCCCGCAATGCAGCGGTTTCGATCACCGACAATCTGGGCACGCAGACGGTGAACCTGTCGGGATTCGGGATCGCCGCCACAACCTCCGCGCTATTAATCCAGAACGCGCTCGCTTTCCCCACCGAAACGATCGGGTTCAGCGCGCCGCAACAGACTATCCAGCTGTCGAATACGGGAAGTATGCCGATGTCGATTTCCAGCGTCGTTTTGGGCGGCACGAATGCGGGCGACTTTGCCATTACTTCGCAGGGATGTCCCATCAGCCCGAACCCGTTTAATCCGGGACTGACCTGTAACGTGTTCGTGAACTTTACTCCTACTGCGACCGGGACTCGTACGGCCACCGTCACCATCACGGACAATGCGCCAGGTAGTCCGCGCAAGATCACTCTGACGGGTAAAGGAGTGGCTTCAACGCTTGCCTTCGAAGTGACGCCGGTGGTGATCCAGTTCCCGCCGCAAGTGAACGCGACCACCAGCACCATCAGCCCGAATGTGGTTCTGACCAACACCGGAACTGCGCCGGTGAACATCTCGTCCATCGCGCTCGGAGGCGCGAACGCGGGAGACTTCTCCATCGGTAACAGTTGTCCGACCGGGACCGGAACGACGTTGCCGCAAGGGCCGATCGGGAACGTTTGCACAGTGAGCGTATTGTTCACCCCGACCGCGGCCGGCACTCGCAAAGCCACCATCACCATTTCCGACAATGCCGGCGTCCCTGTGGTTGTGAATTTGACCGGGACCGGAGTCGCACAGACCCAAACGGTCGCGGTAACACCGACAACGCTGGTGTTCGATCCACAAGTGGCGGGCACGACGAGCAACCAGCAGACCGTTACGGTAACGAACACCGGCAACTTCCAGGTGACCTTTACCAATGTAACGGTGTCGTCGGCCTACGCGCTTTCCAATGGCTGTACGGGCACACTGGCCCCCGCCAGTTCCTGCCAGATCGGAGTAACCTTCACCCCGACTGCAACCGGAGTCAAGACCGGTACGCTCACCATCACCGACAGTGCGAAGCCCAGTCCGCAGACCGTTGCTCTCAGCGGTACTGGTATTTCGAATAGCACTGAGATCCAGTTGTCGCAGACGACGGTGACCTTCGACGCTCAGACCGTCAATACGACGAGCCTGCCGCAGACGGTCTACTACACCAATCAGGGCAACACGACCATCACCATCTCCAACCTTGCTCAAACCGACACGGAATTCTCGCTGTCGGGCAGCTCCTGCCAGACCGGCACACAAGTTTCGGCAGGATCATCATGCGTGTTCCGGATCACGTTCACTCCGTCCGCGGCCGGTGCGCGCACTTCCACGCTGACCATCACTGACAGCGCGCCGGGCAGCCCGCGGAAAATCACACTGAATGGCACAGGAATCAGCGGCAAAGTACCAGAGGCAAGCCTTACGCCTTCGACCCTGACGTTTGCCACACAGGCCGTCGGCACAACCAGCGCTGCACAGAACCTGAACCTTACCAACAATGGAAATGCCAACCTTACCATCAGCAGCATCACGATCACTGGGGCCGATGCGGGCGACTTTGGAGAAACCAACAACTGCATAAGCCCACTGCTACCGGACTTCAGTTGCAACATCTCTGTGACATTCTCCCCGACGGCAACCGGGACGCGCACCGCAACGCTGACGGTGACCGACAGCGCTAGCGGCAGTCCGCAGACTGCTGCGCTGACGGGAACCGGAAAGACCGGCGCATTGCCGGTTGTGACACTGAATCCAACCTCGCTCGCGTTCCCGAACGCGGCGCTCAACACGCTCAGTCATCAGGCGGTTACGGTCAAGAACACCGGAGCCGCCGCGTTAACCTTCACTAACATTACGATCGTGGGCACGGTGCCGACCGACTGGACGCAAAGCAACACGTGCAGTGGAAGCATCCCCGTCAACGGCACTTGCACCATCACCGTGAACTTCACGCCGTCCACTTTGGAGGACCAGACAGCAACCCTCTCCCTGACCGACAACGCCGGAAACAGTCCGCAGACCGTGCCAATCACGGGTAATGGTGCGCTGGCGGCGCTTTTCCTCTCGCCGACATCGATCAACTTCGGCAATCAGAAGACCGGCACCACAAGTAATCCGCAGACGATCACCGTGGAGAACTTCGGCAATGCCACACTGACCTTCACGAGCATCACCGTGACCGCACCGTTCGTGATCTCTTCCAATACTTGCGGGACGACGCTGACAGCCGGAGCAACGTGTACCGTGGCGGTTGAATTCCAACCGACGCAGACCGGTGCTGCCAGCGGCGATGTGGTATTCACCGACAACGCCGGGGATAGTCCTCAGATGGTCACTCTGACCGGTACCGGTACCTAAGGAACCAACGGTTCGGCGGTCGTGAGAGTTTGGGGTGCCTGCACCGCTTTCCAACCTGCCGGCCGCCTGTACATGTTTTTAGCTGGCGACGAGCGACCCAAGTAGAAAATGCTGGGACCGGCAGAGAATCTGGCCTATCAACGCCTACTAAAAACCGGCGGTTTTGATAGTTAAAAGTTCCCCGTTACAGTGGTAAAGTGATTTTGGGCCATGGTGCTAAAAGCCAGTAGCGACCCGGGTTTTGCCCGGCGTTACTGAGAAAATTGCCTGGTGCACGTAACGTTTCCCGGTAGCGCCACCAAGTACCTCCTCTCAGCACATACTGTCGTTTTTGGCCCGTAGCTGACGTTAACATGCGATTCGACTTTTTAACCCAGAGGAAAATGTTTTTCCTGACAGTAAATGAGTGATAGGGGGATTTTGCAACAATCACTCATATGCGAGTGTGCTGCCCACAGAACCCACGCATTACTCCAAAATAGCCGTAGTACTGGCTTCTCGTACATGATTAGGCGACGCGTAATGACGCTTAACACGATTCCGGCAAGCACCCCGGCTACCGAGATCAGCAGCGACTCTCGCACAATTACGTTAACGATGTACCACTTCAAAGCTCCGAGTGACTTCAAAATGCCTATCTCCCTTGTACGCTCCGTCACTGCTGTATCATCGACTGAAAGATCACGATGAAACCAACTACCATGGCCACCCCAATAACAATTTGAATCGCCAAATCAAATCCCGGCAGATTATCGGGCGTCATCATCGAAAGATATTCCTGCATAGACCTGACCGCATACCTCTCCATGCCTGGAGTGGCTTTGATCGCAGCCTCGACGCAGCCGCATTTGCCGGATCATCCAGCTTAAGATAGAAGACCGACGTTCTCCCTTCGGCCCCGAGCAAATCCTGCATGGTGCCCAGCGATAAGAATTTCCGTCCACCCTTCCCATGAGGGACAATGCCGGAAATGCGAAAAGAATTGTTAAGGACCTCGATTGTGTCCCCGACTTTCTTGTGATTCATACCGGCGAAGAAGTCATCGACAATCACATCGTTCGGCCCTAGGAACGGTCCGCCTGAGATGTACCGAAAGGCTGGTGGAAGCAAATCATACGTAGCCAGGTCGATTCCATAATCGATCTCCAAAGGCTTCTGGCTGAATGCCCAGATTACCGGCGCGGCAGCGACGACGTGGGGTATTCGGCGCAATATGTCCCCTACCTTAACCGAGATAGGAGCTCCCGACGTACCCAGCAAGGCCGACGATCCGGGAGGCATCACCATCAAATCAGCGCCCACCCCGACCTGGCTCTCCTTCGATCCGTTGAGCAGACCGTAGAACAGGGCTACCACCATCAGAATCATCGTGACCTCAAGTGCCACCGCGCTCATGGCAATCAGCGACCGTGTCGGCCGGTGCGCCAAATTGGCAACCACCATTTTGTTCATCATTGGACGAAGAACTACAACACAGACACCCTGGCTCGAAAATAGCAAAGTGTATCGAGTTAGCAGGATTCTATCTGAACCGCAAGGTGTCGAATCAGGTGTCGAAATCAGGTGTCGAAAACAGGCGTGTCTGTTGAAAAAGTCCTGTTTCGCCTGAAACGTGCCAAAATCCAGGGACAGAAAATGTCCAGAAAATTGAGATCGTCGTTTGTAGGGCATCCTAGCGCAAAGTTTTTCTGAGCAT
>Ga0126378_10003924_pt1 | contig 11299 bp, 10 predicted proteins | sample PanSoiMetPlot_23_FD_92587 | JGI IMG/M metagenome (GOLD analysis project Ga0126378, IMG submission 92587) | Tropical forest soil microbial communities from Panama - MetaG Plot_23 | ecosystem: Environmental > Terrestrial > Soil > Tropical forest > Bulk soil | place: Panama | collected 2016-02-17
ACGCCGATATCGACGGCACCATCGGCTTTATCGCGCCGGGGTTGCTGCCGATCCGGCGTAACGGCGAAGGTTGGCTGCCAGCGCCGGGGTGGACGGGCGAATATGATTGGGTCGGGTTTGTGCCATTCGACGCGTTGCCCAGCGCGACGAACCCGCCTTCAGGTCACTTCGTAAGTGCCAATAACAAAATCGTACCCGCCGGTTACCCCTATTTCGTGGGCCGCGACTGGGATTTGCCGAACCGCGCCGAACGGATCGAAGCTCTGCTCGCCGCGACCCCCGTTCAGACACCCGCCTCGAGCGCTGCCATCGAGGCGGATACGCTGTCCTTGATGTCCCAGCGCCTGGTACCGCTGATGACCCGGGTCAGTTCCCCGGACGAGGCGTCGATCGACGCGATCGGTCGCCTGCAGCGCTGGGGCTTCTACATGGACCGCGACAAGGTCGAGCCGTTGCTGTTCACGGCTTGGCTGCGCGAATTCAGCCACGAGATCCTATTCGATCGCCTTGGCGACGCCGCGGCGGGCTACTGGGACTTGAAGCCGCGGGTCATCGAGGACGTGCTGACCGAGCACGAGGGCTGGTGCGACGACCCAAAGCAACCCGGGCAGAGAAACTGCGCCGAGCGCCTAGCGGCTTCCCTCCGAGCAGCGCTGGCGCAGCTGCGCCAAGCCTACGGGGCCGATATGATGCAATGGCAATGGGGCCGAGCACACGCCGCCGAGTTTGCGAATCCAGTCTTCAGCCGGATCCCGGTGTTGCGTGATTGGCTCGGCGTCTCGATCCCGACATCGGGCGGGTATGACACGCTCAATCGGGGGCCGAGCACGATCCGTGACGATGCTCAGCCTTTCGCGCAGCGCTTTGGCGCCGGACTGCGGATCATCACAGACCTCGCGGCGCCGAACGAAGCGAAAATGATGATAACGCCCGGCCAGTCTGGAAACCCGCTCTCCAATCATTTCGCCGATCTGCTGCGCCGCTGGCGCGATTTCGCTTGGCTCGTGCCCGGCCGGTCTGCGGCTATCGAAACTCTCGTCTTGGTGCCAGAACATTCGGAGCCCCGATGATGCAGGATCTGCCGGTCACGGTAGCCGCGGTTCGCGAAGCGGCCGCGGCGATTTCAGAGGCGATTGACGGCACCCCCCTGATCGAAGCCCCTGCGTTATCCGAACTCGCTGGCACCGAGATCCACCTCAAGCTCGAGACATTGCATCGGACCGGATCTTTCAAGGAGCGCGGCGCGCTCGCCAAGCTGCTGACTCTCGACGCTTCTCAGAGGCGCAGCGGGGTTGTTGCGATGTCCGCCGGCAACCACGCCCAGGGTGTGGCCTACCACGCCCGCCGGCTCGGAATCCCGGCGATGATCGTGATGCCCGAGGGCACACCCTTCATCAAGATCGACCGCACCGAGGCGTTTGGGGCCACTGTGGTGCTGAAGGGTGACAGCCTCATCGCCGCACGCGAGGCCGCCGACGCGCTTGCTCGCGCGAGGGGGCTCGTGAACGTCCACCCCTATGACGATCGCGATGTCATCGCCGGCCAGGGGACGATCGGTCTCGAGTTCCTCGCCAACCGACCGGATCTCGATACCCTCGTGGTGCCGATCGGCGGCGGCGGGCTGATATCCGGGATCGCCGTTGCCGCCAAGGCACTCAAACCGGAAATCGACATCATCGGCGTCCAATCGACACTCTATCCCTCGATGTATCGCCTGCTGCGCGGCGAAGACTCGGGTCCACCCGCCGCGGCCGCGACGTTAGCCGAAGGGATCGCGGTCAAGGAGCCCGGCCGGTTGACCCGCCAGATCGTCAAGGCGCTGGTGTCCGAGATCCGGCTCGTCGACGAAGCCATGCTCGAAGGCGCGGTCGAGGCTTTGCTTGAACGCCAGAAGCTCGTCGTCGAGGGGGCAGGCGCAGCCGGTCTCGCCGCCGTGCTCGCGGCCCCCGAGCGGTTTCGTGGCCGGCGCGTCGGGATCGTGGTCACCGGGGGAAACATGGATTCACGGCTACTCGCATCGATACTGATGCGCGGCCTGGTGCGCGAGGGCCGGCTCGTCCGCCTCCGTTGCGAGCTGCCCGACGTGCCGGGTGCCCTCTCGCGCTTGTCCGGGGTGATCGGCAAGCACTCCGGTAATATCGTCGAGGTGCACCACCAACGGCTGTTCCACGATACCTCGGTCAAACGCGCCGAGCTCGACGTCGTGGTCGAAACCCAGAACCGGCGGCATGTCGAGGTGCTGATGGCAGCGCTGGTAGCGGCCGGCTTCCCAACGCAGCTGTTGTTGAGTTCGGCCGACGACCAGCACGCCGCGAATAACCGCTAATCTGCCCCTTCGACCAGGAACAGCCGTCCGCGCGATGCAGACTGCCGGATTCCGAGCGCGCCGCCTACATTCTTCCGAACGGTAACCAGCGACGCGCCATTCCCTCCCGGAAGTCAATGACAGCGATCGGCTCCGGCCGCGGCTCGCCCTCAAGCAGTTCGACCGCCGTGCCACGGACGATGAAACGGCTACCGAACCGCGCGATATTGGCCGCAGCTAGCGACCGATACGGTTCATACGCAGCGGGGTCGGTTACCTGAACATCGACGGTCAAACGGGCGGGCACGGGCTTCCTGTGGGCGTTGGCGCAGACCGGTCTCTTCTACATCGCTGGCGCCGCGATTTGCTCGCTCACCCTGCTTCTCGTGCTGTTCAATCGGTGGGCAGGCGGACGCCGGATGATGTGCCCGCCGGCACAGCTATTGGCACGCACCTTTCCGATTTGGGGATCTTCGTATCGCAATACGTTCAATTGCCGCGCGTTGGGGCCGTCCTCGCTGATTTGCTGAGCACCCGCGCGAATAGGGCACGGATCTTGCGCCAGGGCGAGCTCTCCCAGGCATGTAGTCGGACCGCAAGATCGGCGCGGATTCGATCGCGCTCCGCTGTGACCTGTTGACGCTCGCTCTCAGCTGCGGCCAGCGCGGACCGAGCCGTCTGAACTGCTCGCGAGCTCTGCTCGACCCACAACCCGGCAGTGGCCTGCAACGACGCCCCGGCGCATTCCCATCGCGCGCGCTCCGCGTTCCATTCAGCGCGCGCCTGCGCCAGCTCTGCCCTGAGAACGGCGACCTCCGCGCGCGAGGTAATGGTTTGCGCCTCGGCTTCCGTCAGAGCCTGCGACAGCTTCTGTCGTTCGGCAGCAAATCGACTTGCCTCGTCGTCGAGGGCCGCGCGCAGCTGCACGATCTGCTCGCCGCGGCGTTGGGCTTCAGTTGATACGGCGGCCGAGCTGGATTGCGCCGCATCGCGTTGGCCTTCGAGCCGCGAGATTTCAGCATCCTTGTGCGCACCGCGCTCGCGCTCGGACGCCAACTCGCGGCTCATTTGTTTGACCGTTGAGCGCAACGCTGCCAGAGGCGACCCCAGGTCCCTGCCGGCGAGTAGCGGCATCGCACCGGGATCCCGGTGCGGTTTCTTCCCGTCGAACATCTCTATCGGATGCAGCATCAGGAAGCGCAGATCCCGAGGGTAGCCTCGCTCCTCAAGATCTAGGTATGCCGCCTCGATGCCGGGGAAAGTTGCATCAAATGCCTCGACGTTCCAAAGCAGTTCGAACCGGCGGAGGCCGTCGATCGGCGACAGCTCGCGATCCGCATTCTTCTCGAGCCAGCAGATAGCATCCTTCCTCTCAAAGGTCGGATCCATAACGTAGATTCTTCTGTCTCGGATCTCGGTTTTTGCGGCGACCGGTCTCCCGTCGCGAAGCGCGTCGAGCACCTCATGGAAACCGACGGGGTAGGTTAGGTTGAAAAACGCGTCGTGGATTTGCAGAACGCCATCCGTCTCGACAATCGTCACCGCGTGCGTGACGCTCCTTGCCAAGCCGAATTCATAGCACCAAGCGCGAAAGCCCTTTTTCGTTAGGGCTTGCCACAGCGCCAAAGCCGTACTTTTAGGGGGAGATCCAGTCGCCGCTGGAGTTTCTCGGTAGACTTTGCGGCGAAGCCTGTTTAAGCGCCGTGACACGTCCTTCAAGTCGAAAGGTTCCTCGTTCAGAGGCCAGATGACCAAGCTAGCTTTAAGATACCTGCTCACGCTTGTTGACGTCATCTGGCCAAACACATGAAAACTGCGGGAGCGTCGAGGACTGACGTTGCAATGCAGCACCTCCGGGTCGGCCCGGCCGCCCTCGTCCTCGGCCTCGTCTGTTGTCTCGGTTCCGGGTGCAGCATTACCCGTAATATCGGCCTCGCGGAGCGTTGCGCGGACGTCATGCAACGCGCCTTCCCAGGCGCAACGATCGATATCGGCAAGAGCGAAGCCTCAGCGACCGGTCTGACCACGATTGTTGCCCGCGTCGAGGGGGTCCGGAGCGATATGCCTCCCGAAGGGCCTTTGACGCGCGATTTGGCTGTCGAATGTCAGTTCGATAACAATGTCCTGACGGGCTTTCGCTGGACAACGGGTCCGTTACATTGAGGGGACGCGCGAACTGCTCAAGCTGGCGCGGTCCTTCGCGTTGGTTCATACTTGGCAGTGCCAGCCGACCCGTAGCGCGGCATGGAGAGGGATGCGATGGACTTTGGGCCGGGGGCGGAAAAGAGGCGGAGCCGCCAACAAGTTCAATCAAATTCGCGCACAGCCGATAGCTCGCTGGTATCGCCTTCCTGGCAATTCTTTGCCACCACGCCGGTCGCCTGCCCCTATGTCCCGGGTCGTGCCGAGCGCAAGCTGATCGTCGAACTCGGCGGGAACGGTCGCGCCGCCTTCTACGACGATCTCTCCCGGGCCGGTTTCCGGCGCAGTCACCGCTTCGCCTACCGGCCGGCGTGCGGCGGCTGCGCCTCCTGCGTGCCGGTGCGGATAGCCGTCGAACGTTTTCACCACACTCGCTCGACCGGGCGCGTGCGTAACGCCAACAAGGACATTTGTGGTCGCCTCGTGGCCGCGCGCGCGACTCCGGAGCAATTCCGCCTGTTCTCCGCATATCAGCGCATACGCCATGGCGACAGCGACATGGCATCGATGCGCTATGGCGATTATCGGGGCATGGTCGAGGACACTCCGGTGCGCACCGCTCTGGCCGAGTTTCGCGACGTTTGCGGAAATCTAGTCGCTGCTTCGCTGATCGATCTCCTCGATGACGGGGTCTCCGCGGTCTACAGCTTTTACGATCCGCATCAGACAAAGCGCAGCCTGGGGATCTGGAGCGTCCTTTGGCTCGTCGAGGAATGCCGGCGCCGCGGGCAGCCTTTTGTCTATCTCGGTTACTGGATCGCCGACAGCCCGAAAATGGCTTACAAAGACCGCTTCCCAGCGCTAGAGCGGCTGGACGCGGGCGTGTGGACCGTATTCGCCCGATAATGGTGATCGGCGTCCTCGACTCGGCAATTTTTGCCGATATGTTTGGCACTCCGGCAATGCGCGGCATCTTCGGGGATGAAGCGTTTCTTGACCGCTGCGTCGAAGTCGAGGCGGCGCTGGCGCGCGCCCAGGGACGGCTCGGGATCATCCCTGCCGAAGCGGGCGAAGCAATTACGCGGGCAGTGAGCGAGCTGGCGAACGGGCGCCGGACCCTCGACCTGACACGTCTGAAAAAGGAAACCGAGACCGTCGGATATCCGATCCTGCCGCTCGTCCGCCAGCTCGCCGAATGGGCCGGCGATTATGGCCGCTATATCCATTGGGGAGCCACCACCCAGGACATCATGGATACGGCCGTCGTGCTGCAGATCCGCGCGGGGCTTAGGCTGATCGAAGACGACTTGGCGGCGGTTCGCGGCTATCTCGCTGAGCTCGCCCTGCGCTATCGCGACACGCCGATGGCCGGGCGTACCCATCTGCAGCACGCCCTGCCGGTGACTTTCGGCTACAAAGTGGCGGTCTGGCTCTCTGCGCTCGATCGCCACGCGGATCGGCTGCGCGAGCTGCGGCCGCGCGTGCTGTTGGTCCAGTTCGGCGGCGCCGCCGGCACGTTGGCTTCGCTCGGCGCCGGGAGGGAGTGTCTCGAGACCCGTGCAGCCCTCGCCGGCGAGCTCGAGCTCGGTGACCCGCCGATCACCTGGCACGTTACCCGTGATGGGATTGCCGAGACTGTGCAGGTGCTGGCGTTGTTGCTCGGTAGTCTCGGCAAGATTGCCTTCGACGTGATGCTGATGTCGGCGACCGAGTTCGGCGAGGCGGCCGAACCCTTTGTCGCCGGTCGCGGCTCGAGCTCGACGATGCCGCAGAAGCGCAACCCGATCTCGTGCGAGCTGATCCTCGCAGCCGCAAAGGTTCTGCGCCAGCAAGCGGGACTGGTGCTCGACGCGCTGGTGACGGATTTCGAGCGGGCGACCGGCCCTTGGCACGTCGAATGGGTGGCGGTGCCGGAAGCCTTCGGCTATGCCGCGGGGGCGCTCCGCCAGGCGCGTTTCGTGCTCGGCGGGCTGATCGTCGATAGTGACCGCATGGCCCAGAACCTCGGGATGACGCATGGCCTCATCGTCGCGGAGGCGGTGATGATGGGATTGGCGCCGCACACTGGTCGCAACGAGGCACATGACCTGGTTTATGACGCCTGCCGCCGTGCGATCGAGACCGACCGGCCGTTGCTCGAGGTGCTGCGGGAGACCCCTGCGGTGGCCGGCCCGCTCGGTGCGGAAAAGCTGGAGGCACTGACCGATCCGGCAAATTACCTCGGTGCTGCACCCGCGATGGTCGACCGCATGCTCGCCGGCCGCTGAGACTTGCCGCTCGCAAACGGTCCTCGTACAACTCCACCCAAGCCGGGTTTCTCGCATCCGGCGAAACCGGGAGCGAAACAATGCACGCGACATCACGCCGTAGGTTTCTCGAGCTCGCGGGGCTAGGGGTCGCCGCGACTGCAATCGGCCGACGGCCCGCGAGCGCGCAGAGCAAGCAGCTGACCTTCCTGCATGAGAGCTCGTTCATCAAAACCTTTGACGAGTACTTTCAGAAGACGCTCGCCCTTGCTTACGAGAAAGAGACCGGCGTCAAGGTCAATTACGAGCTGACCAGCGTCGGCAGTCTGCCAACCCGGGTCAGCACGATCAGCGAAACCGGGTCGGGCGCAGATGTTATGATGATGTTCTTTCTTCTGCCCTTCCTGTTCGACGAGAAATTACTGGATGTCAGCGACATCGCCGAAGAAGCCGGCAAGACGCAAGGAGGCTGGTATGATTCGGCTCGCGAGGCGGCGACGGTCAACGGCAAATGGAAGGTGATCCCGTTCAGCAATATCGGCCAGTTAATGAATTGGCGCACCGATTGGTTTGCCGAGGTCGGCGTCAAGAAGTTTCCTGAGACCTGGGAGGAGCTTTACGAGGTCGGCAAGAAGTTGAAAGCCAAAGATCATCCTTTTGGCTTCGAGCTCGGCCACGGTTTTGGCGACAACCACGGTTGGCTGTATCCGCTCCTTTGGTCGTATGGCGGGCATGAGGTCGAAGAAGACGGCAAGACAGTCATCATCGATTCCGACGAGACCGCGCGGGCCATCGATTTCGCCCGCAAATTCTTCCGTGACACGATGCTAGACGACGTGCTCGGTTGGACTGATGTCAGTAACAACAAGGCTTGGTATGCGGAGCAAATCTCGTGCACCAACAACGCCGAGAGCATCCTTTGGCTGGCCAAAAGGGACTTCCCCGAGATCGCCAAGGTCACTGACCAGGCGATGAACCCAGCGGGGCCAAAGGGGCGCTTCCATATAATGAGCGCGATCAGCCACGGGATCTTCAATTTCTCTCCGCAAAAAGAAGAGGCACGCGCTTTTTTGCGGTGGCTCACCAATGAAAAGCAGCTCGGCGGCTGGTACGCCTCAGCCGACACCTATTACCAACCGCTGCTGCACGGCTATGACAAGGCGCCCATGTGGGACGTCGAGCCGCGCAACATTCCTTATCGCGACGCGCTGGCGAATGCGCATTTGGTTGGCTGGCCCGCTCCGCCGAGCCGCCACTTGGCGGAAAGCGTCGCCAAATACGTAGTGGTCGACATGTTCGCCAAGGCGTGCACCGGCACTTCGACCAAGGAGGTGATCAAGAACGCCGAGGTGCAGCTCAAAGAGATCTACCGCGCCGTCTGAAGATGTCGCTCCGGTCCGATCCTCTCATCGGAGCGGCGCGCTCGGTGCGCTATGCCGCGCCGCTCAGCGTCTGGCTCGATCGCCAGAGCGTGTTCAGTTGGCTGATGATGGCACCGCCGTTGCTGTTTCTGGCAGCTCTCGTCGGCTATCCATTCTGCTACGGCATAGTGTTGAGCTTACAGGACCGACCGGTCGCGCATCCCGGCACCTTTGTCGGCCTGAAGAATTTCGCGACCAATTTCAATGATCCAATCTTCTGGCGGGTAGCGCTCAATACATTCGTTTATACGGTTGTCGCCACTTTGCTGAAGATGATCGGCGGCCTCGCCCTGGCGCTGGCGATGAACCAGCAGTTTCCGCTGAAGAACCTGGTGCGGGCATTGCTGCTATTGCCGTTCATTGTGCCTACAGTGTTGAGCACGGTCGCCTGGATGTGGATCCTCGACCCGGCCTTCAGCGTTTTGAATTGGCTGCTTGTCCTCCTCGGCGTGCCCAAGCCCGGTCCGTCCTGGCTCGGCAATCCGATCCTTGCGATGCTTTCGATCATCGTTATCAACACCTGGCGCGGGCTGCCATTCTACGGCATCACCCTGCTCGCCGGGCTGCAGACCGTGCCGCCAGAACTTTACGAGGCTGCGACAATCGACGGCGCCAGTGGCTGGCAGCGGTTTCGTTACGTTACCTTGCCGCTGTTGCAGCCGATAATTCTGATCGTGACGTTGTTTTCGGTCATTTTCACCTTCGCCGACTTCCAGCTCGTCTATGTGCTGACCCACGGCGGACCGCAGAACGCGACCCAGCTCTTCGCAACCTACGCTTTCGACATTGCCATGGGCGCCGGCCAGCTCGGCCTCGGCGCCTCGGTGGCACTCGCGATGCTACCGGCACTGGCGCTGCTGATCCTCGCATTGACGATCTACATGCGGAGAAGGTGATGGTCACCGGCTATGGCCCGATCGAGCGGCTGGTGCGGCTGTGGCTGCCGGTCGGCTTTTTCCTGGTGCTGGCACTGTTCCCGTTTTATTGGATGGCGATTACCTCGCTGAAGCCCAATGCCGAGCTCTACAACCGCCGAATTATGCCGCTCGTCCTGCACAATCCAACGCTCAAACACTACATCGATCTCTTGACCCAGACGAGCTTTCTGACCTGGACCTGGAATACGATGCTGGTCGCGATCGTCTCGACCGTAATCTCCCTCGTTCTTGGCGTCATGCTTGCCTATCCGCTGGCGCGCATGCGGTTTGCCGGTGCAGGTTTGATCGCGATGACAGTGGCGGCGATCTACCTTGTGCCGCAACCGCTGCTCTTTATCCCCCTCGCCGATGTGATCAACCGGCTCGATCTCGGCAATACCCTGACCGCCGTGATCCTGACCTATCCGACGATGCTGGTGCCGTTTTGCGCCTGGCTGCTTCTGGGCTATTTCAAGACCGTGCCGATGGAGCTCGAGGAGGCTGCACGCATCGACGGCGCCAGTCGGCTCCAGACGATGCGACGAATCTTTCTGCCGTTGTGCACGCCGGGATTCATCTCCGCGGGGATCTTCGCTTTCACTCTATCGCAGAACGAATTCCTTTATGCGCTGATCTTTCTGACCAAGAGTGCCGTCCGCACGGTGCCGGTTGGCGTTATCGCCGAGTTGATCCGCGGCGACGTATTCTATTGGGGTCAGCTGATGGCTGGGGCGCTCTTGGGGTCGGTGCCAGTTGCTCTGATCTATTCGTTCTTCGTCGAGCACTATGTCGCCGGCCTGACCTCGGGCTCGGTCAAGGGGTAGGGGATCGCGCCGACAGTCTATTGCTTGGCGTACTTGCGCAGCCCCTTGCCGACATTCTCTGCGCCAAAGACATTGCCTGCAGCATCGGCCGCCACTCCTTCACCGCCCGACTTGTCGTCATTCGGGTTAGGGCGCGGGATGAAGTATTTGACCGTCCGGTCTTTGGCATTCCCGATCCGGATGCCGCGGCGGCAGCCGGGATCCAGCGTGCAGGTCTCCTTGTCCTCGGTCTGCGAGTCGGCGACGTAAATCACGTCGTGTTTGTCGATGAAGACCGCGCTTGGCCGGCCGAACTGCTTCCACTCGGCGAGAAATTTGCCGTCCGGGTCGAAGATCTGAATGCGGCTGTTGACCCGATCGGCGACAAATACCCGGCCCGCGGAATCGAGCGCTATCCCATGCGGCTCGTTAAACTCGCCCGGCCCAGCCCCCTTCTTGCCCCAACTCGTGATGATCCTGCCGTCGGGCGCGAGCTTGACGATCCGCGCATTGGAGTCACCGCCATGCCCGTCGGCGACGAAGATCGTGGCGTCCGGCGCGACAGCGACTGCAGAAGGCCGGTAGAAATAGCCGGGCGCATCGCCAGGCATCCCCGGCTTTCCCAATGTCATCAGCAGCTTGCCCTCGGGGCTGAACTTGACGACGACATTGCCCTTGCCGTTTTTGCCGTCGGCATCGGCGACGTAGACGTTGCCCTCGTTATCGACGGCAATGCCATGAGGGAAGACAAACATCGCGGCGCCAAAGCTTTTGATCAGCTTGCCGTCGGGGTCGAATTCGAGCACCGCCGGCAGGTCGGAGTTCAAACAGTTCCCGCCGCAACGCTCAAAGGCCCAAATACTCCGGCCGTCCCGGTCGGGCGTGACGGCGATGACCCCGCCCCATTGGCGCCCCTCGGGCAATTGGCCGAACTTGATCCCGACCGCGTAAGGGTTTGGCAAATCGTTAGATGGCAGGGTGGTCGTCTCCGCCGTTGCCTGCACCAGGAACAATATCATTGTCGCGGCAAAGCCGGCCGCTAGCGTAGATCTTGCTTGAGCCGCTTGTGTCTGCATCGCCGCCCCTCCCGAATTTGTCGGTCTGCGCCCGTATAGCCCGATGCTAATCTGCGAAGGAGAGCCGGTAAAGAATGCCCATGGGAGGAGGACAACCATGCAATTTGCCATTGCCATCCCGACCGACGCCGATTCCTGGCGGGTCGTCAGACGGGCCGAGGAGCTGGGGTTTGCCCGTGTCTGGTTCTACGACACGCAGATGCTGAGCGCCGACCCGTTTGTCGCGATGGCCGCGGCCGCGGTAAACACGACGAAGATCCGGCTCGGCACCGGTGTGCTGATCCCCTCAAACCGGATTGCGCCGGTCACGGCCAATGCCTTCGCCTCACTGAACAAATTGGCGCCAGGACGGATTGATTTCGGGGTCGGGACTGGCTTCACCGGAAGAC
>Ga0126378_10003925_pt1 | contig 11299 bp, 7 predicted proteins | sample PanSoiMetPlot_23_FD_92587 | JGI IMG/M metagenome (GOLD analysis project Ga0126378, IMG submission 92587) | Tropical forest soil microbial communities from Panama - MetaG Plot_23 | ecosystem: Environmental > Terrestrial > Soil > Tropical forest > Bulk soil | place: Panama | collected 2016-02-17
AGCACGCTGATATCGTTCTTGCCGATCGCGACCAACAGCGTTAGCGTCGCGCCGATGTAGAGGGCGCCAGAAGCAACGCCTCCCCAGGCAACAGCTCCGGGAAGGGTTTTCTGAGGATCGCGGATTTCATCGCCCATGATCGAGGCGAGTTCCAGACCGACTAATCCAAAGCAGATCACGCCGAACGAATTCAGAACAAAGCGGGGATCGGGCGGAATACGAAAATCACTCGCCGTAACGGTGGTTCCGAACCGGAAAAATATCGTGATGCCCAGACCGATGAGGACCGCAGCCGCAACGAAAGTCCCGATCGCGCCAGCATTGTTCAACCACTTCCCTACCCCGAGGCCGACGATGTTCAACACCGTCAGGAACGCCAGGAGTACGAGCGACGTTACCATGGCGAAGGTCTTGTTGTCGGCCAAGCTGGCATGCCCCGGTCCCATCGCGAATACGGATACGCCGACGAAATACAGCATGACCGTCGGCACGTAAAGCATGTTGTTCGTCCAATAGCACCAGCCGGAGAGAAATCCGTGGAAGTCGCCGAAGACTTCTTTGGCCCACAGATAGACACCGCCTTCACCGGGATAGCGATGCGCGAGTTCGATTACCGCAATGCCCTGCGGCCAGAAAAAAAGAAGAAGAGAGATGATCCAGAGCCAAACTGTCACACCGCCATTGGCTGCGATCGAGGGAACAACGTTGAGATTAAACACCGCGACAACAAACAGCAGCACCAGGTCCCAGCGGCCCAGGACCCGTTTCAGGTGCGGCTGATTGTCGGCGGTCGGATCAGACAAGTAATGACTCCCGGTGAAAATCAAGATTCCAGGTTTCCAGGTTTCAAGTTGCAGAGTTTCAAAGCAGCAGGAGGCGCGAACCGCTGCTTTCTTCACCGCGAGTTTTTGAAACCTTGTAACCTTCAGACTTTGAAAATGTGGAGGCGGGCGGAAGCCCGCCTTCAACAACCTAGTGCGCTGCCAGCGCCGGCTCTTTCCCGGCGCGTTCCTGCTGTGCTTTTGCGAGCGATGCCGCGATGTCATCGAACGCGGCGATGTGCTTGTCGATATCCGCGTCGGTATGCTGCACCGACATCGTCCACTGCTCGTCTTGCCAGTACGGTTGCGGCATCACACCACGGTTCACCATGCCGAACCAATAGTGCCTCCAGAGATCCACATCGATACCGAGCCAGTCGCGATAGTTCTTGATCTCCTGCGGATAGAGCATCAACGCGCCATTCGCTCCCGCCTGTGCGATGTACGCCTGAAGCCCGACCTTCGCGATGATCTTGTTGTAGCCGTCGACCAACTTCTTGCTCAGCTTGTCGACGTGCGCATAGTTCTCGCGAGTGAGAACTTCGTTGAACGTCGCAAGCCCGGCCGCCATCGAGACCGGATTCGTGTTGTAGGTCCCACCATGAAATACCTTGTGCTGCGAAATCAGATCCATCACGGACTTGTGTGCGCCGAACGCGGCCAGCGGGAAGCCGCCACCAATCGATTTCGCAAGGCAAATCATGTCGGGCGTGACACCGTAGTATTCGGCGGCGCCTCCCCAGCCAAGCTTCGCGCCGGTTTTCACTTCGTCGAAGATCAGCAGCGCGCCATTCTTGGTTGCGATCTCGCGCAGTCCTTGCAGGAACCCAGGTCGCGGCATGCAGAGACCGACATTCATTAGGATCGGCTCGAGAATGATGGCCGCAATCTGGCCGGGATTTTCCTTGAAACGGCGCTCGACCGTTTCGAGGTCATTGAACGTAGCGATGACGACGTTTGCGATCGCCGCCTTCGGTACTCCCAAACCCCCGGGAACCGAAACCGGATTCTTGACATCGCCGAAATCTGGTGCATGCGGTTTCACACTGACGAGCGCCGAGTCATGCAGTCCGTGATAGCCACCCTCGAACTTCACAATCTTGTCGCGGCCAGTGGCAGCGCGTGCCAGACGCACGGCGTGCATGGTGGCTTCTGTTCCGCTTGAACCAAAGCGCACCATCTCGACCGGAAAGCGCTTGCAAATTTCTTCCGCAAGCTGCCATTCCATATCGTGCGGCATACCGAACATCGTGCCGGTCGACAACCGGGCATTCACTGCCTTCATCACTGCGGGATGGCAATGTCCGGCCATCAGAGCACCGAAGCAAAGGTTGTGGTCGATGTAGTCGTTGCCATCGAGATCGCGGAAATGCGAGCCCTGGCCTTCCTTCACAAAAATCGGATAGGGATCATAGGCGCGATAGTTACTCGCCACGCCCAAGGGCAGACGTTTCAGATTTCGCTTGTGGGCTTCGGCGGATTTCGGCGTACGGCGCTCGAAAGTTTCGAGCTCCTTCTGCAGTTCGGGGTACATCGGGAGTCTCCAGAGATGCTCAGGCCGGATGGCGGCCATTAGATTGTGCCCAGGCGGCGGGAAGCCGCCCGGGGCTTGGGGTTTAGAAAGCAAATTTTATCGCAAATTGGATGTTGCGTGGGTCGCGCGTCCTCTTTACACGCCCGAAATCGCTGCCGTCGGTAATATTCCCGTCGGGGTTAAGGAACTGCGTGTGGTTAAAGATGTTGAAGAACTCGGCGCGAAATTCAAAATGCTTTGTCTCTCCGACAGAGGTTAGTTTCTGAATGGAAAAATCGAAATTATTGATTCCCGGTCCACAACAGATCGTACGCGGCGCATTGCCCAACAATTGATCTGGGGTCGAAGTATCCGTTTGTACAGGCAGCGCAAAGGAGTTGGGATCAAATGCATACCCGTTGTGCGTTCTCGGATCCTGAGTGTGAAAGGGCGCAATCAGATCTGGTTTCCCGGGTAATTCAAAGTCATAACTATATTCCAACTCCGAATCGTTGTTCGATTGAATGCGGATGGGGAAACCCGTCTGAAAGCTCGTGATGCCCGACATCGCCCAGCCGTTCAGGAACTTTCCCTTCGGCCCGGTGTACTGTGGCACGGGAAGCTGCCACAGATAACTGATCACGAAGCGGTGGCGTGCATCGAACAGCGACAGCGAACGGTTACAGCGGTCGCAGGTCGGCTTGACAATATTTTCGAAGCTGGAGGCATTGTCGATGGACTTGCTCCAAGTATAAGCAAATTGAAACTGCAGACCATGGGAGAACCTCTTCTCCAAAGAGGCTTGCAGCGAGTTGTAGTTCGAAGCCGCCACTGTGTCCTGCGCAAAAATACTCGAGAACACGGGCACGCTATCGGAGGGACAGCCGTCTCCTGTTAACGGATTGCAGCTCGGCGAGGAGTACCTGCGTAGGCCAACCAGTGTGAGTGGGTTCGTATTCGGACCTGTGACAGTCGCTTGTGGCCCGTACGGCAGGTGCAGGGTTACGCCGGGGGGAATCTCTCCCGCTTGAACTGTGAACGAACTATCCGCATAGAACGGACCGCAAGCAAGGCCCGTGTCTCCAGTGAGATCAGAGATGTTTTGTAAGTCGAGACACGTCTGGGCGTTTCCGTAGTTGATGTCTCGCGTAGCAAGTAGTCGATGTCCCTGGGAACCCACGTACCCCACTGACAGAACCGTATCTCGGGTAAGTTCTCGGGTTATGCCGACGTTGTATTGAGCCGTGTACTGCGCGCGCAACTTTGGTTCGAGTTCGCCATACAAAAGAATCGGGCGAAAGGCTGACCAATCCGTCGGGGTTCCTGGGGGCGGGGTCAGAATGCCATTGAATGGATTGGGAGTGACCGTAAGGTTGCCGGTGCTTCCGTTTTGACTGACGAATGGTGTGTTAAAGAGGTCCGACGCGATCGTCGTACTGCCTCCAAAGGGTGGTTCGGCCTGGAATTGCTCCAGCACTAGCTGTTCAATCGGGTTGTAGAAGAGCCCGAAGCCGCTGCGAATCGTCGTCTTGCCATTCTTCCATGGGTCCCAAGCGATACCAATTCGAGGCGCCCACGCCTTGTAGTAGCTAGCCGTGAGTCCCCTAGGAACACCTTTGTCACCCGGCACCACCAGGCCCAGAGGAAATACGGCGGCAGCTGACCCTCCTGGATTGCAATTGGTGTCCGCGTACCCAAGGCTCGCCTGACTCTCAGCGCTTAGCTGACAGGGATAGGTCGTTGTAGCCTGACCCGGGCGAAAGGTCTGATAGCGACCGCTCTTGTCATATAGAGGCTGATTGAACTCCCAGCGCAGACCGTAGTTCAACGTTACGTTCGGCTTGATCTTCCAGCTATCCTGAGCGAACACGTAAATTGACTTACCCCGAACATCTTCGGTTTGGGCTGACCCCTGCAGAAATGTATCCGGAAGGCCGAAAAGATAATTCGGAAACAGGTTCTGATTTCCGTTAGCATCGAGGGCAATCGGATCGTTGGGGCCGCCTCCGAAGTAGCTGAAGTCTCCGCTGACATCGAAGTACAAGGTCTGCAGGAAGCGTTGCTCCCGGAAGTCCGCGCCAAACTTGAAGGTGTGTGCCCCCTTCACTTTTGTGATGTTGTCGCTGATCTGGTAGGTGTTGCCCGTTTGAGGCAACTCACCCTCATAATTGTTGCCGATCGTGAACCCACCGGAGATCGAGATGAACGGAACACCCTCACGATTGGCGCCCAAATTAGGGGTAATGCCATATTTGGGATTGGTGGGAATTACGCTCGGTGTATCGCTCATACCGGTAAAGCAGACACTGGCTACCGCGCCGCTACAAGAGTCAGTAACCTTGTTCGTATGCTGCGGGTGCAGAAAGGTGCCCTGTGATTCCCGAAAATAGGACAGCCTCAGTTCGTTCACAGTCGTCGAATTTATGGTCCAGTTATGGGTGAGATTCAGTTGCTGCGAGCGAAAGGCGTTGTTGTTGCCAAAGCCTTGCAGCAGATTCGGTGTAGCCGCTTGGAATCGTGTAAACGGCTGGGCGTCGAAAGAGTCGTTCAGGTAGTAATACGCTGACAGGCCTTGCTTGTCGTTGATCCTGTGGTCGACTTTCAGCGTGAACTGGTTGGCGTGCGAGTCTTCATTCGGGATAGAGCGAAACATGTTGTCAAGACCTGGCGCGGGGTCGGTACAGCCTGGATCTGCGTTTGGACAAGGTACATAGCGCTGCATAATGTCGGCAGCCACCGGATCAAAACATCCAGTTGGGACCTGGCTGTTCGGAAAGAGGTCGGCGAAAGCATCCCCGACATGAGCTGCTCCATTCAAACAGCCTGAACGAGCGTTGAGAATGTCAGCGAACGTCTGCGTGCCGATCACGGCTGAAGGGTCGAACGGTGTGGCCGAAAAATCTCCTACCCTTTCCGCGGCGGTAGGAACTACAACCGGATCCGAAGAAATACCGTGTACGACTCGTCGTCCTTCGTAAGAGGTGAAAAAGAAAGTACGATCTTTTTTAATGGGGCCGCCGAAGGTCCCGCCAAACTGGTTCTGCTTGTCGTCAGGCCGTCGGAGATCCAGGTAGCCCTTGGAGTTGAACGCCTGATTGCGCAGAAACTCGTAAATGCTGCCGTGCCAGTTGTTGGTTCCTGATTTGGTCACTACATTGATCACAGCGCCGGAGTTGCGCCCGTACTCGGCGTCGAACGTATTGGAGAGGACACGAAACTCTTCGATACTGTCGGGCGTGGGCTGAATGGCCGGCGCGTTCACGAACAGATCATTCCCATCGCCGCCGTTGACGTTGAAATTATTAGACCGCCCGCGGCCACCGTTGACCGAGACTGCCCCTGCTTGATTACTTCCGTAAAAAAGATCGGAGCCGCCGACTCCCTGCACCCCGGGCTGGAGTTGCAACAATTGATACGTATCACGCGAATTGAGCGGCAGATTTGACACCTGCCGTTGATCCATGATGGCACCCAGTTGGGTACTGGTGGTATCGACCAAGGGCGCTTCGGACGTGACCTCCACCGTTTCCTTGGCTTCGCCCACCTGCATCACCATGTTCAGTGTGACTACCTGATTTAGGTCAACTGTGACTGCGCGCCGCAAATTCTTCTTGAATCCCGTTTGGTTGAATTCCACTTGATAAGTGCCGACGGCAACTTGCGGGAAGACATAATCGCCACCCTCATTGGTTGTAGTCTCCTGTCCAACGCCCGTTGCATCATTCGTGAGGGTCACTTTCACACCGGCCAAGACGGCGCCCGTCGAGTCAGCGACTCGCCCTAGAACCCGGCCACCGGTACTTTGGGCGATCAGTAATGTGGAGGAACAGAGACAAACCACAGCAATGAGAATTCGCTTCGCGACGCACGACCGCATAGGGCCTCCGAAGGGCGGGGAAGTTTTTCGCTGCCTGTTTTTTCTCGAACAGAGCCGCTTGCGCACCAAACAAACCTTGCTATAATCGCGCAAGGTTAGAGAAGGTCCTTCAGACTGTCAAGCGAAAAATAGCGATCTCCCGTAGCAGCGAAACGATAGAAAACAGACTCGATGGCAATGAAGCCAGGCGGCGCCAAACCTTACTTGAAAATCGGTGATGTCGCGCGTGCCGTCGGCGTTTCTCCGTCGGTGATTCGCACATGGGAGAGCCTGGGACTCACGCGACCGCAACGCACCCAGAGCAAGTACCGTTTGTACAGCGCCGACGACGTAAAGCTACTCAAACGCGCACGATTTCTGCGCCGCGTGCGCGGGTTGAATGCTCCGGCCATCGTCGAATTGCTAAAGAGAGAAGGAGTGTTGCGCCCGTCGTCGAATGGGAACTCCGCCGCGATCGGTTTGCGTTTGCGGCAATTACGTCTGAGTCGCAACCTATCACTTGCGAACGTCGCGAAAGCCGCGGGCATTTCCGTCGGCTTTCTGAGCGCGATCGAGCGATCGCAGATGAGTGCATCCATCAGCACGCTTCGACGTCTGGCTCGCTTCTACAAGACGAACATACTGGATTTCCATGATCCCGCGGAATCGAAAAGCCGGCTGGTGCGGCCCAAGAGCCGCAAGGTTCTTGAGGCAGGACCCGGTGTGCGCATGGAACTGCTCGCATGGGGGAACACAGTGATGGAGCCGCACCTGTTCCGCATTGCGCCGAATGCTGGCAGCGGCGAGTCGTATACGCACGAGGGCGAGGAGTTCCTGATGGTGATGCGCGGCCAACTGCAACTTGCACTGGACGGTCAGGAATATCACCTGAAGGTGGGCGACAGTTTCTATTTCGAAAGTGCAACACCGCATCGCTGGAAGAATCCCGGCCGGTCTGAAACCTGGGTGCTGTGGGTAAACACGCCGCCGACGTTCTAGCTTTTTGGCCCGCATCGAGACTGGGGCCACGCGAGATCTTGCGAAGTTCTAACGGTCGGTATCGGAGGATGGATAGATTGATAACGCGTCGTGCGTTGCTGACTTGCTTGCTCGTTGGTCTGTTCGGCTTCACTTCATGCGCAAAGAAAACACCGACGTTGAATCTACTGGTGTGGGAAGGCTACGCGGATCCCTCCTTCGTCCACGGCTTCGAAGAGCAATGCAAATGTAAAGTGTCGGCTTCGTACATGGGCACCAGTGACGAGTTGGTTTCGAAGCTGCGCGGCGGAAGCGCCAGCAACTATGACGTGATTTCTCCGTCGAGCGATGTCGCGACCATGATTTCTTCCGCCGGGCTGGCCGAACCGCTGAACCTTTCGAGGATTCCGACCTACGGCCAGCTTTCGACGAAACTCACGAGCATGCCGCTGGTCCGGGTGAACGGCAATGTTTACGGAGTGCCGTTTACATGGGGACCGAATCCTCTGATTTACGATACGACCGTTTTCGTGCAACCGCCGGACTCCTGGAATGTCATGTGGGATCCGAAGTACCGCGGGAAAATTTCTGTCTGGGATGAACTCTCAACGCTCTACATGGCGGCGCAGATTCTCGGGTACGACAAGCCCGATCCAAACCAGATCTACAACCTGAATGATCAGCAATTGGAAGCAGTAAAGAAGAAGCTGTTGGAACTGAAGCCCAACATTCGCAAGATGTGGGCAACCGGAGGCGAGCTGAGCAATCTGTTTCAGAACCACGAGGTAGTTGTGGCGATGGGTTGGCCTCTTAACACGGTTGAGCTGAAGAAATTAAACTTCCCGGTCGGCGAAACGATCCCCAAAGAAAATACAACCGGGTGGATTGATCATTTGATGATCACATCGGCGAGCGCGAACAAAGATCTGGCTTACCAGTTTCTCGAGTACATGGTGCAAGCAAAAACCCAGAAGCTCGTTGCCGATGTAACGAACTACGTGCCGGCGAACCCGCAAGCGGGTCAATTGATGACGGCGGAGCAGCGGCAGGCATTGCATCTAGACGATGCCGACAATTACCAAAAGCGGATCTACTTCTGGCAAGACGTCCCGCGACGCGCCAAGTACAACGAGATCTGGAATGAAGTAAAAGCGGCCCAGTAGTTGAGGCTTGCGAGCCGAACGGTTGTCCGATCGTGAACCGGTTCGCGAAAAAGCAAATGGCGACCACTACAAACTCTGTCGAGCCCGACATCGACGTGAAGTCTTCAACGAGTTTGTTGAGCATCCGCAAGATTGCGAAGACGTTTGGCAAAAATGTCGTGCTGCGAGACATCTCACTCGATGTCGCAGAAGGCGAGTTCCTGACGATCCTGGGTGAGAGCGGATCAGGAAAAACTACGCTGCTGCGGATCATCGCTGGTTTTGAAATCGCGAGTTCCGGCGAACTCTGGATGAACGGTGAGCGGCTTGATCATTTGCCCCCGTATCGACGGCGTGTGAACACGGTGTTCCAGCATTACGCGCTGTTTCCTCACCTTAGTGTCGAACAGAACGTCGCGTACGGGTTACGGGTTGAGAAAAGTGAAGCGGACATTTCTTCTCGCGTTGAGCGGGCGCTCGCTCAGGTAAAGATGTCCGCGCATGCCAAGGCCAAGCCTTCCCGCATTAGCGGCGGCCAGCAACAGCGCGTTGCACTGGCGAGAGCACTGGTGAAGCGTCCGCAATTGCTGCTTCTCGACGAACCTCTCTCGGCTCTCGACGCAAATCTTCGTCGCCAGATGCAGATCGAACTGAAATCGCTGCAGCGGGACATCGGCATTTCATTTGTGTTTGTCACCCACGATCAGGAAGAAGCGATGGTCATGTCCGATCGCATAGCCTTGCTCCGCATGGGAGAGCTCGAGCAGGTCGCTTCGCCCCGCGAGATCTATAGCCGCCCCGCCACCGCTTACACCGCGCAATTCATAGGACACACGAACCTGCTGCGCGGCAAGGTAAGCGAGGGCTTCCTGCAATGCCACTCACTACGCTGGAAAACGTCGCTCGCCGACGGCCCGGCGCTACTGTCGCTTCGACCAGAGAACGTCCGCCCGCGGGGTGAAACTGGCCGCACTCTGGATTCAGTCGTCTTCAAAGGCACGATTTCCGACCGCGCGTTTCATGGGGCAACCGAGTTACTTCGAGTTGAATGTGCGGACGGCCTGAAATTCTCGGTGCGAACCGCGAGTCAGATCGATCCCGCCGGTGAAGTCGAATTTCAATTCGACCCCGCCGACGCGGTTCCGATTCGCGAATCCGCGGAGAGGTCCTAGATTATGTTCTCGCGCGCTTATCGCGCCGTGGTGACAATCCCGCCGCTCCTGTGGGAGATGGTGTTTCTGGTCGTGCCTTACCTTTTGATGTTCTGCTACAGCTTCTGGTCGGTATCGGCATCACAGACGATTGTCCACGCATGGAACTTCGACAATTACCGGCAACTGCTAACCGTCAACGTCTATTGGCAAACGTTGCTGCGATCGATGTGGATTGCTGCCCGGGTGACTATGTTTTCCCTGCTACTCGGGTACCCTCTCGCCTATTTCTTATCGTTCCATGCTGATAGCCGCAAAGAACTCTGCTATCAGTTGGTCATCATTCCTCTTTGGGTGAGTTATCTCGTACGCGCGTATGCGTGGAAGACGATACTGGGCAGTGAAGGACTGCTGAACACGCTCCTTCAGTACGTTCATCTGACGCATCGCCCTCTGGATTTTCTGCTCTATAGTCCATTCGCTGTCGTGCTCACTCTCACGCATATCTACACGCCGTTCACGTTTCTGCCAATCTATGCGGCCCTGGAACATATTCCACGAAATCTGATCGAGGCATCGCACGACCTCGGCGCGTCGCCGCGGCAAACTTTCTGGCGCGTGATCCTTCCACTCTCGATTCCGGGCGTGCTCGCTGGCGCGACCTTTGCATTCGTACTCAGCCTCGGTGATTTCCTTGCTCCTGCTCTACTGGGCGGACCGAGCGGCATCATGATCTCGAACATCGTGGTGAGCCTCTTCGGCGCAGCCTACAACTGGCCACTCGGATCGGCCATATCTCTCTGCATGCTCGTGCTGGTTGTGAGCCTTCTATTTCTTTCAGAGCGGCTCGAAAAGAAATGGAGTTTCTCGTGACCGTCACGAACATGCACAGATCCCGCCCGAACTGGCTCCGGATCCACGCTGTGATCGTCTTCGCTTTCCTCTATCTCCCGATCGCAGTACTGGTTCTGTACTCATTCAATGGCGCGGGTGTCGGCGGATTTCCGCCCCGCAATCTCACTCTCAATTGGTATCGTACGTTGTTTGCGGATAGCGCCATCTGGGACTCTGTGGCCAACAGTCTCATGGTGGCGGCGATTGCGGTGCTGATCGCATTGGGACTAGGAATACCTGCAGCGCTTGCGCTCGACCGCGCGCAGTTTCCCGGCAAGGCAATTTTTCGCCGGCTCCTGCTGCTCCCGCTGATCTTGCCCGGCATCATCACAGGACTTTCCCTGCTCATGCTGTTTGCCCGGTCGCAGATCAATCTGAGCCTGACAACCATTGTTCTCGGCCATGGAACCGCGCTTATATCGGTTGCCACCACTGAGGTTTTCGCCGGACTTCAAAAGCTAGATCGCGCGCAGGAAGAAGCGTCGCTCGATCTGGGTGCGAACTACTGGCAGACATTCTGGAGAGTGACTATCCCGAACCTGAAGCTCTCCATCATTGGCGCCGCTCTTCTTATCTTCACGCTTTCCATGGATGAGATCGCGGTCAGCTTCTCCTCATTGGGCGCGACAACACGCTGCCTCTTGAAATCTGGGGACGCCTGCGCCGAGGCATCACACCCGAGATCAATGCAATCTCGACCATCATTTTTGTTTTTTCTCTCGTGGCGATCGTGCTCTGGTACCGCTTGCGAACGAAAGCGGAAAGCTCGCCAGAATTCGCCGCGGAACTGATCGAAACGGCAGTCCAAGGAGATTAGTCGTGGGCTCAAATCGAAGAGATTTCATCAAGTTCGCTGTGGCAGGAGCCGTTGCTTCCGGTTGCCCGATCGACATGGCTCTGCTAGCAGCGCCTGCGCCAGGCGGAACTTCGACTATCGAGGGTGA
>Ga0126378_10003927_pt1 | contig 11293 bp, 7 predicted proteins | sample PanSoiMetPlot_23_FD_92587 | JGI IMG/M metagenome (GOLD analysis project Ga0126378, IMG submission 92587) | Tropical forest soil microbial communities from Panama - MetaG Plot_23 | ecosystem: Environmental > Terrestrial > Soil > Tropical forest > Bulk soil | place: Panama | collected 2016-02-17
AGCGCAAACTCATCAACACCACGATTCGCCAGAAAACCTTCGATTGGCTCAGCAGTGAGGGGTATTCTTTCACGCCGTCACAGGCCAACTTCTTCATGCTGGACGCCAAGCGACCTGGGAAGCAAGTGATCGACGCGCTGGCGGCTCAAAAGGTGTTTATCGGCCGCATCTGGCCGGCTTGGCCCACCCATCTGCGCATCACAGTGGGCACGCAGGCGGATATGGATGCTTTCCAGTCCACGTTCGCCGCGGTCATGAAGAATTCCACCAGCGTTAGTTACGCGCTCCCAGCAAGGTCGGCCGATTCGAATCGCGACTACTTTTACGCAGACGGCCAAATGTTCCCGCGCGCATAGATTGGACACCACAGAACTGGCGTCTCATTCCGGAGGGCCAGAGGGATGGCTCATGAGGGCGGCGTTACGCTGACTGCACGTTTTTCCGGAATCGCGTTTCTGGCTTTTGGCATCCTAGTGGTGGGTGCCGCACCAAGGTTTCCTCAGACTTCTCAAAGCAGACTGCACAAGATGCAACCACGCGTTCTGCTCGGTGGCCCGCACGTTCAACCATGCGACGCTTTGACAGTAGAGAAGGGCGCATTGTCGTGGAATCGAGCGTCGCAGTTCGCACTGCCACTGACCAGCAATCGAGCCCCGTGGAAATCCGTCGGGACGGATCGGAAAAGTTGGCCAGCGGACAGTTCGGTAATCCGCTCAAGCTACCCTGCGTCTTCCGAGCCACTCATACCGGGCGGAGTTTCAGAGGTTCAGCCACTAATACAACAGCCGATATTCCCCGCCGCCTTTCACGTCTTCTATTGTCGCGCTTGCTGGAGGACGAGGTATGCACGATTCGAGGAAGTCCCGGAACCCAGTACGCGCGATGGATCGGTGGTTGTCGAAGCAGTTGCCGTAGGAGTCTGCGGGACCGATGTTGAAATCGTTGAAGGAAAATACGGCTGGGCTCCCCCAGAAGCTCAGCGTCTTGTGTTAGGACATGAATCTCTCGGACGTGTCGTCGACCCGGGCGATGGTAATGCGTTTCAGAAAGGCGATCTCGTCGTGGGTATTGTCCGCCGTCCGGATCCAGTTCCCTGTCCGCATTGCGCCGTAGGCGAGTGGGATATGTGCCAGAACGGTCAGTACACGGAACGCGGCATCAAGCAGATCAACGGGATCATGTCCGAACGTTGGCGCATCGAGCCTGAGTATGCGGTAAAAGTAGACCATTCCCTCGGCCTTCTTACCGTACTGCATTGGTCAATGAGCCCAGCAGTGGAGCGATGTGGTCAGCTTTGAAATCTATGCCGGCGTGGACGATGCCGGATTTGCCAAGATGCTCTGTTGACTTTCGACGCTGGACAAAGCGTCGCCCATGAACACGGTATCTGACGACCTTAAACGAGACCGAGCAGACGAGTTCGACGGATACCGAAACCGTCGACATCGAGGAACAGCATTCCCAGTCCACCGAGCGAATGGAAATTCAGCAGCACGCGCAGGACGAAACTGATCTGGGCGTGCACGTCGACCTATTCCCTCGGACAAAAACCGGACTCTTAGTTCACCCGGATGTATCCGGCTCCGAGCGAGAGCGAGCATTTCCCTACCGGGCACGGGCAGCGGCAAGCAGTCCTGGGAATCCGAGTATCCCGTTGTTTCAGAACCACCCGTCAATTTTGCACGCCGCACGACGAGACCGTCCGTCAGTACATTGCCCGCCAGGCGTGCTAGACTGACCGCCTCGCGGCCGGACTGTCAAAAGGTCCAAGCTGTCAGGGCACACCCATGGCATCAAGTCAAATCCAGCACGTGTTCGTCCTCATGCTGGAAAATCGATCTTTCGATCACATGCTGGGATTCTCTGGGATAACCGGGACAGATGCTTCGACCGGACTGACCACAGAAATCAACGGCCTCAGTGGCATGGAATCGAACACCTTCAATGGCCGGACGTTTGCCGTTTCCCAAGCGGCCCCAGACACAATGCCTGCTGACCCAGGCCACGAATTCTCAAACGTCCTGCTGCAATTGTGTGGAGAAGGGGCCACCTATCCCTCCGGCGGACCCTATCCCGCTATCACCAATAGCGGGTATGTGACCTCCTACGTCGGTAGCGGCGGGGGGAGCAGTCCGGGCATGGTTATGAATTGCTACTCACCGACGCAGCTTCCCGTGCTACACGCGCTCGCTGACGAATTCGTGGTCTGCGACAACTGGCACGCTTCCATGCCTGGGCCAACGTGGCCCAACCGCATGTTCGTGCACGCCGCCTCTTCGAACGGACTCGATCATAGTCCGGGCATTGCGGAAATCGTGGAGTGGGAAGCTCTTGCTGGCTTTGCATTTAAGAATGGCACCATCTTCGACGCGCTGCAGAAAAAAGGTATCACACGGCGTCTCTACGGTGGCGATGCGTTTCCTATGGTTTCGGCGCTCAGAGGAATCCGTCTCGGCGATATTCGCAACTACAGTCAATTCGCCGGTGACCTCCAGCAAGTCAACTATCAATTCAGCTACGTTTTCATCGAGCCGAGCTACGACGTGGCCCATGACTACAGGAATGGCACCTCGCAACATCCCCTGGCCGACGTGAATCGCGGCGAAACGCTTATTAAGGCCACTTACGAGGCCATCCGGAGTTCCGCGTTGTGGGAGACCAGCCTGCTGATCATCACCTGGGACGAACACGGCGGCTTCTATGATCATACGGTTCCTCCGGCTGCCGTCGCCCCCGGTGACACAAACCCAGACTCTCGCCACAACAAAAACGGCTTTACGTTTGAAAAATATGGACCGCGCGTGCCCACGCTGGTCGTCTCGCCGCTCATCCCCAGAAACCTCATCGACCATCGCCTGTACGATCATGCTTCCGTTCCCGCGACCCTGGAAACCGTGTTCGGTTTGAATCCGCTGACCAATCGTGATGCCGCTGCGAACCGATTGACCTCACTCATTACCCTCGCAGCCCCGCGGACGGACGCTCCGACGGAGCTTCCTCCGGTCGTCTCCACCGAGGCCGCGCCGCTGGCAGCTGCGACGGCCGATACTGCCGCCGCCACCAGTTCTGTATCTCGCCCGGACGACTCGGCTGACGACGGCAATCTACCGGGTATTATCCAAGCAGCGCTTTGTCAAGACCTCGCTGTATCACCCCCGGTAGAGCGCCCAGCGATCATCGCGCGGGTGCGTTCGATCAAGAAGCGGAGTGAAGCGATCCAATATTTGAACGACGTCCGGCAAAAGGTCACACCGGTACGGGCGGCCTCTGAACGCTAGCCGCAAGAGCGGGTTTTTTGGCGAAATAATCCAAGATCCAGAATTGCGTACGACGCACCATCGGGCGAGAATTCAGCATAGACAGGAAATGAGGAGGTCGGCGAGCGGAGCAAGGCCAATACCTAATGCCTGCTGGATGCTTTCTCACAATGGGACTTTGGCATTCTCCAATCGCCTTCTCTTCGGCCATGTTTACTCCAATTTCGTCAGTGTTCTTCAAACCACAATGTCAACGCCCCTCTGTATGACTTTGACGCGCTGGCGTTCCAGCCCTGCTCCCGGTAGCTCCAGAGTCCCTGGATCACCACTCTGCGCAAAGTGGTCGTGATCTTTTAGGTTCCCGAAATCCAGGCCTGTTCTCTTCTCAAGGTCGGCGATTCTGATTTGTGTGGCCGCCACGTCGAAGACTTCTTCGAACCCTGGAAGACTCGCGATGTCCTCCTGCCCTAGGACAAACGCAGTTGCAGACGGCTTGCCGTCCGCTTCACGCACCAGAACGCACACTTTCCAAAATTGAATCGGACACCGAACCGAGTAGTTCATCTCCTCGTTTCGGTACACCGGATCATTGGCAGCAAAGACCGGTCCAGTGATTACCACCATTAAGCGTTTATCCTTCTTAGCGTGTTTTTCCAGCAGGAATTGTTCGAGACCCTGCCAGCGATCTTTTCCGCGATTAAACGGCGCAGCTTGCAACGAGCAGTTCGTGAAGTGAAACGTGTCATTGTTCGCCTTGAGTGCACTGGCGACGTTCTTGCCCCACGCGGTGTCTTCGCGCCGTGTGAGATGCCCTCGATCTATGCCGTGCTCGAAGGCCTCTTGCCCGAGCTGTTCCGTTTCCAAGAGTCGTGGATCAACAAACCAGCGGTCACCCTGGCGCTTGCCGATGTCAGGGCGGTGATTTCCGTCCACGTTGGCGGCCGAGAACCAAGCGGTCCGCCGCCGCTTGTTCATGTAGATGCTGTAGTGGTAGTAAGCAAGTTCGAATGGGTCCCCGCCTCTGCGGAATTCTGTGTTTACCTCAGCGGTATCCGCCTCCATTTTCTTGCTGATTCGAGGCAAAGGCACTTCAATGGTTTCCAGGAATTTTGGATCGTAACCGGGCCGATTGGCATAGTTCTTGTCGACAAGGATACCCTCTTCTTCTTCGGCGGAAATCGCTGGTGCTGGAATCGACGCGCTTGCTCCCGAAACGACGGATGGTTGTCCGAGGGAAACGGCGATGCGAACAGGAATGTTCTGGGTGGTCGAAAGTCCCGAACTCCTGCCAGCAGCAAAGCTGGCGGACGGCGATGGCAACGCAATGCTGTGGGCGTCTCCGCGAACCGTTGATGCTGTGACCTCATCGTGACCGCCTCGCTGCCATGCCGGTTCCCAGTCGTTCGTCGGCGTCAACGAACCGTCGAAATTCAATTTGGGCGCGACTCTCCGATCGCGTGCCAGTTCGTACATGGGCACGGCGTAGTTGGCTTTCAGGTACTCGCCGGCGAAGTGAAGCGCCACGACTTCACCCGTATCGACATCGATGATGGCCGAACCCGAATTGCCTCCCAGAGTTGAACTATCGTGAGTGAGCGCGTTCACTTGATTTTCGAAACTCCGGGCTTCTGCGCGAGGTCGAATCGTGCCGGGCTGTAACCGCTTTACGTTGTAAGTGCGCCCGAAAATGCGGTCCTGCAAGACCATATCATTGCGGTCATCGCGAGCCGGATATCCGATGGCTACGATGTTGCGCCCGACGAGCTCTTCCGGCCGAGCAATGGACAACTTGAGAGCGCCTGGAGTTTTCAGCCCGTCAACCCGCAGAAGCGCCATGTCCCAAAATGGGTGGATCATCTCGACGCTTTGCACCACAAGATAGGCGGAGTCATCATCGCTAGCTGCGTCTACCTGCCGCCTGAAATTTATGGCCGCATCGCCAGGGTGGTAAACAATCCGCAAACCCAGTCCCTGCGCAAAGATGGCCGCCACATGCCGGTTGGTCATCAAGAGGTCTTTCCCGACCACAAAACCGGTGCCTGCGTAGGGGAGCAGCAGCGAATGGGGCACCTCGATTCTTCCAATCATCGGGAGGAGTGGGTTCAGCCGCTTCTTTACCTGGTCATCGTTCAGCCCGGTCCACGGTTCCTCCACTTTGTCGTAGGAGTTCCCGCGAACGAAAACCACCGGGCGATTCGTGGGCATTACAATGGCTTCGAGTCCGTATTGCTCCGCAGGAGTGAGCTGGTGTTCACGATTCTCGGCTAGTTTTTGTAGCGCGGAATCCACACCGGCATCGGCTTCAGGCATCGCTTCCAGGCCCTCCAGTCCTTCGGCCGGACCGCGCTCCGGTCTGTGGACCGACTCGATCGCTCCGCCCGGAGCGATTTGAGCCAACATCGATTTCAAGCGTCTAACGCGTTCAACCGTGTCCATGGGCCTCCTCGGCGACCGAAAGCCCCGTCAAACCTTCGGGCTGTCTGTGCAGCCGGACAGTACTAACGTCGCGTTGGTTTACAGGAGAACACCAGGCCATGTTTGCGAAGCGGATGGGATCCGGGTCTGGCGGTAGGTGCGAGCAAAAGTCTCGCGGTCTATCGTGTAGACCTCGGCCTGGATGGGCCTGGATGTTGACCAGCCAATCTCGCTTTTTGCAACGTTGCATCCCGCCCCACCTTGGCACGAAACCTTCGGTATCGAGTCGAGTTGAACGGCGATAATCCGTATCGCCTTTTTGCGCCTATATCCCTGCAAAGTGCTCTGCCCTCACACGTGCATTTTAGCGAAGCCGGGCTTCATTCACGAGGGCCTAACGCCGGATTGGCGGATAGCCTCCTGGATAGCAGCAATAGAAATTGCCTCGTTAGCCCGATAAGTGCCACCCTGACCGTGCAGGCGGGGCATCTCGCTGAGCCCTCTATGATGCAGTCCAATCACGGTCCAAAATCGCTGATCGAAGACCGGGCTTCCGGAGCTTCCGGGCTCGGTCGGAGTGCGATAATGAAGTAGCCTATCATCACAATCGAGCCACTCACTGTCATGGAGCGAGATGCTGAGCGACCCGCCGAGTGGGTAACCAATGACGTAAACGCGCTGTTTTTCACCAGCCTTGAATGGGTCGGCTGCAGGTTTCAAAGAGCATGGAGAACTTTGGGAATCAATTCTTTCTAGGCTCACCAATGACGCGTCCAGCATGGCAATTTCGGAACTCCACAGAATCTTTTTGACCTTATATCGTGTGTTAAGAGCTTCGAAGAACGCGACAGACTTGTCCGGCTGGAGGCCCCGTCCGTCACCGTGGGCATTAATCACATGATAGTTCGTAAGTAGCAGGGGATCGTTTCCAGCTGAGTCGAAGAATTCACTGCCGTCGATCAGAAAGCCGGAGCCTCGCCCCGTTCCCATGGGGTCCTCGATTCGTGCGATCCCGGTACACCGCTTCAAAGCCCGTTGCAGCCATGAAAACGCCTCGTATCTGTCACGGCCAAAGACGGCCTGCAACCCCACGGTGATGTCCGCTGGTTCTAACTGCAGCTCGCCACCGTGGCTTTTCAGGTGGGCCGCCCGCAATATATTTAGCAAATCCGAACCAGGCGAAGAACGGGGTGAAATCTGCCACATCTCGGTCAGCTGACGATACAGGCTCGAAGTCTCAAACGCATCGGCATTGGCATCTGAAACAAAGTAGATAAGCTCGCTCGCGGCTTCTTCGAACCTATCGAGAGCCACGTTGGCCTCGACCACTATGGCGCGATCCCAGAAGTAGACTCCCTCGGTGTCCGACTTTTTGTCAATCTCGGAGAGAATCTGTTTTGCGAGTGCGCTATCGTCCTCTGCGACATCAACGTTCACCTTGTCGCGGCGCGCCCGGGCAAGTAAAGCGACGACATTGATTCCATGCCACATATAAGACGTGCGATCGCTGTTATACACGTCATAGTAGTAATGCAGCGATTTGCGAAGATAATCCTGCTGCCGAGGGTTTCGCGAATCGGCCCCGTTCACGTACAGTTGTTTATAGATCCGACCCAACAAGCCGTTTGCCTCTGCGCGTTCGCCCTGCGCGGTCTCCGGGTCTGCTACAAGTGCGCCCAGAATTATCTCGGGTGACAATAGATTTCCTTGGTCGATCATTGACTGTGCGTACTGGCGCAAGATCTGGGGAGTCCTTTGCCCAGACCGTATCAAGGCATCGGCCACCAGTTCCATGAGGCGGAATTGGCGTTTTCTACGAAGCCGGGCGAGGATCACTTTGGCCGGGTCTCGCGGAAAGAGTTCAGAAGACTGGTTCAGCCGCCCGATCAACTTCTGGCATATGGATTCAGCTGCGGCCCAATCGAACGAATCCAGAGATTCCGAGAGACGCAAGATAAGAGAAGGCGCATCACTCCACGCTCGTGCCGTCGTGCTTTGAATTTCTGGCATGGGTCCTCCCGTTGCTGCCTCCGTCAGAATCAATTTGCCTGGCTGTCTTTCTTGGCCGCTGGGAATTTCGCTCATTAAGGAGACTACGCTGGTAACGCTACCTCATTTGACCCCGACATGAACACGAGGTCGACGTGTTTAGGCTGGCGTGCGTAGAACCGCATTGGCGCTTGGCTAACTTTCAGAGCGTAGTCAAGCGCTTCCGACAGTGAGCGTTGAGGAAATCAAAAGAGGCTTGTCCTTCGTCAAAAGTCTGGGCGGCTTTAGAATCCGCAAGATACGTTCAGCCTCGTAACATGTTACATGGACGAAATTCAGACGGCGTAAACAATTATTGCGGACCACAGGTTTCTTGGGAAGAATATTAACAAATGTGCAGTTAGTTTGCTATTTACGCACTTACTTTTTGCTTGGTTGCCCTTCCGGTTAGATGCGTCGCAATCCTTGGCCTGAAGTTGGTTCGCCTCTAGTTCTGTGCTGGGCGGGCTGCACCACGAATATCGATTGGAAAAAGTGGCGGCGTGAAAAGCAGGCGAAAACCCAGAACGATGAGGTTTTTGCGGAACACAGCCCAGCCGGAGATAATTAAACCAAGGTCAGGGCAGGCCGATGCGACGCAGGATTTCTTGGAAGTGAGGATCAGTGTGCAGACTGGCGAAGTCAGGATCCACCTTTAGGGATACCAAAGAGTCGTTGTGTTCATCCAGGGCCTTTTCCAGCCACAGAAGAGTTTGCTCTCTTTCGCCGAGACCGGCATACACGCTGGCCACCAAGTAGTGGGAAACATAGCGGCCCTTGGACAGTTGTCTCAACTCGTTGAGCATATCATGGGCCTCGCGGCTCTTCCCCGCGGTTGCATACGCGTGACCGAGGCCCGCGACGACCGATGGGTCCCTCTCTGATAGTCTTCTGGCTTCTTGCCACTCGGCAATGGCTTGCGTGTGGTTGCCCTGCAGGTCATAGACCCACCCCAAAGATCCGTGTCCGTCCGCAGATTTTGGATCGATCTCCAAAACCTTTCGATACTGTTCAATGGCCTTTTCCGGCTGGCCTGCTTCCCCATAGAGCAATCCCAGATTCATAAGCCAAAGGACGGAAAGTGGATCCAATTCGAGGCTTTTTTTCATCTCGGAAATAGCTTCCTCGAATCGTCCCATATCCCCGAGGTAAGCAGCGTAAACGGAATGCCCGGCCTCACCGTTGGGCTCTAGCGCGTTGGCGCGCTTGAACTCTGCTTCCGCCGCGGACCAATCCCAATCCCCGTAGCACAGGACGAAGCCGAGTGCGGCGTGCGCGTTGGCAAGGTTTTCGTCCAGTTCGATGGCTTTTTGTGCCAGCTTCTTCGCCTTCGCGTAATTTTCGCGCGACGGCGAGAATTCCATACTGGCCAGCAGGGTGTAGGAAAAGGCGAGAGCGGAATACGCCGGGGCATATTCCGGCGCTAATTCGATCGCCCTCTCATAACGCTCAATGCTTTTTTTAATGCCCTCTTCGGTGACTTTGTTCCAAAAGTAGAGTCCCTGGAGATAGGCCTCGTGGGCCTCAGGATTGAGTGGACGGGCGCCAGCTATGCTAGCCTGTTCTTGCGGCGTCAGCTTGACGCGGATTTCCCCGGCAATGGCACTGGCCACTTCGCCCTGCAACGTCAGGACGTCGCGCAGGTCCCGCTCGTAGCTATCCGCCCACAGATGCTGGTCAGTACGGGCCTCGATGAGCTGCGCAGTGATGCGCACGCGACCGCCCGACCGCTGCACCGTACCCTCGATGATGCCGTCTACGTTGAGCTCCCGCGCAATCTCCGGCAACGGCTTGTGCGCGCCTTTGTAACCCATTACTGACGTCCGTGATATTACCCGCAGCGCGCCGATCCTGGACAAATCTGTGATCAGCTCTTCGGTCATTCCATCGGCAAAATACTCTTGTTCGGGGTCGCCGGAGAGATTGGCCAGGGGCAGCACTGCTAGCGAACGGATTGCCACCGCTGGAGCCGGGCTGAAAATCCGCCCGCGCAAATTGCCCACATTCAGCGATAGTCCCAACAACACGAGGCCGGCGACGGCAGCCAACGCAATGGGCCATCTGCGTATAGCCGAACTGGCTGGGGCAGACTGAGCTTCGGCGCCCTGTACCGCTGCAACCAACCGATATCCGCTGCGAGGGATCGTCTCGATGACTTGGGGATTTTTTGCATCGTCCTCGAACGCTTTGCGGAGTTCGAAGATGCAGCGGGTGAGTACATCGTCGGTGACGAAGGTGTCCGCCCACACCGCACCCATCAGTCGTTCCTTTGTAACTACTTCGTCGGCATGCTCGGCGAGATAGACGAGCACCTGCATTGCCTTCGGTTCGACGTGTTTTGTCCTTCCGTTGGCTTGCAAAGTATTCATCTGTGGCTGGACGAGCCACTTGCCGATGCGGAAATCGCCTTTCAAGCGTGGACTCCGAGAGACCTGGAAATTGGCACCGATTATAGCTCTCCTCTGAGGCATCGGCCTACCGCTCAATTTGTAGGTAAAGAATTTTGCTCCGGAAATCAAACGCGAGGCGTGTGATTCCCAGGGAGGTTGGGCCGAGCATGCCGTCGAAGTCTTGCAACCTAGGCGCAGCAGTTTCGACCATCGTTGCCTGCCGCCTGCCCCTTTTTATTCCACCCAGGCGAACATCCGTCAGACCGACCTGTTCCACGGCGTATTCTCCGCTCGCGCTCACATCCTTGCGTCCTCCAGACTTTTGCATCACTAGCGCTCGCCCCTGCAGGCGAGCCGCAAACAACGTGATGCTATCGGCTCCGGTGTCCAAGAGCAGCCGGACAATTTGGGAATTCGTCTCCATGCGCACCACGACATAGGGTGCATCTGCTTCCGATAGCAGTTCGAAAGGAATGGCTTCGCCGTTGGTCTCCGCCACGCCGATTAGAATCTGGCACTTGCGGTAATCAATGGTGAGATTCTGACCGCCAAGAACATCGAGACCAACGATGACATCCAAGCGGAGCCCCAGTTGCTTTTCGATCGGAGCCAAGTCGACCACCACCGCGGAAACGGATGGAAATTCAAGTGGTCCGAAACGCACGTGCGGGAGTGCCACGCGTTCGACAGAGCGGTTCTGGCTGACTACAGAGATATCTTCGCGAGGGCCGCTCAGGTCCAGCTTGTGTGCTAAACACTGATGGACGACGCTGGGAACTGCGCCCGTGTCCACCAGAAAGTTCAGGTTGTCCTGACTTCCGATGGCCCCGCGCACGACGATGGCGAAACCGCCGTGGAGCTTGAAAGGGATCTGGGCAGTGGGCTCTCCAGCAATCAGGACCGGAGTATTTGACCAAATAATGAGCAGCAGAAAGGACATACGGAACGTGCGGGATTTCATGCTTCCTCCTCGGCGCGTCAGCGCGTGCACAAGGAGGTAGCGGATGGCAGTTGAGGAAGTCCTGTGGGATCAAGCAGATCGGGATGAGGGATTACTGAGGGAAGGCTGACCTGAACTTGCTCAAGTCCATTAGGGCCTGCGGCCCGTGAAACCTCATGAAAATCATGATCGCAACGGCCTCGAGCGGCGAGGTCGAGTAAAGAATGGATAAGTCGAGGCCGTGCTAGTGTCTGATCCGGAGC
>Ga0126378_10003929_pt1 | contig 11286 bp, 9 predicted proteins | sample PanSoiMetPlot_23_FD_92587 | JGI IMG/M metagenome (GOLD analysis project Ga0126378, IMG submission 92587) | Tropical forest soil microbial communities from Panama - MetaG Plot_23 | ecosystem: Environmental > Terrestrial > Soil > Tropical forest > Bulk soil | place: Panama | collected 2016-02-17
CCGCCTCGTCAAGGGCTATCAAGTCGAAACTGACGACGCCTTCAAAACCGTTCCCGAGTGAGAGAATGCACCCTCAATCGGGGAGTTGTGGATTTGCATCTGGGCACAACTTCACTCGTTCCGATAAGGCCTTCTTTTCCTGTTCCGCGCGGACTTAGTCCGCAGTCCGCGCGGCCACTCGACCTTCTCCGAAGCCTACGAGATGCGCTGCTCGGTATAATGTTCCTTCCTATGAAAGCCTATGTCTATGTCTCGCTCAAAAAGAGTGTCCTCGATCCACAGGGAAAAACCATCCACGGCGCGCTGAAGAAGATGGGCTATCGCGGCGTCAACGACCTGCGGCAGGGCAAGTATTTCGAGATCGCCTTGGACGACGGCATTGCGCGAGAAGACGCTCAGGCCGAAATCGAGCGTATCGCCCGCGAAGTCCTCACCAACCCTGTCATCGAGGAATACCGCTACACCCTTGAAGCCTAGAACTTAACGCGTAAGGGATTTCCTGCTGCCTCTGAGTTTGTCTCGCATCCTCGGAGCCTCGAAGCAGCCGAGCCTCGATGGGTTTTCAGGGCGTTGCGCGTAAGCTCGCGCAGCGGTCGCCTCTGCATTTACCAGCCCAAAGCGGCGTTCTTTGTACTTGTGCCCCAAACACTCTGACCGCCAGGTACTCGCCGCCAACGCCCACTGAGTCCCCGCCTCTCCCCCGGAATCGGATAAGATGAAGGAATTGGTCCCACTGCCTCGCGTACGGTAGCGGGGATTATTTTGCCCTGGTGGAGAAGATCAGATGTGCGGTATCGTCGGTTATGTCGGTAAAAAGAGGGTAGTCCCGGTCATCATTGACGGCCTGCGTCGCCTCGAATATCGGGGATATGATTCGGCAGGCATTGCAGTAGCCGGCAATGGCAAAGGCCTTGAGGTTCGCCGCGCCGAGGGCAAACTGCGTAACCTGGAAGAGATCATCCAACTCAATCCGCTCGACGGTACCTACGGCATAGGCCACACTCGCTGGGCCACGCACGGTCGCCCCACCGAAGAAAACGCCCATCCTCACCGCGATTGCACCGGCAAGATCGTTGTCGTCCACAATGGCATCGTCGAAAACTACATGATCCTAAAAAAGAAGCTGATTGCTGCCGGTCACACGTTCCGCACCGAAACCGATACCGAGGTGATCGCGCATCTCATCGAGCAAACGCTCGCCGACGCCAGGCACAAGATCTCCCTCGAAGAGGCGGTGCGCAAGACTGTAAAGCAACTCACTGGCGTATTTGCCATCGCCGTGATCTCATCCGACGAGCCCGACAAGATTGTCGCCGGACGCAACGGGCCGCCTGCCGTGATCGGCTTGGGCAACGACGAATATTTCGTTGCCAGCGACGTTCCTGCGATCCTTTATCACACGCGGGACCTCTTCTTCCTCGGCGACGGTGACCTCGCAGTTATAACGCCTAAGGGCGTGCAGTTGACCGATTTCGACGGCAACCCTATCTCGCGCCAGGTCCAACACATCACCTGGGATCCCATCATGGCCGAGAAGGGCGGCTTTAAGCACTTCATGCTCAAGGAAATCTTTGAGCAGCCCCGCGCCGTCCGCGACACCACCCTGGGCCGCGTCTCGCTCGACACCGGCAAAGTTTTCCTTGACGAGATGGATATCTCAGTCGATGACTTCCGCAATCTCCAGCGCGTCTACATTGCCGCTTGCGGAACCAGTTGGCACGCCGGGCTTGCCGCCAAGTTCATGATCGAGCGCCTGGCGAGGGTTCCCGTTGAGGTGGACTACGCTAGTGAATTTCGTTATCGCGATCCGCTGACCGGTCCGCAAGACCTGACGATCCTCATTACACAGTCGGGCGAAACCGCTGACACGATTGCCGCTATGCGCGAGTCTCGCGCGAAGGGTTCGAAAACCCTCGGCATCTGCAACGTCGTCGGCTCCATGATTGCTCGCGAATCCAGTGGCACCATCTACACGCACGCGGGCCCGGAGATCGGTGTCGCCTCCACTAAGGCGTTCACCGCCCAGCTCACCGCGTTGTTCTTGTTCGCCGTGTATCTTGGCGAAGTTCGGGGCACGGTCAGTTCGGAAGACGCGAAAAAGCTGCTCACCGAATTGACGCTGATTCCTGGCAAGCTCGAAGCGCTGCTCGGCGGTGAAGACGAAACCGAGGAACTGGCGAAGCGCTACCACCGTGCCCAGGACTTCCTTTATCTCGGACGCGGGATTCACTACCCGATCGCGCTCGAAGGCGCGCTGAAGATGAAGGAGATCTCCTACATCCATGCCGAAGGCTACCCCGCCGGAGAAATGAAGCATGGCCCGAACGCCCTTATCGACGAAGAACTACCAGTCGTGATCGTCGCCACACGCGACCTGAACGATCGGGACTCGGTCCTGCGGTACGAGAAGACGATCTCAAATCTCAAGGAAGTGAAGGCACGCTCGGGAACGGTAATTGCAGTGGCTACTGAGGGTGACGAGGAGATCAAAGAGTCCGCCGACCATGTCATTTACGTGCCACCAGCCCCCGAGTTGCTGTCTCCGATTCTGGAAGTCGTACCCTTGCAGCTCCTCGCATACCACATCGCAGTGCGCCGAGGCTGTGACGTTGATCAGCCACGCAACCTGGCCAAGTCCGTTACGGTGGAATAACCGGCTCGCTGAGACTGCGGCGAAAAGCTGGCTGCAACCTAGATGTGCGAGTGGTCCTCCGGCCGTTGTGAGTCTGCGATTGCCCTGAAGTTCGGTTCCAAATTGGGAAGACCTTCGTTCTTGAGAGTACCCTCCCCCTCCCTAGCGAAATTGCAAACTCCCGAGAATAAAGGACTTCCAGAATCATCCCGTGCAAAGTATTAGAAACAATAGAGTTAAAGGTAAGATCGCACAAACAAATTACTTAGCGAATTACCTCCTGCAAATGAATTCCTTAAATGAATGAGGTTAGCTACCCCCTTGCATTAAAGTCCCATCAATAGAACTTGGCTCAAACTTTCCAAGAACGCACTACACCTCACTCGCCTCGCCGACATGCAAATCAGCAGAGCGGAGCCTGGACTCCGCCACGATACGGTATGCGACTCTGCGTCACGGAAAAAAGACACCTAACATTACGAAGGTAACCGATTGTCACCATGAGAGATGGAACTTCTTTACGACTTCCAGTGCATCTAATACTACGTGACCACTACAGGCCCAACTTCTGCCGCAGTTGATGCTTCCGCCCAGGTTCACCGCTCCGCAAGACGGGAACTCCTCACGGCTCGCCTTGTTCGGACTATATGGCTCTCCGACCAGACGAGGCACCTCGAATTCACCGTCGAGGGTGTCGAGCAGTTTTCTTTTGTCGCTGGGCAGTTCGTATCCATCCAGCAGCCCAAGCCTGACGGCAAGGTCCACACCCGCGCCTACTCACTGGCATCTGCACCGCGTTCCACGCCGTCTTTCGACCTTTGCTTAAATCGCGTGGCGAACGGGTTCCTGTCGAACTGGCTTTGTGATTTGGAAGAGGGTGCCGAAGTTCAGCTTCGCGGTCCTCACGGGATGTTTACGTTGCGGCAGCCGCAGCGGAACGCGGTCTTCATCGCCACTGGTACCGGTGTCGCGCCCATCCGCGGAATGGTGGAGTGGCTTTTCGCTGAGCCCTCGCGAAACGAAAGCTATGAATACTGGCTGGTCTATGGCACCCGTCACGAGACCGGTCTGTACTATCGCGACGAATTTCTCACGATCGAACAGGCACATCCGAATTTTCATTACGTGCCGACGCTCAGCCGCTGCGGCAGCGATTGGCAAGGATGCCGCGGCTACGTGCAGGACCACGTACGCGAAATCGTTGACGGCCGCCGCGACATGCAAGCTTACATCTGCGGCTTGCACCAGATGGTGGACGCCAACCGCAAGCTATTGAAAGAAGAGCTTGGCTGGGACCGCAAGCAGATTGTGTTCGAGCGTTACGATTAGGCGGCGCTATTGCAACGCGCTTGCTAAAAAGCCGCTCACGTCTTTTTTCAACCGCGCTAATGCATCGCTCTTGATGTACATCATATGACCGGCGTCGTAATAGCCCAGAGTGATTTTCTGGTGTTGCTGCAGCGTCAGATTCATGTGGTCGAGTGTATATTGCGTCGCGAAAAACGGCGTTGCCAGATCGTAGTAGCCGTTGGCCACGAAGAGCTTCATATACTGGTTCTTCACGAAGGCCAGGCGCAGGGCCTCGCTGGTGTCCGGAAAGCCCTCGCCTGCTGATCCCCAATCCCACTCGCCAATCCCGCCGCCGAGCACGTAATACTCAAGGTCCGACTTGAAACCAAGCTCAGATCTAACGTAGTTGTTGAAAGTTGCGGTATATGGCGGGCGAATTGCCGAAAGCGATGGATCGAAGTAACGTCCTTCTCCTCGCGCTCGGGCGATGTCATCGCCGGTGAAGCGGCTGTCGAGACGGCCCACGGTGAGTTTCTGGCTACGAAGCAACTGCCGGCAGAATTCTCCCTGCTCGATGCGCGCGTCGTTAAAATCAACCACGCTGCGATCGAGTCCTGTATAACGCGTCACTTGATCGATGAGACTTTGACGTTCCTGTACAGTAAGGCTATCCCCCTTGCCGAGCCAAGTTGCATAATTGCCGGCGGCGAACTGCTTTACCTCATTCAACACACTCGCGAGCTCCTTTTGCTGCAGATCGGCAGGAAGTTTTTTGTGGTACCACGCAGTCGATGTGTATGTAGGCAGGAACAGGATGTAAGGCAAATCGTTGCCGCGCGTGAACTCTAGGGTCTGGAAGTTCAATACCGAGGACACCAGCACGACACCATTTAGCGCGATGCCGCGGTCGATAAGGTATCCGCTGAGACCCGCGGCCCGCGTTGTCCCGTAGCTCTCGCCGACGAGGAACAACGGTGAAGTCCAGCGCTGATATCTGCTGAGATAGAGTCGAATGAACTCCGCCACGGAGGAGATATCGCCCTTCACGCCGAAGAACTTCTTGCCAAGGTCCTTCTTCACTGCCCGACTGTAGCCTGTGCCAACCGGATCAATGAACACCAGGTCGGTCTGGTCAAGCCAGGTATCCTCATTGTCAACCAACTCGAAAGGCGGCTGTGGCATTTCGCCGCCCGGCAACATCTTCACTCGTTTCGGCCCGATGGCGCCAAGATGCAGCCAGATCGATGCTGAACCCGGTCCGCCGTTGAAAGAGAACATCAACGGGCGCTTCGCAGGCGAATTGTCGAGCGTGTACGCCATGAAGAAGATGTTGGCTTCGATGTCGCCGCTCTCGTCGTTGTGTATCGGCATGTAGCCCGCGGTCGCTGTGTATCGCAAAACTCGACCGCCCACATGAATTTCGTGATGGGTTACAACCGGGGGTTCTTCCTTTGGCGGCGGAGCCTTCTCCTTCTCGCCCTCATCTTTGCTCTTAGCAGATTTCTCTGTGCCCTGTGGCGCCTTCTCGGCGGACTGCGGGGCTTCGGCGGATTCCTTCTGTTGCGCCAAGAGAGCAGCGCAGACAAACAACATCATCGCGACGGCGAGCAGGCGAACCAGACGCATCCCTAATTCCTCGATTTTCAGGAGTTGACTTACCCCAACTGCTGACAGCTTTTCTTGCAACTGTACCACGTGGGCTTGAAAGTTCAGGACCTGGTTGCTTTCCGCAGCTCGCGCTCCGCTTTCGCAATCTCACGTCGACGCAGTGCTCCCTCGTATCGACGCTTCTCATCTTCTGTCTCGGGCACAACCGGATTCACCGAGAGCCGGCGTCCGTGACGATCAACGGCCACAAACGTGAGGTAGGCTTTTGCCACCTTCTGACGCGAGCTGGAAATGTAATTCTCTACCGACACCTTCACCCCAACTTCCATAGATGTTTTGAACACCCGATTCACGGATGATTGCAGCAGCACCATATCGCCGACGTGCACCGGTACGAGGAAGTCGATATGGTCCATAGACGCGGTAACAACATATGAGTGGGAATGCCGGTGAGCTGCCAGGGCGCCTGCAAGGTCAATCCAATGCATCAGCCGACCGCCGAGCAATGCGCCCAGAGGGTTGGTGTCGTTGGGTAGCACCAGTTCGATCATCTCTGACTTCGATTCGCTGACGGGGCGTGCTGTGAGAGCGGTTTCGTTATTATCCATAAAATTCGTTCACTTGACTCTGTAGTTAATGCGCAGCACTGCAGCAGATCTCGAGGGCTGCTCTGTGCTGCACCAGATCTTGAATCCCATATTCTAACGGCTCCGCTTAGGAGTCGCTGCAACGCATTATTGCGACGACGCCGCGGCATTCTGTACTATCGGCATTTGTTATTAGGAGCATTCATGGTCGATGAAAGCCGCGTCGCTGCCTTGCGCGAAGTATTGGAACAAAACCCCAATGATGCATTCGCGCGTTATGCGCTGGGCTTGGAGTACTCCGGGGCAGGTGATACGGAAGCCGCTCTCGCCGAATTCGGACAACTGCTGGCGGTTCATCCCCACTACACCAACGGCTACTTCATGGCTGCACAGACCCTCGACCGCGCCGGCAGGCTCAGCGAGGCCCGCGACATGCTACGCAAGGGCATCGAGTCGGCGCAACGATCGAACAACCGTCATGCGCAGTCGGAGATGGAAGCCATGTTGGACGACCTCGAGGCCCGCGAGCAGAATTAGCTCACCCGGTCTTCCCGGCGGAGTTATTTCAGCGAGGGGTCCCCGACTAAGCGATAATTGTCCAAACATGTTCCAGTGGTTTCAGCTCCGAGGTGGGGCACGCAGTTCGCGTTGCGCCTGGCATGCAACTGCTACCGGGGTGATTCTTCTTGTCCTTCTGCTGGCGTTAGTACGAATCTCATACGCACAGCAGGCGGCTAGTTCCGCAGCCTCGGGCAAGACCCCGGCGAATCCGCTGACAATGCTTCTGAAGGACAAGCCAAAGGTGCCAGAGGTTGCTCCGGAGCTTCCTGCACCTACGCCGGAACAGCCGGCAGCGATTCCACTCCCGGAGGTTGCCGCCCGTTCGCAGGATTTGGCTCGGACCCTCCGTGAATACGCCGCCAAGCTACCCACCCCCGAACAGATCGACAAGATCAGGGGTGCAGTGAACGAAATAGAGCCGAGCCTCCAAACTAAGCTCGAGGAAGTCAACAACTTACTCGCAGGATCTCCGAATTCTTTGGAACTCCGGGAAGAGGAGACCTTTTGGCACGGAATTGACTCCTTCACCACGGAGTGGCGGCAGCAACTCCTGACTTGGGCGAAGAGTGCGCAAGACACGATGAAGATGCTGGATAAGGAGGAACCTGTCTGGTCCGCCACTCTAGAAGAGAACAAGAACAACGAGGAACTTGGCCCGGTTCTAACGGTTCTGCAGGACAATCTTGCTGAAATTCGTGGCTTACGTAAGCAGGAGCAGGACGCCCTACAATTAGCGGTAAACCTACAGATCAAGGTCGCAAGGCTCGATGCCATGGCGAATGATGCCATTGCGCGGTTAGAAGCCACCCGCAAGCAACTCAAGGGACATCTTCTCGACCGCGACAGCCTGCCGCTTTGGCAGGTGAGCTCGCGGCGCAAACAGGGTGAGAGCCCGTCGATGTTCCAGTCGCTCCACAGCCGTTGGATCTCGATTGCGGCGTTCTTCAAGGAAAAACAGGGCGTCATTGCCTTCAGCCTCGTGCTTTTCGTTGTGTCGCTCGCAGGCGGCAGAAAGCTGGCGAAGCGCACTCGGGATAAGCAACCCTCCGATGAAACTGAACGTGATGCCTATGGCGTGCTGCAGCACTGGATTGCTGTGGCTCTTTTGCCACCTATGATGGTGGGGTATTGGCTTGCCCCGTCTGCCCCAGTCACGGTGATCGGTTTCACTGTAATGTTGTCGTTTTTTCCGATCTTGGTCTTACTTCCACCTCTAGTCAAACCGCGATTTCGATGGCTGCTATATCTGTTCGCCGGAATCTACGCGATCTCGTGGGTGAACTCCTGGATCGTATTCAATCCAGCCTCACGGCGAGAAGTAGAGTTCTTTTGCAGTTTGGCCTTATTCCTCATCCTAGCGTTCCTGGTACGTCCCTCGAAGCAAGTCGACAGCGAAGCTCGCGGCTGGGTGAGATGGATGCTCTTAGGAATCCGCCTATCGGTGGTCGGCTGGGGTGTTTCGCTGGTTGCCGGGTTTTTTGGCTACCTGAAGCTGGCGCATTACCTGGCGATGGCCTGCATATACAGCACGTTCGTAGCCATCAGTGTTTTCACAGTTTGGCGAGTGCTCACCCTTCTGCTCACGGTGGGACTGCGCTCTCCATACGCAGAGCGCTTGGCCGTGGTACGCCTCCATCGGAGAAGGATTGAGCGATGGGTTCCACGGGCTCTGAAGATTATCGGAGCGTTAGTTTGGCTCAAAGGAACGATCGATCTTCTCGGCATGAAGGAAGGGGTCAACTCCTTCATCGAGCGCACTCTCCAATTTAAGGTTGCGGGGAGTTCAGCTGGTGCAACGCTCGGCGGAGTGCTGGGATTTTTCGTGATTCTCGCCGCAGGATACGCGATCGCAGCGGCGAGTCGCTTTTTCTTCCGCGACGAGTTGCTACGACACTTTCACTTGTCGCGAGGCTTGCCGGAGCTGATCGCCTCCACCATCTACTACCTGCTGATGCTCTTGGTGGTGCTGGCAGCGGTGAATGCAGCAGGCATCGAGCTCAACAAGTTCACGGTGCTGACCGGCGCCTTCGGCGTGGGCATCGGCTTTGGGCTGCAAAACATCATCAACAACTTCGTCTCTGGGCTAATTCTGCAGTTCGAGCGGCCGATCCACATCGACGACATCCTCGAAGTTGACAATAATTCGGGGAAGGTCACTCGCATTGGCATACGTTCGAGCACGATCCAGACGTTTCAGGGTGCGGAAGTAATTCTTCCGAATGCAACGCTGATCTCCAACAAGGTCATCAACTGGACGCTGTCTGAGTCACGGCGGCGACGCGAACTGCCGCTTGGGGTGGCGTATGGCAGCGATCCCAAGATTGTGCTCAAGATTCTTCGCGACGCCGCCGCAAAGCACGAGTTGGTGCTTTCAAAGCCTGAGCCGATGGCATACTTTAAGGGCTTTGGCGAAAGCTCGCTCGATTTCGAGCTGCATTTCTGGGTCATGCAGGAAAACAACGGCATGCTGATTACCAGCGAAGTCGCACTCGCCATTATGCAGGCATTGGAAAATGCCGGCATCGAGATTCCCTTCCCGCAGCGCGATCTGCATGTGCGCTCGGTTGACCCTGCCGCGGCCGAAGCGCTGCAATCCACCGTAAACGACAGAGCCTTGGCCTCCAACGACTGAATTGCGTTTACCTGGCCGAATCACGACTGCTCGGCGGTAAGCCAACACACTCCGCAACAGTGGCGTAGAATACGAACCATCGACGCCGTTGTGGGCAGTCTTGTGACCCCGGAGGTACCCAGTTTGAGCCAGCTTCCGCATACCCTTTCGGATCTTTCTCGTCATCCTCAATTCTCAGAAGAGCGTCTGCTTTCTCGGCGCGTGAAAGATGAACTGCGCGACAACCTCATCGTGCGTCTGCGCAGCGATCAGCCGGTATTTCCGGGTATTGTCGGGTACGACGACACTGTGGTCCCGCAGGTGGTGAATGCTATCCTGTCACGGCACAACTTCATTCTTTTGGGGCTGCGCGGCCAGGCCAAGAGCCGGATCCTTCGTGCCTTGACGACGCTTCTGGATCCCGAACTTCCTTATATCGCCGGTTGTGAGATTCACGACAATCCGTACTCGCCGCTGTGCTCGCGCTGCAAGCATCTGCTGGCGGAGGATCCTGGTGCGGTGAGGATTGCGTATCTGCCGCCGGAGCAACGCTATGTCGAGAAACTGGCAACGCCAGACGTCACCATCGCTGACCTCATTGGCGATATCGATCCCATCAAGGCGGCGAAAGGCGGCCACGAACTGGGCAGCGAGTTGACCGTGCACTATGGGTTGCTTCCTCGCGCGAATCGCGGAATTTTTGCCGTGAACGAACTGCCCGATTTGGCGGGAAAGATCCAGGTTGGATTGTTCAACATCATGCAGGAAGGCGACGTGCAGATTAAGGGCTACCCGATTCGTCTGCCATTGGATGTAATGCTGGTGTTCAGCGCGAATCCCGAGGACTACACAGCGCGCGGCAAGATCGTCACACCGCTGAAGGACCGTATCGGCTCAGAGATTCGTACCCACTATCCGGCGACCGTACAGGAAGGAATCGCTATTACCTGTCAGGAAGCGTGGATTCAGCGCAATGGACACCAGTTGCAGGTGCCGGACTTCATCCGCGAAATTATCGAGCAGACGGCCTTCGTCGCACGTGAAGATAAGCGTGTGGACAAACGTTCCGGAGTGAGCCAGCGGCTGCCCATCAGTGCGATCGAGAACGTTATCTCCAATGCCGAGCGTCGCGCCATTCGCTCTGGAGAGAAGCTGGTGGTGCCACGCGTTGGTGATATTTACGCAGCGATGCCGGCTATCACCGGCAAGCTCGAATTGGAATACGAGGGCGAGTTAAAGGGCGCCGACCAGGTGGCGCGCGACATTATTCGTGCAGCGGTCGCCCGAACTTACGATCAGTACTTCCAAGGCAACAGCAATATGAACCAGGTCGTGCAGTGGTTCGATCTTGGCGGCGAGATCCAACTGCGCGACAGCGCGGGCGCGCAGGAGATGTTGCATAAGCTGCGCAGCATACAGGGTCTGCTGGACAAGCTGAGCGCTCTGGGCCTGAGTGGTAAGGAGCCCTCGGAGGTTCTGGTGTCAGCGGCGGAATTCATATTGGAAGGCTTGTACGCTCACAAGCGCATCGGTCGCAGCGAGGAACGCGTGTTCACCGCCGGCGAAAAACAGCCGCGCCGCGACAAGCCCAGCTTCCGCGACGAAGACGAAGAGCGGGAATTCAGGCGGCAAAGGAGGCCGTTTAACTAGTGGCTCGTCAGTGACGAGTGACCAGTCGAGATTTCACGAAGGTATTGACTCGAGGGAAATGACCGAGCTTTAACTCGAAATCACACCCAACTGGCAACTAGCCACCAGCCACTAGTCAGTGCCTTTTATGAAATTCGTTCGCTACAAGAAATACGTTCCTGAACCTGCCTCTGAGATGAGTATGGAGGACCTGCTGTCGGCGCTTTCGGACTATCTGCTGCAGAGCGGCTTCCAGCGCCAATACCGGGACTATTACGATCCCTACTCCCAGGAGCAAACGCTGGAAGACCTGCGCAATGCCATCGCCAGTGCCCTGCTCAACAGCGACATGCTCGATCAGCGTATGC
>Ga0126378_10003931_pt1 | contig 11285 bp, 7 predicted proteins | sample PanSoiMetPlot_23_FD_92587 | JGI IMG/M metagenome (GOLD analysis project Ga0126378, IMG submission 92587) | Tropical forest soil microbial communities from Panama - MetaG Plot_23 | ecosystem: Environmental > Terrestrial > Soil > Tropical forest > Bulk soil | place: Panama | collected 2016-02-17
CCAACTCGCATGAAATCATCTCCGTGCCCAGCAATCTGCGCGTACCGGGTGGGGTCTATTGCGACAACGCCGACTGCACGAACTCCTCGATCGCAACCGGGCCCGTTGTAGGTGGCTCCAGCGGGCCGGCAACGGTTTCGACCGGCCGCATCGATCCGCCATGGGTTCAGAGTGAAGGTTGGCAGGGCTTCTCTGGCCAAAACAACTTCATTGAATTTGGCAAGACGCCATATATCGCCGGCGAGAATGGCGGCATCCGCGGACACGTCATTTATGCATCAACGCGTCCCTTTGATGATCCGCAACTGCTTTTGCAAACCAGCTGGGAGCCGTTGGTTCCCGGCGTAACCATTAATCTCTATCAGGAAGGCACCGCCACGGACGGGAGTGAAAGGCAAACGCTGACGCTCATCGACACGACGAAGACGTCGAGTTGGGATGATTGGGCGCAGGGTTTTCACCTCGCCGCCGATGGCATCACCAGGATTCCTAACATGAACTGCCCGGGTCAGGGTCGCGACACCGGCACGGCCGCGGACCTGTTCTTCTTCACCCTGCAAAACCAGCCGCAGTGGTTGGATTTTTACAACTCCCAGCACGGTGGAGCAGCTCCGACGGCCTTGCCCAACAACGCTCAATTCAAGTGCTTCGACGGGATGCATAACTGGAACCAGGTGCAACCGGCGCCGTACGACGGCATGTACCAATTTCCTAGCGTCAACGCCTTGAACCCGACGACTGGAAAGCCCAGCTCCGGTGTGCCAGTTGCTATCAGCGCTATCGCGCAAACGAGCGGAAGCACGGTAGTGACGGTTACGACGACGACTGCGAACGGTTTTTCGACCGGCTCCCGAGTCACCATCGCTGGGGTTACTCCTACGGGTTACAACGGAACATTCCAGATCACTGTCCTAAGTTCCACGTCCTTTACTTACAATGCGGCATCGCCGCTCACCGCGGCGACCGTTGGCGCTGCAACGGCTGCTGCGGCCGTCACGAATTGCACCGCTTGCGTCACCAATCCGGATGGGTCCGACCCCTTCCGCTCCGGCACTCCCATGCTGCCAGCGGGCAAGTACGTAGTCGAAGTGGTTGTTCCTCCGGGCTATGAATTAGTCAAGGAAGAAGACAAAAACATCCTGATCGGCGATACCTACATCGCACCAGTTACCACCCAGTTTGGTGCTTTGGGCAGTATCTTCATCTTGCCTGACCAAGCCTCCGTCGCCGCGGGGTTCAACCCCAGTAATCCTCAGAATCCAACCACAGATCTCGGTGCTTTCCCGCGTCATGAAGGTGACACGGGAAGCGTGGAGTCCTTCTGGCCTTGCGTCGGTGCTTCTCGCGTAGTGCCGGACTACATCAGCCTCTACCCGCAGTCTGCGGAAGTTTCGCCGTTCGCCGGCGCTACCCGCAACCTGTGCGATCGCAAAGAAGTCACGCTCGAGGACCAGTCCTCGGCTCTCGCGAAGTTCTATATCTTCACCTCAACTCACGTAACTGCTCACTTCACGGGCGTAATCACAGACGACTTCACGTCGGAGTTTGATCCCTTCTCGCCGCAATTTGGCGAGAAGTTCTCTCCGGCTAACCTGCCCGTCTCCATTCGCGATTGGGCCGGAAACGAAATCTCCCGCGTGTATTCGGATCAGTGGGGCACCTACGACGGTCTGACTTACTCGACGTGGGAAGTGAACCCGCCCAACCCGACCGGGTATGCGCCGCAGATGATGGTCACCTGCATGAACGATCCGGGCGATACAACGACACCCGACCCGTTGTTCAACCCGCAATACAGCCAGTTCTGCTATGAAATCCCGTTCATGCCGGGCCAGACCCAATATATGGACACCCCGGTTGTTCCTACCTCCGCCTTCGCAGGCGCCGGTTATAACAATCCCGACTGCTCCTATCCGGATTTGACGCCGGCAATCAAAGAAGTCGATGGTGACGCAACCGGGCCATGGGTTCTGGGAACTGCTGGGCATGTGACGTTCACGGTAACTGCGCTCGGCCAGCAGACGGTGCCCAATAACGCCTATTCCGGCCCGTCAGCCAGTACTGCGCCCTACAACGCCAAAACAATCACGCGTAACTACGGATTCGGCAGTACCAAAGGAACCGTCGCTGTCGGCACCTACGCGGTGCCTGCGGCAAGCATAACGACGTGGAACGACTCGACCATCGTGTTCACCGTGCCTCTCAATGCGGCAGCGGGAACCAACGTCCCGCTTTGCACGATGCAACAACAGGCGCAATATGGTGGTTCAAATGCCCGTTGCGGACAGTTAGTGATCACCCGAGCTGACAACGGCAAGCAATCCATCGACTCCGTGACCCTCACGGTTGGTGGCAAGGTCCCGAAGCATGTTGGTTCCGGCGCTGACTACGCCACCATCCAGGCCGCCATCGACGCCGCAGCTCCTGGCGACCTCATCATCGTGAATCCCGGCACGTACTATGAAATTCTGTTGATGTGGAAACCGGTCCGGCTGCAAGGCTCGGGCGCGGCGTCCACCGTTGTCAACGCCAACACTCATCCAGCCGGCAAACTCGATCCCTGGCGCGCGCAGGTGAATTGCCTGTTCGGTTTGGCACTCAACGGCCAGCCCTACAGCCAGGGCACCACCCCGGTTCCTCCGGCCACGACCACCAATCCTTTCGATTCGCCTGGAGGGATGTCTTGCCCGGGCACCAACGGCAACACTTGGAACTATTTCACAGGCGGCCCCAACAATCCTCAGGTCGACCGCTTGCCACTTGAAGGCATCGTCGGTTGGGATACCACCGTCAACGGCAACTTGGCCGAGCTTCTCCAAGAGCCCTCTTTGATGGGCGCCTACGAGGGAGCCGGCATCACCGTGCTCGCGAAAGGTGTGCGTTTCCCGCAGGGTGGGTTTGTTTTCGGAAACGGCCCGGATACCGGTGGCGTCGCAACCGAGAGCCAGTTCCCGCTTGGCACGATTCCGCTAAGCAACGCCACGGCGGACTGCAACACCACCAGCGGCGCCAAGACGGGATTCGCCAGTAACTTCTCCTGCAACCCGTCTCGCATCGACGGCTTGGCCATCACCGACAGTTCGCAGGGCGGTGGCGGTATCTTCGTCCACGCCTGGGCGCATAACCTCGAAATCGCCAACAACCGCATTTACAACAACGCTGGAACCATGTCCGGTGGCATCAACGTCGGCCAAGGCGAATCTCCTGACGCCCTTCTCATCGGGAATAACGGCGACCCAATTGGTTTCGACCAGCAACCCTGGACTTGCCTGTCAGGTGGCATCTCGGGTACCTATCCGAACCAGGTTCAGCAGGTCACCTTTGGCGGCTGGGCAACGAATACCCAACTGCCTTACTGCTACGACATCAACGTCAACATCCACAACAACTTCATCACCGCGAACTCTTCTATCGGCGACGAGTTGTTCTCTGGTACGCCTGCCGGTGCCGGCGGCGTCACCTTCTGCGTCGGCGCAGACTATTACAAGTTCAACTACAACTGGCTCTGCGGAAATTTGAGCTCGGGTGACGGTGGCGGTTTGTCTCACATCGGCTTCATGTACAACGGTGACATCGAGCACAACACCATCCTTTTCAACCAGAGCACCAATCCGACGATCGCCACGAACGGCGGCGGCATTATCGTTATGGGCGCGGCCCCCGATGCTAACGCGACCGCAGTTAACGGTGCCGAATGCGGTTCCGTCACGGACGTGGACTGCACGCCGGGACTCAGCGATGGCACCGGTCCGGGACTGGTTATCAACGCCAACTTGATCATGGGCAACGCAGCCGAGAGCGGCAGCGGCGGAGGCATTCGCCTGCAGGCCGTGAACGGCACTGACGTGGGCTTCTTCCCGCTGATCGCGACGCCCATCAACCTGCTTGGAGCTAAGTTCCCAGGGTGGAACAACGTCTCGCTCACCAACAACATCATCGTCAATAACGTTGCGGGCTGGGACGGCGGCGGCATTTCTCTTCAGGACGCATTAGTCGTTGACATCATCAACAACACCATCATGTCCAATGACACGACTGCCTCTTCGGGTGTGCTGTTCAACACACTGGGTGCTCCCTTAGCCAGCGCTCCGGGTGATGGCAACCAGACCACCTCTCTGACCCACTCGGCTCCTCAAGCGGCCGGTGTAGTGACCATGCAAAACAGCCCTCAGCTGATTGCATCTCTCACCGGTGTCGCCGTTCTTTGCCCCGCAGGCCACCCCAGCCTTTCTCTCAACGGGTCCTGCCGGAGCTTCTCGGTGCCGACCTTGTACAACGACATCATCTTCCAGAACCGCTCGTTCTACATTGGCGTCGGTTCTTTGGGTGCCGGAACAACGAATCAGCAGAACGTCGTGGCCCTGTACAATTCGTTCACGACCAACCAGGTCGCGACCCAACCCACTTCCGATGCCTCCACGCCTGTTGCCGGCGGCGGCAGCTTCATTAGCGGGGGCACGGGGGCCTGCGTTCCCTCCGGCGCTACCGCCGTCCATTACTGGGACATCGGGGTGCGTGGCGACCTCGGCCCGGCTAGCCACGCCTCCGGGCTCACGCTAGCGCCTCGGGCATCCATTATTACCGACGCTGGTGATTACCCGGGCAGCACTCCGATTCTCTTGAGAGGTAACCTCGGCTCGAACCCAGCCGTCCTCAGCCAATACTGCAACGGCTCGCGCGTCCCGCCCGAGTTCAAGTCCCTGGGTTACCAGGTACCTCCTGGCATTTCCGATGCCACCGTACCCAACCCCATCTTCAACTTGACTCCGGCGGCCACCGTAGACGAAGGCAACAACTGGATTAACATCAGTTGGGGTCCGTTGACGGAGACGAACCCCGTGACCAACACGGTGCTCGGCAACTATGCGATCGCGTCCGGTTCGCCAGCCATCGGCTACATCACTCCACTGACTTCGTTGACGAGTTACAGTGTGGCACCAGGCCTGGACTTCTTCGGCACGGCAAGAAAGACAGGGCTTCTTCCGCACGTTGACGTCGGCGCTGTCCAATTCGCAGCCTCTACCCCAGTCAACACGCGCTCTGCAACCGTCAGCCCATCGACCTTGGCGTTCGGCAATTGGGCCAACAACGGCACCACCACGCTGAACTTGACCATCCGGAACACCGGCAGTACCACACTTACGGGTGGTGCCTTCACCTTCGGTGGCGGCTCGCCGCAGCCGTTCTCGCAGGTAACTACCGGAGTGTTCCCGCCAGGAGTCCCGAGTTGCACGGCTACACTGAACGCGGGCGCTTCCTGCACTCTCAAGGTGCAATTCCACCCAACCGCACTCGGCCCCTACAGCCGGACACTGACGGTGACCTATGCGTTGGGTGCGACGGTTACACCCGCGACAGTGATCCTCACGGGTACCAGCGTTAACCCGTAGAACTCTCCACAAGAGTCGGCCTTCCGGGCTGGTGACGTTCGACCAGCCCGGAAGGCCACCACCTTCAGATGAGGCCAACCTATGATCTGTTTCAAAGCATCAGCAGTTTTCAATGTGCTGTCGGTCGTCACCCTCGCCGGCAGCATTTTGATTTCATCGGCACACACGCAGTCTCCTGCTTCATCTTCGCCTGCTGCGAACGCAACCTCGCCGACAACCAGGCAAACCACCGCCGCAGTGCACTATCATCCAGATCGATTTGCGGGTCGCGCGGGTAAGTATTACGAGCTCGTCTGGGGAGTTGATTCGATGAGCGTGAAGTACACGGAGTCGGGAGAGGTCATTCGGTTCAGTTACCGCGTTGTCGATCCTCAAAAGGCTTCCACTCTGAACGACAAAAAATTCGAACCGAGCTTGATCGATCCCAAGGCCGGCGTGAAATTGGTAGTGCCTTCGCTCGAAAAGGTTGGCCAACTTCGTCAGAGCGGCACGCCCGAGGCCGACAAGGTCTACTGGATGGCGTTTTCCAACAAAGGCCGCCACGTGAAGAAAGGCGACCACGTCGACGTAGTCATCGGACGTTTCCATGCCCAGGGACTCGTGGTCGATTAGCTTCGTGGATGCCTAGCGAGCTGAGCATCCCAAACTTCGGTGCGCTCACAGATGTAGGCATTCCTTTCTGCGCACTTCGCTCTCGCGTTTCTTGACTTCCGCTTGTTCTGGTTTGCGACGCTTCGGTGGGATACGGCACTGCCGAGCGGCCTTGCAGCAGGTCAGGAATTCTCCGCCCAAGAATTTCTGCCGCTACGAATCCAAGTCCACTTGCAGAGACTGTAGATTCTGCTGCTGCAAGGCTGCACGACAGTGCAGCACTTTGAGCCAATCAACGGATACTAGTATTACGCAATTCTATGCGGATTCAACTGTTACAATTGCCAGATTTTGCGCGGTCACCGCTTGCTCCGCTATGTAAGGAGATTGTAAATTCAGCGCGTCCTTTGTTAATGCCCACGTAACGATTTCGCCCACAGCTGCGAAAAAACGATGGGCGAGGCTTATCCATATTTCCACCTGAAAACTCGCTCACCTAACCCACTCCTCAGTGCGTGCGCATTGTCGTTGCTTTACCGGCGGCTTTCATTCTCTCCTCTAATCTTCGCCAGCTCCTATAGCCATACTCACGCGCGATGATGTACTGTGCCTCGTCGAGTCTCGCTTCAAACCTGCCTGCGAAGGGATCGTACGAACCATAGCGACTCAGTGCGGTAGCCTCCCGCCGCAGCAAGGCATCGAGCAGGTCTCTCGCTTCTTTCTTGATGTCGTGAAGTGTCGTACGGGAGGGCAGGGAGCGGCACATGAATTCGACCTCGTTCCATCGAGAATGACCTCAACTAGGAATAGATGCACGGGAAAGCGGGAAGAGTTAGGATTTTTTGCATTGCCTCGGACCAAGTCCGGTCGGCCCGTCGTTGCACAGGAGTTCTCGACATTACGCTGCTCCACTCCATACGCAAATTAAAAATGGATGACCAGTCACCTCCGAGACGTATACATTTTTGTAACTTGGCTTTCCGTGCCGCATCCCATTTGGCACAGGCGAGACCGACGGTCTAAGATTTTCGTTCGGTTGCGAGTTGAATCTGCTGTGCAGAGGTTCAGGATGACGACTAACGTAGCGCAACTTCAAAGCATGCCAGCCGGCGTCGGCGGTCCATCCCATGCAGCAAACGGACTGGCGCTCGTTCGCGTAGCCATCGGTGCGATGTTCGTGTCGGTCTTCTTCGAGAATCTCGGGAAGAATCTCTACACGCCCGCCGGTTACGCCGGTCTGATCAATTACTACATCAAGAACAGCCACTCGCCGGCCATATGGAAGGCGGTGATGGGGCTGGCGGCAAGCCACGCAGCCGTGGCCGCTCCCATGCAGGGCTTAACCGAAATCTCTCTGGGTATTCTGCTGCTCATCGGCCTGCTGATTCGACCGGCCGCATTTGTGGCTTTTCTGTTTCTTGGCAGCCTGTGGATTTCGGAATGGGGCACATCATGGATTTGGGAGCTACTGGTTCCGGTGCTCGCATCGCTCGGGCTCGCGGTGGGTCGCGCCGGTCGAGCTTGGGGCGTCGACGCGTTGTTGGCGCGGCGGAATCCCTCCTCCCTGTGGTGGTGACGAGCGCATCTCTGTGAGAGTGTCGGTCATCATTCCCACCTCGAACGAAGCGCAGGCCATTGGCCGCGTGCTTGCCGATCTGCCTCCCCACTTGGTCACGGAAGTCATCGTGGTCGACAGCAATTCGACCGACGGAACACCCGATCGCGCCCGGAGCCTCGGGGCGCGCGTCATTGAGGAGCCTCGCCGAGGATACGGCCGAGCCTGTTTGACTGGCCTTGCGAAGACCGAAAATCCGGACGTGGTCGTTTTCCTCGACGGAGATTACAGTGATCGCCCTTCGGAGTTGCCCATGGTCCTGGCGCCGATCACCGAGGGGCGCGCTGACATTGCCATCGGTTCACGCTTCGCCGGCGACAACAATCGAGGTGCTCTCCCGTGGCACCAATGGTTCGGAAATCGCCTGGCTGCGAGCCTGATCACGCTTTTGTATGGCGTGAAGCTGAGCGACCTCGGTCCGTTTCGCGCCGCACGTGCGGAGGTGCTGCACGCTCTCGCCCTCGAAGAGGCGACCTACGGTTGGGCCGTCGAAATGATTTTGAAGGGCGCACTCGCAGGATTCCGCATCGCCGAAGTCCCGGTAAGCTACTACCCACGCATTGGAAAGTCCAAAATCAGCGGCACCGTCAAGGGGACCCTCGGGGCGGCCTGGTTTATCCTGAGCCTCATCCTGCGTTATTATTTTCGACGCCCAGGAGCAGACCCATCCCGACCGGCGTCGCTCCGATAAACGTAATTCTCATGGAATCCTCTAGCCAGACCACGGTCCGTTCTTCTCCGACCAACCGGACGTTGGTCGTTATGGCGAAAGCTCCCAGGCCGGGCGCGGTCAAAACCCGCCTTATGCAGAACCTTCCTTGCTCCGCCGTGACCGCGCTATATCGTTGTCTTTTGGAGGATACCCTCGGATTGGCAAAATCATTGACGAACGTGAACATTGCGGTCATGTGCCCGGTGCTCGATCGCGACGAATTGGCGCTCCTCGTCTCTGATGCGGTCGAGATCGTGGCGCAGCAAGGCGATGGTCTCGCGGCAGGACTCACCTCGGTCTTTCGGCATTTCACGGCCTCCGGTCGGCAACACGTCATCGCCTTCAACAGCGATACTCCACACCTCGCGCCGTCGGTTCTCGACAGCGCGTTCGAAATGCTTGCCACGCACGACGTGGTAATCGGGCCGACCCACGATGGCGGCTACTACCTGGTTGGAGCCAAGGCCCCCCACGCGTCCCTTTTCGAAGGCGATGGTATGGGAACCCGGAGCGCGCTCGACCGATTGCGGACACGCACGAAGGAGCTGGAACTCTCCATCGCCTTGACGGAACCGTTCTACGACATTGACGTTGCAACCGATTTGCTTCTGTTGGCCAAGGAACTACAGCTCGCTCCCGCAAAGGCGCCGAGGACTGCCGCCTGGTTCGGCGAATGGCAGCGAGCCGTTGTGCAACTCGATCATCGTGTGGAGGCTCTGTGAAACTCCCATTCGTCGACGATTCGTTGCCCTTCGCGATTTCTGTATCCCGGAGCCTTTGTACCTCATCGAACACGTCATTCCATTCATTCAGGAGGTCCCTCTATGGCAAAGTTGGCCCGTTCCTTGAAGATCCTTTCCCTGTCTTTAGGGGTGCTGCTCCTTGCCGGCGTTTCCTCGGCACAGACGCGCCCACCCATTGTCGAAGAACTCGCCAAGACCTATGGTCTTGATTCGTGGGGGCAAGTTGAAGCAGTCCGTTATACGTTCAACCTGGAGCTTCCCGCTTTGAATGTGAAGCTGTCCCGTTCCTGGGAGTGGCACCCGAAAACCGGGGAAGTTACGTACGAGTCGAAAGACAAGGACGGCAAGCCGGTAAAGGTCACCTACAATCGTAATCAGCTCAACAGCGCGCCTCCCAATGTGAAGAACGAGATTGATCCGGGATTCAACAACGACAACTATTGGTTCATCTTCCCGTTCCATGTTTATTGGGACACCAGTGCGATTGTAACGGTCACGGAAAAGCAAAAATTGCCGCTCGGAAAGGGTTCGGCAACGCTCCTGTCAGTGAAATATCCTGCCGAGGTTGGTGGCGACACGCCGGGTGACACCTGGGATCTTTATGTCGGGTCGGAGGGCCGAATCGGGGAGTTCATCTATCACCGGGGTGGACCGAAAAAGCCGAGCAATGTCACAACCACCTGGGCGGGCTACAAGAAAGCCGGTCCCCTGCTGGTCTCAACGGAGCATCGCGGCACCGCCGATGGCAAGCCGGCCCATATTTTCTTTTCGAATGTGGCCGTCAAGCTAGCGGGCTCCGACACGTGGACCGACGCACAATAGGAAACGCGCGGCGGATTGGAGTGCGGTGGAGACCGGTTTTCACGAGCCGGGCTCTCGGGCGATCACAACCGTGGTGCAGGAGCTGCCGACTTTAGGCAAATCGCGTCCGGCCGCCATTCGGATTTCGAGCCGCGGACGCTCGCCCCGAACAATCGGACAGTAACAATCCGGCTCCGACAGCGCCCTTTCGAGACTTCGTCGTCCAGCGCATCCTCCATGACAGGTTTTCCGAAACTCGCAAGGCTGGCACGCTTCTGGAATTGTGCGCGCCTGCTCGAACGCTACCGAGTTTAGAATCGCGGACCCCGCCGAAACCAAGTCCGGCAACGGCTCTCCCCGGCCCGGCCAATAAACGCAAGGCTGCGTTGTGGCGCGGGGCGTAACTCGCACCGTGCTGACGCCACATCCTCCTCGGAGTGGCGCTAGTCCGGCCATCGCGCGGACCAGAGGCTCGCCGATGGCGATGGCATCAGTGTTCTCAAAAAGTCGTTTGAACCCGGCCCAGTATTCTTCGTACGTTAGCGCATACAGATCGGACCGCACCGCCTGGTAAACGTTCACGCGCAGGGGAGCGCCAAACCGTTTCGCGACTCGTGCAACCTCCGCCAGCCGCAAATAATTTGCCTTCATCATGACCGCGACAATCGTCACCGGCACGCCCATCCGAGCGCAACGCTCGGACTGCTGATGAATCAGGCCCCCGTTCCCTGCGCCACGCTGGGCATCCTGCTCCGCTTCGTTCGGATAATCGAGAGAGAATTCGATGTCGTGGAAGGCGCGCAAATCGTCGTCTTCCAGAACGGCAACGCTGTGACCGTTGGAGGTGATGGTGAGTTTCACCGGTCGCGTCCGCAGGTAAGCCAATATGGCCTTGAATTCCGGGTGCATTCCGTTCTCGCCCGTTCCGAGATTCACGGACCGCACCGGAAGACATTCCATCACCGACTGGACCTGCTCGAGCGAGAGGCGGTCGGCGCGCGTCGGATCGCGATAGCAGAAAGCGCATTGGAGATTACATTCATTGGTGAGCCCGAGTCCGAGCGAAATGCCGGCATCCCGGCTGTGAACCTTCGGACGGGTGAACGAGGACGCTGTCTTCACCTCGCGCATTCCCCGCCCTCCGATCCCGGCGTTCCACGGCGTGCCACAAATTGCAGGTAACGCGCAATGCCGACAAATTCCCGCCGCGCGCCAAGCTTGCTCTCCAGCGCGAAGATTCGCCCATACTCCCTCGATCGGGAAATCTGCAGGGGCAGGTAATCCGCGATAACGCGCACTCCCCTTCGACCGTGGATCGTAAGGCCCGCATCTTTCAGCATCGCCTCGAGCCCCTGCGAGGTGAATAACCGGACTCTGCCCCCATATAAGGATTCTTCGCCCCAGTCCGCAATCAGGTTTTGTTCTGCCCGGTC
>Ga0126378_10003932_pt1 | contig 11282 bp, 8 predicted proteins | sample PanSoiMetPlot_23_FD_92587 | JGI IMG/M metagenome (GOLD analysis project Ga0126378, IMG submission 92587) | Tropical forest soil microbial communities from Panama - MetaG Plot_23 | ecosystem: Environmental > Terrestrial > Soil > Tropical forest > Bulk soil | place: Panama | collected 2016-02-17
ACCGCTTCGGGCGGATGACCTATCTCCCAAACACCCGCCGCCTAAGTCGGCAAACTCCGCGTGCTGAGTCGGCCCGGGGCGCGGTGCGGATTACCATGCTCCGCTGGTGGCGGCTATCGCCGGCCGCGGTGCAGCGCGGCGCGCTAGCGAGCAGGGCGATGCAGGGCTCGCTGCGCTGCTTACTGTGCTTCCGCCTGCGTCATCTGGGGCGCCGGCCGGCAGCCTCGCCCCTGCCCATCGGGGTGGGCCCGGTTCACACCGTCCGCCCGTGAGGCGGATTAATTCCGTAGGCTGAATCCCCGGGCCTGCGTGCGCGCTCGGCGCCTGGCGGCTGATAGGCGATATTTCTGGCCCGCACGGCGATTCTGGTGAGGTCGTCTACTTCGATTAGCTCGTGAGTCTCGAAATGCGTGAAAGCATCCGAGCTAATGATCGCCAAAGTCACCGCGGCCAGGGTCCGCGAGTCGGGCATCTCGACGATCGCCACCCCATCGTACTGCCCGAACATCCAGTAGTAGCACTCAAGGCTGCCACCAACGGACTCCACCAGCCTCCGGACGGCCCCTGCCCGGTCCGAAGGGCTCACGACGAACTGTTTGATCGCCTCGCTGCTGAAGCCGAATAGAGCCAGGTATTTCGCCATCACAACCACCCCCAGCGCAGGGACGCCTATCTGACCGATCTTGCTATCAGTATTGCGCCCACGGCATTCTGCTTCAATCCGGGCCCGGCGGCCCGTGACCGGCACAATTCGTGGGCGTCATCGAATGACCAGCACGGTGTGCCCCTCGGCCTGGACGAGCCGCAGCGCCGCGGCGAACCGGAGGTGGCGATTCGGCCTATGGCACTGGTGGCCCGCGCGAGGCGATAGCAAGGGCCGGGCGTCGGGTGGTGATCAAGCCCAAACGGTGCGGCCTGCCGTGGAGGCCGAGACATCGGACAGCCCGATGTCTCGGCCCAAAGATGAGTCATCGGTCCAAGTGTCGCTAGGCCCGGCGGCGGGCGGTCTCCGGTAAGAACGCGCTGGTCAGGCCACGCCGGGATGGCTTGTTGGCGGGTAAACATGCGAAAGTTGGTTGAGTAATCAGGGCGAAACATCGCTGTCAGGATTCTTGGCCCGGTGATGTTGGGCGAAGCCGTCATTTCCGGGGCTGACCGCTAGGCGGAGCGTCCTGTTCCGAGCACGTGGTAGGGGGGCGATCGGTGGAAACCAGCGACACAGACTCGCGGCCTTTGCGAGCACAGCCCACCCGGGCGGGGGGGCACCAAACGCTGGCAGAACGGATGCGGGCTAAGGCTGCGAAGGGGGAGCTGCTGGATCGCGGTGAGGGCCCGTTCGATCTGGCTGCGATGCAGAGGTGGGGTAAGGAGCGGACGGTCAGCGCGGCTGTGCTGAGGGACTTGCTTGTCGGGGAGCGGTGGCTGGTGCATGCCAAGGGGGTCCGGCTGCGCGGTGTGAGGATCAGCGGGTTGCTGGATCTGGAAGGGGCAACCCTTCGCTGCCCGCTGTCATTGGACAGCTGTTACCTCGACTCCGATGATCCTGTCTGCTTCGACCATGTCACCGCCTCGCGGGTCGTGCTGACCGGGTGCCAGCTGGCAGGTCTGACAGCCAGCATGCTCACAGCGAGGCAAATTGACCTCAGCCGCTCAACCCTGCGCACCGGCCCACTCGCGCTCATGTCCGCCAACATCACCGACGAGCTGATCTGCAGCGGTGCCCGGTTGAATGGCACCGACAGTCACCACAATGCGCTGGTCGCCGGCGGGATGAAGGTCGGCGGTTCGGTGTATCTCGACCGCTATCTCGACGACCCGTTCACTGCCGCTGGGGCGGTCTGGCTGGCCCGCGCGGACATTGGCGGCGACCTCGCCTGCGACGGCGCGCAGCTGGGCAGGAACCATGACGGCATCGGACTGCTCGCTGATGGGATGAGGGTCGGGGGTGAGGTGTTTTTCCGCGAGGGATTCACCGCCGACGGGACGGTCCGGCTGCTTGGCGTGGACATCGCCGGCGATCTTAGCTGCCGCGCCGCTCAGCTGGGCCGTGACGATGACGGCAACGCGCTGGTCGCCGACAGGATGAAGGTCGGTGGCGAGGTGCACCTCTACCAGGGGTTCACCGCCGCCGGGGCGGTGGTGCTGAATGGCGGGAACATCGCTGGTGATCTTAGCCTTAGAGGTGCGCAGCTGAACGGCAAGGACCGCAACGGCAACGCGCTGGACGCCGACGGGATGAAAGCCGGCCATGATGTATTGCTCGACAAGGAACCTGGCGACGACGGGGCGGCGTTCACTGCCGCTGGGGCGGTCCGGCTGGCCCGCGCGGATATCACCGGCCAGCTCAGCTGCAGCGGCGCGCAGCTGACCGGCACCGACGCCCAAGGCAACGCGCTGGTCGCCGCCGGGATGAAGGTCGGCGCCGCTGTGCTGCTCAATAAGGGGTTCACTTCCGCGGGAACCGTATCGCTCAACTCCGTGCGCGCAGACCAGTTGGTGCTGAGCCCGGCCAAACCGGCAGGCGCAAACGAGATCACATTCAAGTTCACTGCAAAAGAGGTGCAGATAGCTCGCGTGCTGCGGTGGGCGCCCGATGGGCAATTCTCCGGGCAGGTCAACCTGGAGGACGCCCACGTCGGCGAACTGGAGGATTACTGGACGCAATCGGGCGAGCAGGCCGCCCACGGGTACTGGCCTCTCGGTGGACGGCTTCGCCTTAACGGCTTCACCTATGGCGGCCTTGGGCAAGCCGACGTGAAACAGCGACTGGGGTGGATCCGAAGCCAGTACGAGGGGGATGCTGGTAAGCGGGCGCCCTTCGCCGCACAGCCGTATGAGCAGCTGGCGGCCATGTACCGTCAGGCCGGGCAGGAGGGCGAAGCCCGCGAGGTGGCGATCGCCAGACGCCGTGACCTGCGGAAGTACAGCAAGCTCAACTGGTATCGCTGGTTCGGCAACTGGTTCCTGGACAACAGCATCAGGTACGGATACCAAACCTGGCGTGCAGCGGCGGGATTGGCCGCTGTGTTCGTGGCCTTCTTGGTGCTGTCGATCGTCGGGCAGCACCAGCATGTGATCGTGCCAACCGGAGGCACCAAAGGACTCCATCCCGTGCCGACCGCAACCCAGTGCACCAGCAATTACCCGTGCTTCTACCCGTTCGGGTACACCGTCGACACGGTCCTCCCCATCATCAACGTGCACCAGGCCGATTACTGGGGCCCAACCGGTCACGCGCCATTCGGCTGGCTCTGGGTTGCCGGCGTATGGGGAGCGACCGCAGCCGGCTGGGCGCTAGCCACCCTCCTGATCGCCGGCTACACCGGAGTTGTACGCCACAACTGACCCGGGGCGGCTCCCCGCAACACTGCGGCGTTTGTGGCTCTCGCGGCGGGTTGGTGCGGTGATCGTTTTCGGCATGCCCCGGCCTGTTACCAGCAGCACAAGGGCGGAGGGATGCTGGCGGTGAGTCCGGCCGAGCGTTGACTCCGCAAGTGACCGTCCGGTGTCCGCGGGGGCCGGATCCGAGCCGTCAGCAGTTCTGCGGGTCTCGGGTGGATTGTCGGTCCGGCGGCCTGCCGCTAGAGCCCGCAAGGTCTCGGGAACGGGGGTTCCCGTGAGCTGATCCGCCACCCGCCTGGTCACCCCGGCCGGCCGCAGCTCCGTCTCGGACGACCGGCTGTGCACCGACCACCAACCAAGCCAAGGAGGGCCTTATGTCTGGCACGACCGAACTCCGTCCCTTCCGGGTCGAGATGCCCGACGAGGCGCTGGACGATCTCCGGCGGCGCATCGCCGCGACGCGCTTGCCCGGCAAGGAGCTGGTCGCCGACCGGTCGCAGGGCGTGCAGCTGGCCACGATCCAGCAGCTCGCCCGCCACTGGGCGGCCGATTATGACTGGCGCGCGTGCGAGGCCAGACTGAACGCGCTGCCGCAGTTCACCACCGCGATCGACGGGGTGGACGTCCACTTCATCCACGTCAAGTCGGAATCACGCGGACGCGCTGCCGCTGATCATCACGCACGGCTGGCCCGACTCGGTCATCGAGCTGCTCGGGGTCATCGGCCCGCTCACCGACCCGGCCGCGCACGGCGGAGCGGCCGGGGACGCGTTCCACTGTCAAGGGTCTGCCCGGAGCGAAGCGGAACGAGAGTGATCCGCGATCAACACGCTTATGAGCTCGGGGACGCGCCATGCCAGGCGAGCTCGGCGAAGCTGAACAGCCGCTGCGGGGTCATACGCAGCCAGTCCGTTGCCCAGTCCAGGCTGCCGCCGCGGTTGCGCAGCTCGGTGATGCTCCAGACATCCGCCGGAACGGTCGCCAGCACCTCGGCCGGGCCCTCGGTAAGCACCGCGGCGTGGGTGTCGTGCTCGCCCTCGATGATGGACAGTGCGAGCCACGGATGGGCCCGGACGTTGCCGAGCCGGACCGCGCTGCCGAGCGTGGGGAGCCAGAACGCCTCCGCGTATATAGAGAACAGCGTCGGTGCGGCGTGTGGACGGCCGTCGGGCCGGGTGGTGGACGCGAGCGCGTACGTCCGGCGCGCTAGGTACCCGGCCAGCTGTGGTCCGGTCATCCGCCGCTCCGGCGGGTACGCGTTGCGCACCGCCCCGGCCCGGCTGAAGGACGCATCTTGTAGCCGATCCAGCCAGGCCGCCAGGGCCTGATCGCCCGCACTCGCCACAAGCCCTTCTCGGCGGCTACCCGGCATAGGGCTGGTTCCTTCTCTGAGGGGTAATGCACATGACAGTCACGCTAGTCCGGCTGAGTGACCGGCGCTTCTTCATCGCCTCGCGGTACATGCCACTTGTATGCCATCTCGCGCACGAACCCCAGCCTTCTGACCCTTAGATACCCGTCAGACGTTCGGCCCTGTCCGGATCGGTCCGTGGGCTGGGATGATCCCCACCCGCTTGTCCGTACCCGTCCGACCGGCGTGGGAATTCGTTCATGCGCGCGATGCGAGGATCACTAGGTCTGGCTCGCCGCGGCGTCCTGGCAGCACGGGAACCTCCATCGTCACTACCCGGGCGAACAGGGTCGCGAGTCTGTTGGTGAATTCCGGTGCACGCGTGGAGCTCCATACCGACAGCACGCCCCGGCCGGTCAGTGCACGCTCAAGTACGGCCAGTCCCGCGGGTTCATAGACGCTGCGGTTGTCATCGGTCATTGTCCAGCCGGGGCCGTTGTCGATGTCAAGGCACAGCACGTCATACTGTTCGCTCGCGGTGCGCAGGTGCTGCAGGAGATCGTCGCGGACGATGCGGGTGCGCGGATCGTCGTGCCCGCCCCCGGCGAAGCGCCGCAGCGGCTCCGTGCCCTTGGTATGCCAGTCGATGACCGCTCGTTCCCGTTCGACCACGCAGATTTGTCCCGGGCGCGGGTCGGCTGATGCCTCGGCCAGCGAGAAGCCGATGCCGAGGCCAGCGATCAGAAGGCTCGCGCCGTGTGGCTGCTTCAGCATGTCGAGCGCGGCGCTGATCAACAGCCGTTCCGAGCGGCCATCCGAGGAATCCATCAGGAAACATCCATTCGCAATGATTTCAAAGCATTCCCCACGACGGCGTAGCACCACCTCGCCGTACGGTCCCTCACAACGCTCGATCATCTGAGCCATCCCGTTCATACGGACCATCTTCTCCTGGCCGGTGGATATCCGGAGTCTCTGATCCACAGCCTCGTGAGCGGTTCGGCCCATGGGATTACTGGCCGTTCCGTCAGCTCGCGGAGGCTGAACGGACTGCCAGAAGAGGCCGCACTGGCCGTATCCGAGGGCGATCTAGGCCGGGCCGTCGCCGCGTCCATGAGCCAGGCACTGTTCGGCCCTGGGTCGGCTGCAATGGCTGCCAACGGCACGGACAGGGCCCCTCCGCAGGGCTGGCAGGGGCCTGTGACCTGGGCGCGTTCGGAGGACCCGAACCCCCAACCTTCTGATCCGTAGATCAACGCAGCCTGTCCGGCCAGTGCGCTGGAATCCAAAACCGCAGGCCAGAATCCGCCGGGTTTCCGGCACAGGCTTCTTGGTCCGCTGCTGTCCGGACAGTCCGCGAGAGAACTGTGAGGGATCCGAAGTTCAGCCGATGCCGAAGCGAGTTACTCGATCCAGCCGAGTTCCTTCATGGCCCAGCCCGCGTTCCAGATCTTGGTCATGTGGCTGATCTTGCCGTCCTCGAACTCCATCACGTAGACGTAGTCGCTGCTGGTGCTCTTGCCGGTCGGGGGCATCGGGCCGCCCTCGCCGCTGTGGGTGCCTGAGAACACGGCGTAGGCGCAGACGTTATTGCGCTCATGGTCGGTAGCAAAGGACCTGACCGCGTAGCTTCCGTCCGGGACGAACCCGAGCAGGCCCTTCATCCACTCGGTGTACTGCTGGAGCGTCTGCAGGTCGGCGAGCGGTTCCGCCTGGGCGGCGAAGCTCGCGTTTGGCTGACAGTAGGCGCTGCACACGGCCCAGCCCTTGCCCGTCTCGCAGGCGTCGAAGAAGGCCCGTGCCGTCTCGGTGATGGACTCGGTGGTAGTGGACATGGCGTCCTCCCCCTCTTGCCGACTCCGGGGGCCCACGGTTGTGAAGCAAAGGAGTTAGGCCGATGCACTCGCTCCCTAAACCCCCAGCGTGAGGCGACTCTACGCCCCGAAAGAGCGAGCGGCAACGAGGGGGAACAGCCACACCGCGGGGACGCGACCCTCGACATCCTGACACCGTACGGTCACCTCTACCCCCGCCGATATGGACCGCCACGCCGTCTGCCAGAAGTGAGGCGTCGCCTGAATCTGACCTGGAGCGCGCTGGTCACTCAGGCACGACGTGCCGGCTACAGGCCGTGTGGACTGTCCAATTCACCGGTGAGATGCTATGCGCTAGGTGGGCCATGGCCAGGCTGACGTGGAGAATCGTGACGCTGCCGTGCGTGGCAGCGATACTTGCTGGCTTGATGATCGCGGGCTGCGAGAGCGTCCGGTTGACGAGTGAGGGGTCGGCGGCCGCCGTGCCTGGCTCGGCGGTCCCAGCCTCGGCAATCCCCCGGCTGAAAGTGATCGCTGACCAGCTCGCGACGGAGAACGGCGACGCTGTCCCGTCGTGGATATCGGCCGTGGTCACGACCCAGGAGAAGGCAGAGGCCTCCGCCATTCCCGGCTCCTTCGCGCCGATTGGCAGAAAGACCGTCGCGTACTTGGTGACGATGAAGGGGCATTTCAAGTGGGGGGGTTCCAGGCCAGTGGCGGGAGGTGTGTCAACAGGCCGCTACCTGTCGCTAATGATCCACGCCAAGACCTTTAAGGTGGACGCTATCGGCCTCAGCCCCACGCCGCCTCCGGTCGCCCCTCCCAGCCTCGGGCCGGTGACCTGGCTCAAGCGTTAGGCGCGGCAGGGATGGCAGTTCACCGTTCCGGACGCTGTTACTGCAAACTGACAGAATCCTCTGTTCCGTAGACTGTGCCGCGCGCATCCGTAACCTGGGCACTTGGCTGCTGGCCTGCCAGGATTGTTCTCATCAGCACGTGTTGTCTTCCATCGTTGTGCGGTGTTGTGTGGCCAAAATCAGGCCACCCTCGTACCCGTGCTGAGTGGCGGTCGGACACTGAATCGCCGGTGAGTCCGGAGCCTCCGGAAACCCCGGCGGTTCACACTGGCCTGTCCGTTAATGGGCGTCTAGCGGATACGCGATGCCAAGCCCACCGGCCCAGGCGCGCCTGGCCCTCGGCCCGGCAGGGAAGCAGCCGCCGCGGTGCCGGGCACCTGCTACCTGTTGCCCGGGAATTGAGCAACCGTTGCTCAGGCGGCCACCGGGGCGGTGGCTTACAACGGTGTGAACGGGTGCCAACCTCAGGCAGGCCAAGGCCGCAGTCCAGCAGCCCGCCGGGGGTTCGGGCGGTCGGCCTGGGTCCCCACCGCAACTACGTCGGCCGCTCCGGTGACTGGCCGGTACCACCACGGGATCTAGAACGGACAGATTCACATGTATCTGCAGGAAGTCCTAGGACAACAGCGTCATGAAGAAAGGCTGCAAGCGGCCCAGCGGTACCGCGTCGTGTCGCAGGTTCGTGCCCTCAGACGTGAGCAGCGCAGGCTGGTCCGGGCCCAAAGTCAGATGAGCAGGGCCCGCGCCCGGGCTCGGCGGATCCGGCTGGAACTCGAGGCAGAAACCTGACCGGCCATGGCCGGGCCCACTGGCAGAACCTCACGCAAATGACCACAGGGTCCCGCGATAGGCGAACGGCCACTGACGTGAAACGCGGGCCGGGCTGTCCTGGCCTGCGGGCTTTCCGGTGACGGTCGTTGCCCGCGCCTGTCGCCTGCTCGCCTGCCGTTCGATGTGAGCCGGATCGGGATGAGGACGGCCCGGAGCCAAGCTCGTGACACCTGGGACTTAGAACTCCTAACAAAGTGAGAGGTTGACCAGGCTGAGGCTCACATGTTGTGAGCCCGCTACTCCATGGGCCGGTTCATCAACCACGATCCGGAGCGGCCACACCTCGGCCTCACGCGGTAGGCGGTCGCAGAAATCCGTCCCTGATAAGAGGTTCGCCACCTGGGTATGCGCAGGGCAGGGGTCGAAGCACCCGGTCTTGGTTACAAGCCGGTTCCGAAGGCGGCGGTGGCGGCCGTCCGCCGCGATCGCGGCAGGGTGGCGGCCAGGGCGAGGATCCAGATGACGGTGGTGAGCGGGAGGAGCGCGGCGATGATCCCGTCGGGCGCGAAGGGGCCGCGCTGGGCCAGCGTGAACAGCACCGGCACGTGCGCTGCCGCCGACAGCCAGCCCAGGGCGGCCACCCAGGGCGGGGACAGCCCGGCCTGCCGCAGCCCCAGCACCCCGGTCACCGTCCACAAGATGGTCGGCACACCGGAGGCCAGCCACGTCAGCCAGAGCGCGCGCCAGCCCAGCGCGACCAGCCCGGCGCCGGCGTTCCCGGCTGCGGCGTGCAGGCCAGCCAGCCCGAACGATGCGCCGACGGCCACCATGGTGACGGTGATCACGCACCCGGCCAGGGATACGCGCAGCAACCCCCAGCCGGGGTTGCCTTCGGGGACCAGGCGGGTGAGCACGGCGAAGAACGCCGCCAGCAGCACCGCGCCCAGCACCGCCAGCAGCGCCGCCGCGTACAACTGGCCGGTGTGCGCCCGCAGCACCTGGACCAGGTGTTGCTCTCCCGTGTCCAGCCTGGCATCCAGCGGGCTCAGCGCCTCTGCGATGACCCAGGCCAGCATGCCGGTCACCGCCGCGGCTACCCCCCAGCGGATCCACGCCCGGTCGGCGGCCAGCCTGTCACTGTCCTGGGCGGCCGTCACGGCGTATGTTCCCATCGCTCGCTCCTTCGCCTTCGCTAGCGGCTACGCCGCGTCCTGGACCGGGCCGCCGCGTACTGCGGCACGGGCCTGCGGTGCGAGCGCATGGTAGCCAAGCGGCCAGAAGGTCCAGCCCTGACCAGATAGCGCCCGCCAGTGCCGGCTCGCGCAGGCTCCCCACAGATACAGCTCGCCCACCCGGTTTACCCGGTACGCCGCGCCAACCGCGAGCCCGCACCGGTCACACGTCTCATTCATCTCCTGCCACCTGCCTGTCCGCGGTGGAGTACGGGTTTCATCGATGCTCTGGATCAGGCCGCGCTCCCTGCCGGGACTCTGGCCCCTGTAAAAGTTTCGCCACCCCGGGGTACGCGCAGGCAGGGGCCGGATGACCCCTTCTCTCCCGGGCGCTCCAGGTCAGCCGGCCCGCTTCGGCTGGCGTTGATCCTGCTCTGGCCGTGGCCCGGTGTGATCATCACACAGACGGCACACAGGAGACCCACAGGATCACCCCGGCTGGACGGCGGTCGTGGGCGTGAACGGGTGCCGGGACATCGGCGGAGCCGCCCCGGCCGCCGTCTCGGTGTGCCGATCCCGGGCGCCGGCCCTGGCGGCGGCGGGCCCGGGGAGCGGGCTGGCCGGGTGCCGGGACTGGTGGTGCGGGCGTCTGGCCTGGATAATCTTGGTACGGGCCGGTGCCGCGGGCGGGCTAGGGCGGTGGGAGGGGATGCCGCGGTCATGGCGGAGCAGGCCACCTCGGGGTTGGCCGGGTTGCTGCGGCAGCTGCGGGCCGGCGCCGGGCTGACGCAGCAGGAGCTGGCTAAGGCGGCCGGGGTGAGCCCGCGGTCGGTCAGTGACCTGGAGCGGGGCATCAACCGCACGGCCCGCCACGACACCGCGGTGCGGCTGGCCGGCGCGCTGGGCCTGGCCGAGCCGGTCCGGTCGTTGTTCGTCGCGGCGGCCCTGGGGCGGATCCAGGCCGCGCAGGTGCTGGCGGCCAGGCGAGGACAGCCGCCGGGCGGGTCGCCCGCCTCAGCCGGGGGCCTGCACGGTTTCGTGCCCGCGCTGACCAGCTTCGTGGGCCGGGCCGGGCCGGCGCACCAGGTCGCGGCCCTGGTGGATCAGTATCGGCTGGTGACGGTGACCGGGCCGGGCGGGGCGGGTAAGACCCGGCTGGCCGGCCGGGTAGCCCGGCGGGTGGCGGGCCGGTTCGCGGACGGGGTGTGGCTGGCCGAGCTGGCCCCGGTGCGCGACCCGGTCCTGGTGCCGGCCGTGGTGGCGGCGGCGCTGGGGGTGCGGGAGCAGCCGGGGGTGCCGGCGGCCGGGGCCCTGGCGCGGGTGCTGGCCCGGCAGCAGCTGCTGCTGGTGCTGGATAACTGCGAGCACGTGATCGGCGCGGCGGCTGAGCTGTGTGCCGGGCTGCTAGCGGCCTGTGATGATGTGCGGGTGCTGGCGACCAGCCGGGAGCCGCTGCGGGTGGCCGGGGAAGCCGGGTACCGGCTGGGCCCGCTGGCGCTGCCCGGCCCGGATGACACGGCGGATGGCCAGCGGTCTGAGGCGGTGGCGCTGTTCGCGGAGCGGGCCCGCCAGGCCGATGCGCATTTTGCCCTGACGGGCGAGACCACCGCGGCGGTGGCGCGGCTGGTGCGGCGGCTAGATGGGATGCCGCTGGCGATCGAGCTGGCCGCGGCGCGGGTGGAGTCGCTCGGCGTGGCGGGGCTGCTGGACCGGCTCGATGACCGGTTCGCGCTGCTGACGCAGGGGGACCGGGTCGCGGCGGACCGGCAGCGGTCGCTGGCGGCCACGGTGGCCTGGAGCTACCGGCTGCTCGAGGAGCGGGAGCGGCGGGTGTTCCGCGCGGTGTCGGTGTTCCCGGCGGGGTTCACGCTGGAGGCCGCTGAGGCGGTCGCCGGGCAGGGCGCCGGGCCGGCGGTGGCGCGGCTGGTGGACTGCTCGCTGCTCAGCCCGCCGCAGGCCGGTCCGGATGGCCGAC
>Ga0126378_10003933_pt1 | contig 11282 bp, 5 predicted proteins | sample PanSoiMetPlot_23_FD_92587 | JGI IMG/M metagenome (GOLD analysis project Ga0126378, IMG submission 92587) | Tropical forest soil microbial communities from Panama - MetaG Plot_23 | ecosystem: Environmental > Terrestrial > Soil > Tropical forest > Bulk soil | place: Panama | collected 2016-02-17
GGCGGCGGCTGGGCCACGCTGTGGAGCTACGCGCTCACACGGGACGGCCAGCCATCTGCGCCCTGCGGCCCGTTCGGACAGGGGGTTCCGGCATGACGACCTTCGCCACCCCGGTGCCTCCTGCCACTGTATTGCAGCGAATCACACCATCGGCGCCGGTGCCCAGCGATCCCGCCATGCGCTTCGCCGGGGATGCAATTCAGTGGATCGGGCTGCCCGCGGGCACCGCCGTCGCGGCCTTTGCGACCGGCTGCGTCGCACGTGCAGGCGGTGCCAGCAACGGCATCCCCGGGCAGCCGGGCGCGGCCTGGACGGCCTTTCAGCTCTCTCCTCTGCCCCAGATGGATCCCGCCTCATTCAAGCTGGTTCTGCCGGGACTGCCGGTTCAGATCGTCCTGGTGATCGGGGCGGCCGGCGCATCGCCGGCGGCGGATGACATCCTGGATTCAGGGGCCCCCTTCGTGACCGCGCCAGGCGGCGCCGGGTCCACGGCATTCCTCGGCTTCATCTTCCAGGACCGGCTGTGTCGCGATCCTTTGAGCGCCGCCGCCGCGATCGCCGCCAGCGGCGCCTGCGATGCCAGTTGGCCGGCCTTCATGAGCAATCTGGCCGGATTGCCGAGCGGGCGCAGCTTGCGGGTTCTCGACCATCGGGGCCTGCCGATATCCGGCATCAACGTCAACGTGTCTGTCAATGGCGGCCCGGCGCAGAACGTGGCCCTCAGCCCGGGCATGGACGGAGATACCGGGGTAACAGTGCCGGACGGCGGCACCGCGACGGTCTCGGTGCCGGCCTGGCCGCATGCCATCGTCGCCGGTGCTGATGCCGATACGGGATCGTTCCAGACGCCGCTGACACTGCCGGCCGGGCGAAGGCTGGTGCAGGTGCTCAATGCCGATGCGTGGTTCGCCCAGCCCGATGCGGGAGTGAGCCTTCCCATCTGGTACCCCAACAGCAATGTCGAGCCTCTGCAGGATGGCACGCGCTACTTCACCCGGCTGGTTTCCGACATGCGTCTGGCCAAGGGCGGCGGGGCGGTCCAGATCGCGGGCTGGGCCGTGGTCAAAGGAAGCCTGTCGGATTCCAGCGTCGATTGGCCGCTGATTCCCGGCGATGCCAGCACCACCATCATGGCGCTGGTCAATGAGTTGCGCGGCAACAGCGGCAACATCCGGATGCTGCTCAACCAGTTCCTGCAGTTTGATTCGCCCAATATCGACGACTTCCCCGAGCTGCTGCCGATCCTGTTCGCGGGCTTCGTTGCACTGTCGCCCCTGCAAGCCTTCGCCCATATGAACACCGATCCGGCCGGCTATCTGGTGGGCTTCATCGGCGTGACCGCGTTGAGCGCGATCCTGGCAAGCAGCGTCACCGAGGACCTGCTGAAGAAGGTCGCCGAGTATTCCAAGGGTCTGAAGGACGCGCTGGACGAGATCGATCCCACGATCGCGACCTGGACGCCATATCCCGCGGCCTTTTCCGACAATCCTCTCGTGGCGCCGCCGCCCTTCAAGATCCTGGGCCATACGCTCGACGACATCAGCCACCTGGGCGTCTACCACCAGAAGCATGTCAGCATCCAGCAGGCGGACGGAACGCGGGTCGCCTATCTCGGCGGAATCGACATCAACAACGACCGGCCGGACACGCCCTTGCATCGCGTCCGGCATCCCTTCCACGACCTGCAGGTGCGAATCACCGGTCCGGCCGTGAATGCTGTCGTCAAGACCTATCAAGAACGCGCCACGGTGCATGCCGCCCCGGTACCGATCACCCCGGCCGACGTGCCATCGCCGCCCAATGCCTCGCATCTCGTGCAAGTGGCCCGCACCTACTACAAGCCCGCGAGCCCGCCCGGCCCCTTCGCCACCTTTGCACCCAATGGCGAATCGACACCGATCCGTACCATCGAGGCCGCGATCGGGCAGGCCAAGGATTTCATCTATATCGAAGATCAGTATTTCACGCCGTCGAACCACTATGTCGACGCCCTGGTCGCCGCCGCCGGCAGAGGCGTGCGGGCCCTGATGCTGACGATCAACTTCGCGACCGATCAGCCCTACGGATCCGTCCGGCGCGAGCAGATCCTGAACGCGCTCCAGGTGGCCTGGGGCGGGCGGCTGCATTTGGGAGCGCCCTTGCGGCGCTTCGCCCACGAAGTTCCGGGCCTGACCACGAATCTCGGGCGCATCGCCCTGACGACGGCCCTCGACGCCGCGGCTGCGGTCGCTTCCTTTGGCCCGCCCGGCCGCGTCCCCGCGCCGCCCTTCTGGGCCTTCATCGGCAACGAGCTGGTCCTGGTCCACGCCCTCGCCGGGGCCGCAACACCAACAGCCCAAGCTGTGGAGATCGTACGCGCGCCCGGCGCCACCGGCTGGGGCGCGCAGCCGGTCGCCCATCCGGTGGGAAGCCCGGTGCTGGCCGTGCAGCTTCCGCCCATCTACGTCCACGCCAAGATGATGATCGTGGATGATGTGTTCCTGTTTGCCGGATCGACCAACATCAACCGTCGCGGCTTCTACCATGACGGCGAGCTCAACAGCTTTACCGTCCCGCAGCACCTCATCGGCGATCCGCGCAATCCGGCCCGGACCCTGCGCGCGCGGCTGATGGCCGAGCATATGGGCCTCACCACCGAAATGGGCCAAGCCCTGTTCGCCGATCCGCACTCGGCCTTCGCCTATTTCGCCGCGCGGTCGTGGTACGAGCAATCGTCTTGGCGCTCCCTCGACTTCTTCGGTTCGCTCCCGCCCGACGTGCCGATCGGCACCTCGGGATCGGCGGCCGGTTTCGCCTTGCAGATCCTGATCGGCGCCTTGCGCGATGCGGCGAAGCCCGATGTCTGGCCGCTGCTCTCCGATCCGACGAGCGGTCTCGATCCCAATCCTCATACGAAGGGGCCCGACTACCCGTGAGCGCGAATCTCTTCGACCTGCTCGGCATTGGTCGCGCTCTCGCAGACCGGGCCGGCGCTGCCGCCGCACTATGGCCGCCCACGCTCGCCTCGCTGACCGCCGGCCTCAACACGACGGACGACAGGTTGACGATCGTCAACAACCTCAGCGCGGGCGCGAACTTCACCAACATCCGCCCGGGGGTCGACGCGAAGGCCGCCTTCGGCGCAGGCGCAGCCGGGCAGATCGCGATCGCGGCGGATATGGCGATCGTGGGCGCCCCGGCGACCACGCAGCCTTTCTATCTGCGCGCGTTGCCGGATCTGGGCATCCAGCTCAAGGTAACGGATACGGTGCACCCGGCGCGGGTCTACGCCGCGGTCGATGGGCGGGGTTTCGAGGTCATCATCGATCGCCTGCCCGTCACCCTGCTGTTGAAATCGGGTCTGGCCACGGCGCTGGCCGCGCCCGTCACCGTTGGCAGCTTCGACGGCACGGCGATCGACAGCTTCGCCTACTCACTCGGCGACAGCACGACCCAAGCGCGGCTGGAATGCTTCGTGCGCCTGCACCTGACCGTCGAGGGCGACGTGATCCTCGAGCCCACGGTCCCGCTTTCGCTGGGTCCCGTGCGCTGGATGGGGCTTCCGGCCAAGGCAGTCTATGACATCCAGATCCTGCCGGCGCCGAATCGGCGCGAATATCTGGAGTGGACGCATAACGACCCCGGCTCTTTCTTCTCCAATCCGCCGGCCAAGGGGGCGATCGGATTCCGCAGCATCGATCTGGACGTCTCGCAACCACCTTTGTCCGACCTCAAGAATCGCCTGCAGGGCGGCGCCGTCCATGTCGACAATCTGGAACTGGTGATGGAGGACGTCGTCGTCCCCGCGACGGTGCCGATGCTGCCGATCCCCTCCCACGGCACCTTCGGCTTCCGCCGCAAGATCACCGACCCCGGCGACATCGCCCAGGCCTATTCCTTCGACAATGCACCCGTCCAGATCCCGGTCTACCACTCGGGGGCGCAGGGCGGAAACGGCGGCACCACCCTGACGCTCGAGATCGACAAGTTCTTCTTCCGCACCGGCGACATTCATGCGATCGATCCGGCCGACCAGCCCCAGATCCAGTTCCAGACGGCGCTGATCTACCAGTCCGGCAACGGTCCGAAGATCGCGGCCACGGTCGGCATCGACGATCAGTGGACGATTACCGCCGGGGTCGCGCTGGATCCCGCCACGACGCCAGTGAAGATGACCATCGCCGACACGACCGTCGGGCTGGTCGGGCTGAAGTTCGGCGTCTCGGTCAGCCGGCTCGCCAACAACATGGAATTCAAGGACAGCTTCGAGCTGCTGGGCGATCTGTTCGTGCAGGGAAAGCAGGCGAGCGCCGGCAGCGGCGGCGCCTTCCAGGTCACCTCACTCACCGGCAAGCCGGTCAGCGTCGTCATGCGCGACATCGGCTGGAAGCTGGGCAATATCTCGCTCAGCGGGCTGTCGATGCCGGACGGCATGCAGCTCATCTTCGCCCGGCTGGTGCATGTCATCATCGAGGAGCTGGGCTGGGTCGAAGAGCCGAACGGAACGCCCTATTTCTCGTTCAGCGGCGGCGTGATGATCGGTGCCGGCGGTGGCAATGCGACCGCGCCGCAAGGCAACGCCGCGGACAATTCCGGAAACGGCTTCGGCATCAGGGTGCGCCGCCTGCGGTTCCGGCTGAACGACGATGGATCGCAGCCCTTCCTCAAGCTCGACGGCATATTCCTGAAGCTGCATTACGGTCCGGTCGATGTCGAGGGGTTCGGCTATATCAGCGACTACACCGCCAGCGGCTGGGCCATCAAGGAATGGGGCTTCGGCGTCAAGGTCGCGCTGAGCGCGATCGCGATGCAGTTCTCGCTGTCCGCGATGTTCCTCAAGGGCAGCCGGCGGAACCTCTCCGACGCTTCCCAGGATTTCAGCTATTTCCTCGCGGCCCTCGAACTCGGGTTCCTGCCTGCGGGCCCCATCGGCCTCTACGATATCCGCGCACTGGTTGCGGACAATATGGAGCCCAGTCTCGATTCCACCTTCCCCGACGGCGAAGGCATGGCCCTCCTCAAATGGCATCAGAACCATGACAACGCGCTGTCGATGCCCGCCAACCGCACCCTGGCGGATTGGCTGGCGCAGAAGGACGCCTTCGCCTTCGGCGTCGGATGCGGCTTCTCGCTCAACGGATGCGGCGGGGCTGCGCATCTATCGGTATTCATCTTCTTCGAGAAGGCGAGCGACAATACGGGCCTGCTGATCGTCGGCGAGCTCTACTTGCTGAAGAACCCGAAGCCGATTGCCTTCGTCGCCATCGAATACGACATCGACAAGGAGAAGTTCGGCGTCATGGTCGGCGTCGATCTCTCGCTCGGCGACTTTGCCTCGGGCGCGCTGCCCAGCTGGCTGGCGAACATCGCGCGGCTGACGGGGAATCTCTATTTCGGCAATCAGCCCTGGAGCTTCGCCATCGGCCAGCTTGCCGATCAAAGCACCTGGCTGTCCTTGCTGATCAACTTCGATATCTGGCTTACCATCAAGTTCCAGCTCGGCGTCTGCGTGGAGATCGTCGATGGCGGCCCGAAGGGTTTCGGCGTCGTCTTCACGCTGAGCGCGGGCGCCGACTGGGGCATCGGAGGGTTCCTGTTGTGGGGCACCTTCGGCTTGATCATCGGCACCTGGAAGACAGGGTCCGATTCCAGCGGGCTGGAATTCTGGATCGGCCTCGGCTTCAAGATCAACCTGTTCTGGATCTTCAGCTTCGGCGCCGAAGCCAATCTGAAGATCACCTATCCCGGCAAGCATCCCTGGTACGTCACCCTGCATGCCGAGATAAAGATCGACACGCCGTGGTTCCTGCCCGATGTGACCTTCTCGATCGACAAGACCTGGCAGGAGCCGATGCCCTTCGATACCGCATCGGTCACCCAGGCTCTCTCGAAGGCCAGCGCCATCGACGCGACCGCGCAGAAGGGAACGCCCCTGCTGCTGCCCGGCCTCGCCGGCGCGCTCGGCGATTCTACTTTCCTCTACACCTTCAATCAGCTGACCGGCATCCAGGGTACGCGGATTGCCGATACGCATACGCGCGGCGACGTGCCGATCGTATCCGTCGATTCGACCATCGCCATCGATCTGACCCAACCGGTATCGAACGACACGCTGATCGCGACCACCACCTATTCCGGCGCCGGCGATGCAGGCGTGCAGAAGGTGCAGGAACTGACGATCCGCTACGGCCTCCACTCGGTCGCGGTTCGCCGCGCGCCGCGCTTCGGACCCACTGCCGGCAGCTGGACGGATCTGATCAAGGCGGACGAGACGACATTCTCGGTCGGCGGCACGGCCCCGCAGACCCTCACCTTCGCCTGGGATACCGACCAGCGTGCCGATGGACAATTGGCGCCGAAACGTCTGCTGATCAACAGCGCCTCGCCCTACAGCTTCGCCACCTCCGCGCCGCAGAACGACGAGGAAGCTGCGCGCAATGATGCCGACTATCCCTGCTGCAACGGGCGCGATCAGCGCCGGCTCATCCCCAAGGCGCATGTCCTGGAGTTCACCGCGCTTGCCTTTGGCAGCCGTGCGCCGGGCAGCGAGCGCTTCTCCGGCGCCAATGGCGCGTGGTGGCATTGGATGCTATCCCCGAAGCCCGCGATCGTACCGGGCGATCCGCTCTGGGTCGGCGCACATACCGCACGCATCGTCCCGCGCGGGGCGGCGATGGCCGGTGCCACCGACCTGCCGGAACCTGCCGCACTCGCAACGCTGGACCTGGAATGGGATCCGCTGCCGGGGAACCTGTTCTTCGAGGCTTATTCCGGCCCCGATCTCGCCGGCGCGCAAACGGTCAATCTCCGCGTCCCCGGCAGCACGACGCTGAGCATCGCGATCGCCGCGGCCAATGCGAAGGGCCTGACCCGGCTGACCCTGCGCTTCGAGATCGACCCCAAAGCCGTGTTCGGCAAGGGCCTGGCGGTCACGACGGCGGCCGCGAATATCTGGTCGCCCGAAGCGGCGATCCGCATCCTGCGCGCGACCTATACGACCCTCGCCGATGCGCTGATCTATCTGGGGGCCGTGCAGCGCTGCAAGAATGGATCGCTGGTGGGGCCGCCCGGCTCGGATGCGAGCGGCAAGCTCGCATGGTTGCCGAACCACGACTACGAGCTCGTCGTGACGACGGCGGTCAGGGTGCAAAGCAAGGACCAGGGGCCGCGCGAGACGCTGCTGTCCGAAGCGCTCTATTTCCGCACCAAGGGCCTGCCGGGCCTCAACTCGGCGCCCAATGTCGGCGACGATATACGCCGTCACGTTGCCGCGACCTATCCGGCGCGGCGGGCGAAGCCACTCTATCGCCACGAGCCTTGCGTCCTGGCCTTCGAGAATTCGCTGAGCTCGGTTCTGCCCATCGACCGGAACCCGCCCCCCGGCAGCCCGCCGGAAAAGGCACAGATGTTCCCGCTGGAGCTCAACGTCGACCGCGTCGGCTCGCTCGACGGCATGAAGCGCCTGACCGTGCCGTCGAACGACTGGATTTCGGCGCATCGCGCCAATCCCTATCCGCCGATCATCTGGGTCGCGGGCCTGGGCTTCGCGAAGTCGACGGTCAGGCGCGCGCCGAGCAGCGATCCGCTGGTCCTGCGCTACGAGGGCGTCAAGCTGGCGATTCCGTCCTGCGGGCCGCAGGATCCGACCCATGCAAGCCAGGTGCTGCTCCACGAGCCCATCGGGCCCGACGGATCGCCCGGCAGCTGGGAATCGGGAACCGCCTATCGCGCGACGGTGCGGCAGCAAAGCGGGCCGTACACGGAGCGCTCGGGATTCGATATCTACGACCTCGGCGCTTTCATCATGCAGTCCGAGGGCCCGCCGGCGCCGCTCTGGTCGGTGAACGCGGCGGGGTCCCTGGTTGGACCCGCGCCGGGCGCCGGCAGGTGGTACGCCTCCTTCGGTGAATTGGACTGGGATCACCTGCAGATCCATACCCGCCTCGATCCTCGCCCGGCGGCCGCAGGGATTGCGGTCGGGGTGGGGACAGGCACACCGATTCCGCAGGCCATTCTTGCCACGGTCGAAGCTTCCGCCGGCAGCTATGCCCTCGTCCTCAGGGCCCGATCGGGCGCGAGCGAGACCGAGCTTGCGCGGACGACGGTCGCCGTGACCGGCCCGATTCTCCTCGACGTCACGGTGTTCGACGATACGGTGCGGGCGGCCGTGGGCGACACGATGATCGAGGCGCCCCGGGGCGCGATCCGCGAGGGGCGCGTCGCTCTGGTGGCGAGCGGCCCGGCGATCTTCTCCGGACTCTCGGCGGGCGCGCTCAGCATCTACACCTTCGAGTTCGTCAGCAGCCGCTTCGCAAGCTTCGCGGAGCACATGCAGTCCCATGACGGCAAGCTGCCGGTGATGACGACCGGGGTGTTCGGCGGAGCCCCGGCCACTGCGGCGGCGGTGCTGGCTGCCCACGGCGCTGCGATCGGCGCAGTCATGACCGCGGACGCAGATCCCCAGGCCCGCCAGGCGCTGTTCGCTACCGTGGTCGGCGCGCTCGGCATCGGCCTCAGCAAGGCACCCCGGACGGTGACGACGGCGCGGCTCACCGATGCATCGGGCACTGTCGGTATCGTGCTGCAATCGCCCGAGCCGCTGTCCATAACACAGGACCTCGCAATATCCTTCACCCGCCATATCCGGGTCTGGGTATGGGACCTGCCGCCGGTCGTGCTGCCGATGCCTGTCGCAGCCTCCAGGCCGGGGGTCGACCTGCCCCATGCCATCGAAACCGTTGCCCGCTTCAGCCTGACCGTGCCGCGGACGGGCGATACGGCCGCAATCGAGAAAGCCGTGACCGCGCTCCAATTCGAAAATGGCCAGGTGCGGTTCGCCGGCCGCGGCAACAGTCTTCCCGCGGCCGCCCATGTCCTGCGTGCCATCGCCACGCCCACCGGGGTCATGCTCGAAATCTACGATCCGCCCGGCGCGAAGGCGGGGGCCCGGCGGGAGATACTGACCATGCAGCAGGTCGCATCGCGCAAGGACCTGGCCGCGGCAGCGAAGCTCCCCGCCGGCGCGATCGGCGTCATCAATGGCGGCATCATCGCCTGGGGTCACTGGGTCGAGAGCGACGTGGCCGTGCCGGTCACGCTGCTCTCCAATGGCGATGAGACGGCGATCCTGGTGTTTGCGCCGGGCGGCGCAGCTTGGCCTGCCGGCCAGTACAAGCTCCACGCGAAGCTGGACCGGGACAGGTGGGCGAACACCGGCGCTTCGGATCCGGAGCAGCACTACCACGATGAGGCGACCCTGGCGCTGACTTGGTAGGCAATGCCACGCTGGCGCAGGCTGGAGAGGCTCGATATCCTGGCGGGATGAGCGAGCCTCTTCGATTTTCGATCGACTGCTTCGAGACGCCGCTGGGGGAGCTGGCCATCATCGCCGATGACGCCGGGCGGCTGCGCGCGGTGGAATGGACCGATCAGGACGACCGGATGCAGCGCGCGCTGCGCCTGCAATATGGCGCCGATGGCTTTTCACTGCGGCGCGCCAGGAATCCCGCGGGACTCAGCGCCGCACTGCGTGCCTATTTCGCCGGCGAGCTCCACGCGATCGATGCCTTGCCCGTGGCGACGGCGGGCACGCCCTTCCAGAAAAGCGTCTGGAGGGCGCTGCGCCAGATCCCCTGCGGAGAGACCGTCACCTATGGGGCGCTGGCGAAGCGGATCGGGCGGGCCACCGCCATACGTGCGGTCGGCCACGCCAATGGCGACAATCCCATCAGCATCGTCGTCCCCTGCCATCGCGTCATCGGATCGAACGGAACGCTGACGGGTTATGGCGGCGGCATCGCGCGCAAGCGGTGGCTGCTCGCCCATGAGCGCGCCGCCGGCAACTGAGACCTCTTCGCCGGCTTACTGGCCGACAACCGGGGCGAGATCGCTATTGAAGAGGGCGAGGTAGTTCTGCGAGTCCGGGCTGCTGCAGCCGTATCTGAAGGTCAGGTCGTGGGCATCCGTCTTGGCATCGTTGATCAGCCCATGCCGCACCCCGGCCCCCAGGTCATAGTTGATCCGCTGGTTGATGAGGTGGACCATGTTGTCGTACTGCGACTGCGAGAAGGCCGTGTTGTTGCAGATCTTCTGCACCTCGATCGCCATCCAGTATCTCTTCCAGATGACTTCCGAGGTCGCCTCATCGGCGCGGGCGGCGGTGCTCATTCCGGCGAAGGCAAGCAAGGTGAAGGCGACAATGGCAAAGCGGCGGATCATCGAAAACCTCCTCGTCCCCTGGGCCTAGATAAACCCGGCGGCGGGCGCCATTGTTCCGCCGGGAGGCTAACCGAGCCGATGCGTTTCTGCTAGGCTCGGGCATGCGCCGAACGGCCCTCTTCCGCCAACTCATTGAATCTCCCAAGATTCTGGTCCTACCCGGCGCCCATGACGCGCTTTCCCTGAAGCTGATCGAGCGCGCCGGATTCCAGGCGGCCGCGGCCGGCGGCTACAGCGCGACGGCGAGCCTGATCGGCCAGCCTGATGTTGCCCAGCTCGGCATGAGCGAGATGGCCGAGCTCTATGCCCGGCTCTGCGACTGCACCGAGCTGCCGCTGCTGGCCGATGCCGATACCGGCTATGGCGGGCCGACCAATGTCGCCCGCACCGTGCGCGCCTATGAGCGCGCCGGGGTCGCCGCCCTCTTCATCGAGGACCAGGTCTCGCCCAAGCGCTGCGGCCATATGGAGGGCAAGCAGGTGGTCCCCGCCGCCGAGATGGTGGCCAAGCTGAAGGCGGCCCTCGACGCGCGCAATGACGAGGCCATGATCGTCATGGCCCGCACGGATGCCCGCGCGGTGGAGGGGCTCGATGCCGCCATCGAGCGGGCGGAGCTCTATCGGGAGGCCGGCGCCGATCTGCTCTTCGTCGAGGCGCCGCTCAGCGTCGAGGAGCTGCGCCGGGTCTGCTCGGAGATCGCCGGGCCCTGCCTCGCCAACAATGTCGAGGGCGGCAAGACGCCGGTGCTGCCGGCCCAGACCCTGGAGGAGATGGGCTTCGCGGCGGTGACCTGGCCGGTCTCGGCGAGCTATGCCATCGCCCATGCCTTGCGCGACCTCTACGGCACCTTGCTGCGCGACGGCACCACCGCGGCCCAGTTCAACCGCATGCTCGATTTCGACAGCTTCAACACGCTGATCGGCCTGCCGGCCGTGCGCGCCCAGGAGGATGCCTGGCGCGAGGAGGCCCAGGACGTGGTGGACGGATTTGGGGGGCACAAGGAAGGCGATTGACGGAAAATTCGCTACAATAAGGTCAACTAAAACCAAACAGAGGAGGTTCGCCGTGAAGTACACACTAGGTTA